>Ga0182004_10002404_pt1 | contig 14525 bp, 4 predicted proteins | sample Sormic07211540_1_FD_120479 | JGI IMG/M metagenome (GOLD analysis project Ga0182004, IMG submission 120479) | Endophyte microbial communities from Sorghum bicolor roots, Mead, Nebraska, USA - 072115-40_1 MetaG | ecosystem: Host-associated > Plants > Roots > Unclassified | place: USA: Nebraska...
AGACACACACACACACACACACCCCATGACATTTAAATTTGTGCTCTGGCAAACCATTATTATATATGTATAATTGAGTCTACATATTTTGTGATCAAACATTTTAATGAAACATATGAATAAAAAATAAATATTGAGTTATCAACTGGTAATGCATAGAAGTTTCATTTTCTTTAATTATGTAGTTGAACCTTGAACGTGAACCTAGCTGGGTTCAAGAGCTCACCATATTAGTCAGCATATTACAAGTGTTATTAGATATCATGCACTAGTGAAATATGGCATGAAATGGAATATTTTTTCACATGGAGTATACTGTAAGTAATAGAATCTAACCTTCAACATTAACAGAGTAATGAAGTTCAAAGTTTTCGTTAGTTGCATCTGGAGCAGCCGTATGGAAAACAACGTCTACCCCTTCAAAAGCTGAATAAAATATTAATTACAAGTATATAAGTGCCACCTGCTGATAAGACCTAAAGCACGAGGAGAGATGACAATGGGAGGTACGATTATTATGAATAAAATTTTCACAAGTTGACTACAAGAAGCTCATTATAGCCCAACAAGCAAGCAGCAGGCGCACAATTATAGCTCTTGTGACTAATTATCTAGCAACAAGAAGCCCATTATAGCCCAACAAGCAAGGAGGAGGTGCACGACTGCAGCTGGAGCCTGCTGGAGATTGCACGGTATCGTTCTTACCTCGCCTCCACGTAGAAGAGAGAAGCGCACAACTGCGCAAGTGGCTATATAAATAGACTAAGGGTAGCACATAAGTTGTAAAAATGAGGCTTTATTGTTGTTGATGTTAATGTTGATTTGCTGTGAGAGAAAAACACTGTTATGCAGCTGTAAAAATACAGCTGACTCTGGCTAATAAGTTCAAGCGAAAACAAAAGTCAGGGCAGAAATTTTCCTATCATATTTCCATGCCTAGTTTTGGACATGGATGACCCTGTTGGGTACTCATGACCCGAACCAGCATAAATCTAGGCGTAGAATCAAACTCATGATGAGCATGAGTTTTCAGTGAACGGATTTTGTGTTCATGGATATGAGTTTGATTGGCAAATCCAGTGGGGGTTGTGCCAGTTGCCATCTTTAATCATCACCGTCTAGATGTGCTCATGATCTGTCTGCCCTCTGATCGGAACATGAATCCAACAACCATTTCTTCATTTGCTGCTAACACACACGTTTTAGGTCTGGTAGATATTCTTGAGACTCTCGACATCCCCTGTCCGGCACCCTTGAGGAGTCAAAGTTGATATGTGCCTTTGAGTAAAGAATGATGAGAGACTGTAAATGTGATTGAGGCTTTTTCTGATTATGTTTTCTCATATATGCCTAATTATAATAGCTAACCATCAGTGTTGTTTGTGTTGCGTGGAAGAAAAAACATATATCTTGTGTTGTGTCTCTTCTCCTGGCTTGTGTGAAGTAATGTAAGTGTTGGATAATGCGACATGTTCATAGGAACAATTTTAGCTGCTAACAAATAACAATCAGTAATAATAAATCAAACAACCTTTACAGTTATAGTAAGTATTAAATAATTTTTTATATAAATTTACTCAAATTTAAGACAGTTTATAGAATTGTGTTTTTTCCAGCGATAGATCGAGAGAGTAGCTTGCAGCAGAGCAGTGCTTACAAACCTTTGGTGATCTGCGCGAGGTCGCGGACGTCGCCCTGGATGTAGGAAGCCCGGCCATCCTGGATGGCAGCTCCGAGGAGGTCCTCCGCCGGCGCCTCACCGGCGGCGCCAAGCACCACGGTGGGGGCGAGGTCGATCACGCGCACGCGCCAGTCGCCGGAGCGGAGCAGCGCAGCCACCAGGTACCTCGCCATGAAGCCACGGCCGCCGGTTACCGCGCACCACATGCCGGCGGCCATCCCTGATCCCTGTATGTACTTAGCTATAGAACACGGCGACACGAACAACAAGTGCCGTATGAATATAACGGGCTGGCCGGTGGCCTAATTGACTTCTGCAAGCAGGCGACATACGCACATGTAGGCCTGTTTAGTTCCGAAAAATTTTCGGATTTCGCTACTGTAACACTTTCATTTTTATTTGACAAATATTATTCAATCATGAATTAACTGGGATCAAAATATTCGTCTCGTGATTTACAGACAAACTGATTTTCGTCTATATTTAATGCTTCATGCATGTACCGCAAGATTCGATGTGATGGAGAATATTGAAAACTTTTTTGATTTCGGATGAACTAAACAAGGCCGTAGCTTGCAGTTGCAAGGAAGCTGACGATCGAAACCTACCCCCCATCATAATTAAAGCTGATTTTTTTTAAAAAAAAAATAAAATTTAATAAAAGATTTGATCTAAGATTAATAAATATGTAATATAACTTGATACGATTTATATTATTATTACTACTACATCTAGCATGTTTAGCGAGTTGAAGCTACGATTATATTAGTTATACTAGTATTTTTTTTATTTTAATTAAACCGGCGCCGTATGCGTGTACTCACTATTCTCTTTCTATTTGTGTGTGTTTAATTAAACTGCACAATTCAGCGCTTCTTTGTCTCTTCTTCATACATCGTCGGTGCTGGCAGCATGATCGTCGTGGATAAAAATATAGCGAACGATAGACAGACTATTAAATTAAATACGTTGAAACCAGTCCTTCTAGCACTCACTCACGTGTCCTCACTCTTTCATTCATTCAAATCGCTTTGAGAAATATAGAAACACATATCTCATATAGTTTCGTATAAGATATATGTTTGTACACTTCTCAAATCGAATCTTATGGATGAGCGAGTGGAATGTACATGCTCTCAAAAGCAAAATAAATTTTATCACTCACTAAAAAACAATCCACAAACTGTAGCGAACGATAGACTCTTAAATACGTACCAACAGTGGGAGCGGTAGCCCGTAGCCGGTAGGGAATCTTCAATGTTTAGGTCTGTTTGACTGCTTTTGTAACGTTTTATAGAGGGATGTAACCTAAAATCAGGGTTTGTTTACTTCGTGAAATTTTTCAGATTTAGCTACTATAACACTTTCGTTTTTATTTGATAATTATTATTTAATCATTAAATAACTAGACTTAAAAAATTCGTTCTGTAAATTACAGATAAACTATACAATTAGTTATCTTTTCTATCTATATTTAATACTTCATACATATGACGTAAAATTTGATATGACGAGAAATCTTAAAAAATTTGAAAACTAAACGAGGCCTCACACTCACGGACGCAAACAAAAACTGTACTCTAGAACGGAAAGAGAAGCGGATGCAAAACAAAACTAGACTCAAAGACAGATAGAAAATCAAAAAGAAACACAAACCAAACCCAAATGCGTACATAGAAAAAACGTATACATAGATTATTGTACCTGGCTTAGCAGAAAAATCCCTCCGATTATTCTAGATAGCTTGGAATCTAATCTAATTTAAATAGATTCTCTGGTTCCTTATAATCTAAATATGAATTCTAATTCAAATAAAAAAGATAAAAAAAGAAATTTATATGTACTACTCAATCTATCCTAAATTATAAGATGTTTGACCTTCTGACATCAACTTTGATCACTTGTCTTATTCAAAATCTTGTGCAAAATACTACTTCTTTTTGTCATGGCTTGGTTTATTAATAAAAGGTCTTCAAGAATGACTTAAATTTGATTATGTTTACACAATTTTTTTTTGAATAAAACGAGTTGTCAAACTTAGGGTCAAAAAAGTTAAACGTCTTATAATTTAGGATGGAGGGAGTAACAAATATGCCCATGTGTTGCAACGTGTATTTAGGTCTGGTTGACTGCTTTGTAACTTTTTATATACAACTTGTATTTAAGAAACACGATTCTAGATGCATTCTTACTTATGTCTAAAATTTAACAAATATATGAATAAACATATTAATGTCTATGACAGACAATAATCATAGTATAAAATAAATTGATAAAAGTATCAATTTTTATGTATTTTTAGTTAATACTCCGTGCAGTGTGTTCTAAAATAACACACATCTCGTTCTTTCCAAAGTCAAGCCTGCCTTTTAAAGTTCGATCAAATTTATATAAAATTATATTAATATTTATGACGTATAATAAATATCGAGTATGGATTATATTTTTATAATAAATTATTTTAAAATAATAATGTTTATGTTATTTTCTATATTTTTGATAAAACTTAAAAATTAAATTTTGAAAAATGAGATATATATTTATTTTAGGACGGAGGGAACATGCATGTGTAGACTTTTTTTGTTTCCGCACTGCTCCTGCTACACAGAGCTACAAGCACGATAGCGGATCCGGATGTCTCCATGTGCATGGCCGTGACGCGGAACCTACGACAGGAACTCCCGGTACACGACGTTGTGGTCCAACACGCTTGCGTTGTACCCGTGCTCCACCGTGACAACCACACGAAGCCACTGGAGCAGGCGCCATCTGGCCGTTCACGGGGACCCAGAACTCCGTATTCAGCAGGTTGCTGTTCGCTGGGCCGGAACACCTCTGTTTTGAGCAGGTTGCTGACGCAGACCGGCCATTCTTGTCTATGCTGTACCGTCTTCATTTGCCTTGTAAGTCATACCGTTAGCTGATTTATTATAAAAAAAAACACTGCTAAATGGTTGATAAATTTCAAATGTACTCGTCGTGTAGTCGTCACCCTTGGATTCCAAAGGTGAGTTCTTTGTGTGAGCCAATCTAGAGAGACGAACAGGAACAGTGATTCTTCCCTTGGGCCTTGTTTACTTCCACCTCAAAACCTAAAAACTTTCAAGATTCTGTGTCACATCGAATCTTTAGACGCATGCATGGAGTATCAAATATAAACGAAAATAAAAACTAATTACACAGTTTGGTCGAAATTTAAAAGACGAATCTTTTAAGCCTAGTTAGTCTATAATTAGACAATAATTACCATAAACAAACGAAAGTGCTATAGTGTCACGAAATTTTTTCGTGGAGGAACTAAACACGGCCTTGGTTCGGTCACACTGTCTGCTAGTTGCTTCAGCGGCTGCAGCGTGAAGGACCAGGGCGAGGTGGCGGTGGATCATCAGTCTGGCCTCGGGCTCTCACAAGTGGGTCCGGCCGAGAGCTCGTGTAGGCGGGATCGACAGCGTGTGATGGGGAGGATGTGGCCGTGCAAGAAATCGGAGGCAGCGAGCACCTAAGAGCAAGAATAAATAGAAAACGCCGGCTGCGGGCTGCTAGAAGGCTGACAAATATATGTACCAGTATACTAGTAGGCTGGGAGAGTTGGCTGTATAGCAAGTTCAACATTTAATGCTCTACCAAGCTGAGAGACTGAGTGATGCTCTTCGCCTGCCAAAAGCCGATCGAACGGGCTGTAAACCGGCGCATGCGTTTCTTTTATTTGTGTTGCACTCGACGGCAAGCTTAGCGTCGGCTAGCTTCTCTCTCTTCCTTCCTCTTTCTTCTACGTAGGATTTTGATGACATGGACTGCTGCCTGCTGACTAGGATCTATAATACTTGTTCTAAATCGACCTGTGGTGAGTTGGTTTAGTTCATTAAATTAGATTAGAGAAGAACCCCGGATATCCATTTAGACACCGTTTTCGTTCTTAGTTCTACAGAATCGATCGAGAAGGTATGAATAACGAGTTTGATTTAATCTGCTTGTAAAATTACTGTGTTCACTGATCTTCCAAACAACTAATTTGATTTTGGACCAAATATGAGGTTTCCAAACACGCCTTAGGATTTAGGGAGCAACGGTTGCAACTTTTATTGTAAAAAATCGATTGAAAACAACGAATCTCATGTTTCACCAAATCAAAGGTCAAAAACATTTTTTTAAAAGAAAAGTTAGAAAACACCGTTCCACCAGATCTGACCCATCAACATTTGTCATCCATCTTATGATGCAAGGTAAGGCATCGACGACATGGTAGCAACCGCGCGCGTTGGCTGATAAGTCATATGGTAGAAAATATTGTTTGCTGATTTATTGTGAGAGAAAAAAAACTGCTGCGATGGTGCGAACACGGCAACGGCAACAACGAAGATGGCAGGACAAGATGACACATCGAGCGGCCCTAGCTCATAGCCAACTAAGCCAAGGCACAACTGGCTGCCTAGCATGTATTAATCTCCACAACCCAACTTTGAAAAAATTTCAGCTTTCTCAAATGTATCCTAGCCGAATCATGAGAACATATGAACATTCCTAAAGCTCGGGATATAACACAAAGTTATTACACTTTTAGTGAAAGGTATACTCTAATTAACTATAAAGTCAATATAGAGAGAATCGACATGTAATTCTTTATATATGTCGCATGTCTATGGCATGTTCATTAAAAAAAGAAAGTATCTGCCTGCAATCAAACACGGAGATTTAGGACCAATTACAGCACATGAAATTCATGACATTGCAAAGATTTGGTGCACATATATGTGGAAACATAATCACACGCTTATAAGCTTTTGCCTATTTAGAATCTGCCTACAACCATTTCTACATTGGCAACCAAAACCCTCTGAGAGACGCCCCTAATCAGCGCATAAATAGCTCCAGCATTGCTGCTATTGTTGCAACCTACTATAAGCAACCAAGAACAAACCCAAACGCACTCAAGGGGCACGCACACACACACACACACACACACACACACACAACCGTGTCAATGGCTGACACGGCCACCGCCCCGCTCCTGACAAGCCACAAAGCCAATCCGGCGAAGGTGCCTTCTTCTTCAATCGACGACATGATCGAGAAGTACATCGGAGACACCGGCGCCATGCAGCTGCTCAAGGCAGTCTTTGTGGCCTTGGCCTGGGCCTTCGACGCGCAGCAGGTGTTCATCTCCGTGTTCACGGACGCCGAGCCGCAGTGGCACTGCGTCGTCGGCGTAGCCGGCAACTCGTCGTCCTGCACGCCGTCCGCGGCCTCGCCGTGCGCGCTCCCGCTCGACGCGTGGGCATGGGATCGGCCGGCCAAGACGTCTGTGGTGTCCGAGTGGGCACTCCAGTGCGCCGGCCCCGCGCTCGTCTCCCTCCCGGCGTCCTCCTTCTTCGCCGGCTGCCTGGCCGGCGGCTTCGTGCTCACGACGCTCGCGGACTCGGTCCTCGGCCGCAAGAAGATGCTCCTCGCGTCCCTGGTGTCCATGTCCGTCGCCGGCCTTCTCACCGCCTCGGCGCCCAACGTGTGGGCGTACGCCGCCCTGCGATTTGTGTCCGGGTTCGCGAGGTCGATTGTGGGGACGTGCACGCTGGTCCTGTCGACCGAGCTCGTCGGGAAGAAGTGGCGCGACACGGTGAGCGTGGCGGCATTCTTCTGCTACACCGTCGGCTTCTTGTCCCTCCCAGCGCTAGCCTACGCGTTGCGAGAGGAGTCCTGGCGGAGCATCTACTTTTGGATGTCCGTGCCCTGTCTCTTCTACGCCGCCCTGCTCCATTTCCTAGCCCAGGAGTCGCCGCGGTGGCTGCTGGTGCGCGGCCGGAAGAGGGACGCAGTCGAGACGCTGAGGCAGCTCGCCGCGCTGAACGGCGGCAGCTCCACGACAGACCTCTCCGTGCTGGAACTGGAACTGGAACTGGAACTGGAAGCGTGTTGTGTTACCATGCACGAGGAGGACGACGGTGGGTCGAGCGGTGGCGGTGGCGGCGGCGTGTTCGCCGCGCTGCAGGCGATGTGGGAGCGTCCATGGGCGATCAGGAGGCTCGCGGCGATCATGGTGGCCGGATTCGGCGTGGGCATGGTCTACTTCGGCATGCCGCTCACCGTTGGCAGCCTGGGATCACGATCATCCAACCTCTACCTGAGCACCGTGTACAACGCGCTGGCCGAGGTGCCGTCGTCTATCCTCTCGGGGCTTCTCATGGCCAGGGCCAACAGGCGGAGCTCGGTCGTCGCGCTCGCCGCGTCGGCGGGGGCGTGCAGCCTCGCGTGCGTGGCCGTCCCGCAGCGCGCGGGGGCGGCGAGGATGGCGGCCGAGCTGCTGTCCTTCTTCGCCACGTGCACGGCGTACGACCTCATCTTGATCTACTCCATCGAGCTGTTCCCGACGTCCGTGCGTAACTCGGCGGTGGGGCTGGTGCGGCAGGCGATGGTGCTCGGCGGCATGGCGGCGCCCGTGCTCGTCGCGCTCGGCCGAGAGAGGAGTATCTGGTCCTTCGGCGTCTTTGGGCTTGTCATCGGCTGCTCCGGACTCTTCGCGGCCTCCCTGCCGGAGACGAGGGGGAGGAGCATGTTGGACACCATGGAGGACGAGGAGATGCGCAGCCAGGCTGCCGTGGCGTCTTACAGCAGCACAAACCCCATTGCAAAGTATCCTGATAACGACCCTGTGTAGTCATATACATGTTCAGAAATTTGTTGCAGTTCAAACTGCGACGACAAAAGCTGATCCAGAGTGTGTAGTCCATCAATTCGTCCGGCTAATTAATAATATTTTCACTCTCTTAGTTATTTTTGTCAGCTGTCACCCGGGTGAAATTCTTTTTTTCCTATATACCCAAATTTCCGATTATTTTTCTTTCGTTTCCTTCTTTCTAAATAGCATGCGGCGGCGATGTGTGGAAGGGAATAAAACTAAGATTTGAGTGAAAAATCTTCTCTTACACATTCTAATTTCCTGTCAAATAGTCGAAGGGAATAAACTAAGAAATTTGCTGCAGTTCAAACTTGCGATAAAAGTTGATCCACTAGTGTAAAAGCTATTAATTCGTTGGGCTAACAATATTTTCATTTTTTTTATTTTTTACTGAAAATAAAAGGCACAGTAATCTGTTGATATAGAGCAGTAAATTGCAGTATTGCCTTTTAATTTAATATCATTATAATGTGAATAATATGTATGTTTCTTGTTCAGCTACTCTTTTCAAATAGTCATTGTAATTGTCATGTTTTCATTTGCAACATAAACAACAGCGCATAAATTTTTCGACCATGACATTTAGATTTACAAGGGAGAGAAATAAAACACTGAAGTCATTAGTTGAATATATTTACAAACACCAAATACATGTCGTTAAAGAAAACATTTTTTTTTATTTTTTTATATCTTTACTTAATTAACGTTCACCACCTGCATGGTAATCACGTCAGGTATTTTACTTATTATTATTACATGATTCTCTATATTTATTTCCTTTCTATCATGCAATGGATCGTGTATTTCCTTCCATTTTACTCACTTGATTTGTTTGATTACTTGGGGTCTTTCCTTCATTTTATCTTGCCTTTTATTCCCTTCTTGTTTTATTATAAGCACTTGATTGGGAGGGGATCCTGTCTATATGAAGATTACAAGATGTGAGTAGCCTTGTGTGTATATATATATATAGAATAAGGTATATAGATAAAAGTATTTTTTTTGTAAAATTCAATACAGCTATGATTCATGGTTTAAAGGTGATAGATGTGCATATATTATTGACCATATATCATTAATACATTTCTATACCAAATCAAAGTGTCGGGAAATTTTCTTTTTCTCGTGTTTTTCCACATCTATGATATTCATTACATATTAATGTGATCATCGTGACTTTGGGTTGATTTTGTTTGTCGCCAGTAATTTAGACGTAGATATCTGGTTTTCTTTGGTTAGTTTCTTTTATAGTGACAAGTGAGCATCTCCAACAGTTTGCTATCTCAACTTGACATCCACAAAAAATTAGCAAAACAAGAAAAAATAGTCTCCAACAGTTTGCTATCTAGACTTGGTATTTATCCAAACTCTCCAGCGCGTAAATATACGCGTGTGTATCGAGGTTCGCAACTTCGCATTCGGTCTTCGCGCGGTTGGCGCGGCTTCCTTCCCACGGCTGGTCCACGACTCCTTCCCGCTCACGTGACTAGGACTCCTTCCATCGCGCACGTCTTCTTTCCCTTTCCCATCTCCGTTCTTCGTCATCTCGTGGACGGGAAGGCCTTTGATAGGCTGCGCTAGGATATGTATTAGATCAATGGGGCCCCAGAAGCAAGGAGATGGATTCTGCGTAGAGTGGATAACTTGCAGCAGGTCCATCGGCTAGCACTAGTGCTCCCTGACATTCTTCTGATTTGTATCATCATCCTGGTTCATGTGCAGCGGCGCGATGGAGTGCCTCCTGCGACGGCGGCGCCCTGTCTTCGTACGCGACGAACACCACGGCGCGAGGGGATATCGGTCGACAGCATAGTGGTGGGCCTTTCTTTTTTTTATTTTGTCAAGTTAAAAATAGGGAACTATTGGAAAGAGTCTATTTTTAATTTGGCATATTCTTTTAGCAACTTGCCAAAACACAACATTTACCAAGTGATTTTTGGCAAACTGTTGGAGATGCTCTGCTGGTTTTTTCACAATGCTAGTGGAGGTAATTAGACATGTTAGGTCTAATGACTATGTTTATTTGTTGATGATGTTCAACTAATGTCCACCAATTTCATGATTGATGTTTTTTTCTTTAGAGTATATTTAGTTTATCTATATTTTTCTAAAAAGTTTCATCTTATGTAAATGACATGGAGGTTCTGTGATCTCCATTGAAAATTAGCCCATCTAATTAGGAAAAAAAGAGTTTTAACCATAATTAGCTATATTGAATTCACTAATATATGACAGGGCCTAAGTCAATAGAATCTAACCCAACTAGAATGGGCCTAGAGGCTTTGGGATAGTAGAAATGGTGAACCCAACTAGAATGGGCCTAGAGGCTTTGGGATAGTAGAAATGGTGAAGTTTTCTGTAACAAATCTTCTATCATAAGTCTATGCTCTTTCAGGTTTGCGATGACCTTGTAATCTGACTCAAGCGCCTTACCCATGAGCTTGTAAAACAACCTTGTTGGCTGGTGTTACTACCTCTGCAACTGTATTGCTGTAACTCCTGCGTGCTCCAAGTGACGGGAGTGTTTTGCTCTTTGGAATGAAAATTTGGGGAAACTCTCCCCCCATGTTTAGGTTTCAAAAAAAAAAAAGAATGGGCCTAGATCGGAGTAGCATGGCTAAGGAACCATATCACGCCATGCCAGTCCAAGGGCTCAATCGTTGGCCGACATTCGATAGAGGATCAACCATGTTGTGTTGGTGCAACAAGCCATGTTTAGGTCTAATAACTAGTTAGCTAAAATCTGACAAAAGGTTGTCTTGCCCTTTATGCTTCTCCCATTGAACACATGCTCTCATCATCTCACCCCATTAGATTCACTTCTCAATGTGAATCCAGCACGTGCCCTCAAAGACAAAAAAAAAAAAACCACGTTCCTCATTCATTCTCTTCCTCCTCTTTGTTTCTCTCTTCCTCTTCAATGCTCAATGTTGCAGCTCTCAATTCTGACAAGGAGTGATGAAGCACTGTGGGGAGGAGACATCTATATGCAGAGGCAGGACGCAGAAGCGCTGTGTTGAGGATCAGAGGATCGGTCTTGGTCTGTTCCCTCTACAACGGTGCCTCTGGTATAGTCTTGGTCTACGCACTGCCGCAACGTGTGCTCAGCATGCACACTGCCGCAATGTCATGCTCGCTTGCCGCCGACATTGGCAGCAAGCACCGTAGTGTTTTTTTTTTCCCTCTTCAATTGTGTATGAAGACGGTGTCTTAAAGCACCGTCTTTGTAAATCTATTTGCAAAGATAGCTGAATAATTGGTTGCCCTATGGAAATGTTTCATTTACACGTACATATCTCCTACTAGATGCAGAAAAACTTTGTGACCTCTAAACATATATTTTAGCCGACTCGGTCGGAAGATCTACTTTTTGTAGTAGCTCTGTGATAGTACAGTTTACGAGAAGCCAATAATGAAATGTACTCTTGTCTTATATCGATGTGGATCAAGGGAGTAAATGAAGTTTTATGCCTAACCACCCACTTCACAGTGCTCTATGAACACACTGTCTTTAAAATTTACAATAACGATCAAGAGATAGTACTAATGTGTCTTTCAAGTATAACCTTTTCTGTACTTTTGGGAGAATGGTACATTAAAATGTACTTTCCGGGGACACAGTCAATAACTAACTTTCAAGTATAACCTTTCAAGTGTAATGTACTAACTTGCTGGGGACTGAGTTATGTTGCCGATCATGCTGTGCGATACAAGGCTGGTCGACAGGCACCTGCAAACAAAGAGCAGATCAACAAATCAGCTTCTGGGGCATCTATCGCAGTATAAGGGCACTCCCAATGCTAGAAACTACATATAGTTTCTATACCTATTAATTTCTATAGACACTATATATACAAACTATGGTCCCAATGGATAGTTTCTATAGAATATTTTTATATCCAATCACATTCATTCTCTCTCCATTCTTAGCCAATCATATCACTTCTTGGACTTTGTGTAGACATGGTTTCTAACTTAGACCCAGTTTCTATGATTTTTACTCTCTCTCTCTCCAATAACTACATTGCCACATCAGCAAAATGCTTAGGTGGCACTGCAATTAATGTCTATAGAAACCACAATGGTTTCTGCATTGGGAATGCTCTAAGAGGATCACTTGGGAAGCAGATCCCAGGCAACAAGCTATGTTTATACTACTTACGTAATGGCCAGCTCCAAGAATCCAGTAGAAGTGCAGGTTGTTGTAGGACCTAACAAAAGCCTTGGTGTCTTTGCTGGAACCACAGTAGAGAGTCTGCCTTGGTAGGCTGGAACGTCTTCAATCCATCCCATCTGTGATTATTGTATCCCCAAAGGATGTATTCAGCCGTTAAGATATTTCTCATGTTACTTATTATGTGGGAACAAAAAGACATGATAACTTACTTGAGCTTCTGAACCCATGCTTCTGCGCCGATGGTCGAACAGATTATGTCGAGCTTCAGTTTGGTGGGAAAAAAACATAGGTATCAAGTGCAGCACTGAAAATTGCAGCCTAAATCCTGTGCATCTAGCTATATATGTATAACATAAGAATGGATAATCCAGATGCCTACTGTAACTGTGGTAGATTGTTCATATGTACCTTATTTGATTAATCGTGTCAGTCAAGGTTCATAATTTTCAGAAAAAGGATATCATCGTTTTAAAGAAGATCCCAGGTACTAACCGATAGTCTGATGGATTATGAATAAGCTAAGTGTGGCTAACGGCAAAAGGCAGGCAATCCACTTATTCCTTTAGATATGGAGTAGGAGTAGGCAACAAATCTTTTTATTCAATTTGCACAAAAGCCAGACAGCTCTGGTCCTGATGCCATATTAATTTGCGTGCACCATCTAGTTGAATCCAAAATCTTGCATGGACCATGAAAGATGGGCAGTTCACTTATAAGGCATCACTCTCTTCACATATATATATCTAACTTAATTTGTGTACACAATTCAAAAACGATCTGTATATATCAAAGGACGAGAGAGTAACATTTTTTCCCGCATAAAAAAATTCATCGATCTTAACATGCTTAAATCCTTAACTTTCATGGTGTAATGTTTCTGCCATACAGAGTGGTGAACTCAAGAAGAAAAGGCAGAGTAGTATTACTGACCTGGCCGTTGTACACCGTCACATTGACACCGTAAGACAGTAGCTCATCAATCTGCAATAGAACACTCGAAGTCAATCGAACTGAGGGAGTTGCTAGTTCCTGAACATTATTATTCCCAAAAACCTTCTGAAATCAGAAACGTGATCATTATCCATGCCGAGGCGTACTAGAGCTCGCTCACCTCCTCGATTCTTGGCTTCATTATTTCACTGGCCAGCGCGTTATAAACAGCACCATTAAGCTCCTCCCACCTGTAATTGGAATTCCAGCATCAGACCATTGCATCGTCTTGGAACACATAATGCCGAGGACCGGGGACACTCACGTGAGGTTTTTGGGGATGATCTTGAGCTTCTCCTTGATGACTCCATTCATGATGCCGGTGATGGTGTTGGAGCCAGCAGACAAGTCCTCCTTGCCCTTGCCGCTGAGGTACCTCGAGTACTTCATCATAGCCTTCTCGGTGCTTGGAGTTGAGGTTGAGGACGAGGCTGCTGGCGTTTCCCCTGACGCCTGCTGGTCTAAGCTGCCATCAAGGAAATTGTATACGTCCTGAAAAAAAAAAACAGAGCGAGCGTGAGAGAAATCCACAAGCTTTTGGAGATGGCATGCTTGGCCGGATCAATGTGTAGACTGTAGAACACCGGAGCCAACTGTCGTCAACACTTACAACGTCGCCGCTCCTGGAGCGGATGAAACCCAGGAGATGATTCCACGAACCCTCCGCGTCGCTGAAATTTCCCACCGCGATCTGCTCCTTCACCGTCTCTGCTATCCTGAGATTTACAGTTGGCGTGCGCTTGTGAATGTGACTGGAAAATGAGATCTCCGGTAGGTCGCTCGCTCGCTTGCCGGCGCGGCGTGTGCTTACTTGTTTCCTTCGTCGCCGGCGTTGTCGTCAAGCCTCGACACGCTCAGAAGCAGCGGCGTGTACGAGAGCTGCATGCACAGTCCGAAATTAAACACATTTAGTTACATTCATTCATAGTATATATATATATATATATATATATATATATATATATATATATATATATATATATATATATATATATATATATATATAT
>Ga0182004_10002405_pt1 | contig 14520 bp, 15 predicted proteins | sample Sormic07211540_1_FD_120479 | JGI IMG/M metagenome (GOLD analysis project Ga0182004, IMG submission 120479) | Endophyte microbial communities from Sorghum bicolor roots, Mead, Nebraska, USA - 072115-40_1 MetaG | ecosystem: Host-associated > Plants > Roots > Unclassified | place: USA: Nebraska...
AGTGAGAGCTTCCAAGCCCCCTTCTCATCTCTTTCTGTGGTTAGTGTTCTGATGTCCCGAAATAAATAATCATTGAAGTAATTCTTGATTCTTAGATCAAATAGAGAACTCTCAGGAAACTTCCCCTCTTCCCACCAAAAATAATTATATAGTTATCCTTGGCCGATCTTGAATCTTAATTAGTACACTCACGTGCCCTATGGAAAATCGATACTCCTGGGTGAAAGCTACATCGGTATCCGTGCGCTTGCGGATTTTTCTATTTGCGTTTAAAATACCCAACATATGGTGACAAGGTTACTGAACTGGAACCTATCGGATGAAGCCATTATGATCACCTAGGAGGAGGTAGATGATTTTGGAGATGACTAAAAGAGCTGGTGGGATCTTAGGAGCATGACCTTACTGTTGTCAACAAATCTGCAGCAGCAAGGAATCAGGAGTTTGAGATGCTAAATTAAAAAGATATTGCCCTCATTCAAATGATTGAACCTATATATAATAACCTTCTTGCTATTGTGAAATGACGGAAACTAACTATTTATGGTAACCAACTTGCTATAGGTTAAATGTCTGGACCTAACTATTCATGAACTTGCCTCAAGCTTTTCTTTTGTTTACACACTCGCATGATTGGTGTGTGCATGCATCACCAAGATAATTAAAACTGAACTTGGCGAAAATCAGGACTTCTGGTAGGGTAGGGGCCGGGAACTTCTGATTTCGCAGGTTTGTTCCTAATAGCCTAACTACCAAAGCTTCTGATTTTCTCAGGTTGCTGTCGTATGTGAGGCCTTTTTGGTTTATTATAGTTGTTTTTTATGGAGGAAAACCATGCTTTTATAATAGGTAGAATAGTCATTTTGGTCCCTCAACTATTACTCCAGGCTCAATTTCATCCCTGAACTTTCAAAATGATTGTTTTAATCCCCAAAGTATACTTTTAGGTTTAGTTTTATCCATGAACTATGAAGATGGTCATTTAGTCCTCAAACTTTGTATATATTCTGAGCTCAATTTCATTTTAAAACTATTAAAGTGTATTTTGTTCTTTAAACTTTTATTTTTTAACTCAACTTTGTACGTTGTACGTGGAATGCTGCACTATTGCACATCATTAGCTCCAACACCACCAGCAATTGAAGATAGAAAAATAATACGGCGATTGATAATTCCAAGCTGTTATTTTTAGTGTTACCTTAATTGTACCCTTTATATATATCCAACTAAATTGATATTTGTGGGAGCAATTCTAGTTACATCGAACCCTATTTATTCTTTAAGAATACATGAATATATTGAAACAATAGCAGATCTATAATTTTGATAATTTATGGGTGAAATTATGCTTAAAATATAATGTTTTATTTTTGAATAAACACAATTGAGTTAACAATAAAAAGTTAAATGCACTTTTATGGTTTATGGATGAAATTGAGCCCAAAATACAAAATTTAAGGACTGAAACAATTATCTTCATAGTTGTAGGACAAAACTAAGTCTATAACTAAAGCTTGAGGACCAAAATGACTATTTTAAAAATTTAGAGACAAAATTGAGCCTCGAGTAATAGTTGAGGGACCAAAATGTCTATTGTGCCTTTATAATACAAAACATAACATACAAGTACTCCTAAAATTGAGTAGTTTTTACACATACTGGAAACATATAAAAGATATCAAACGAAACAGCTAGTGATACTAGTTTACATGTTCAGCACAAAGCACCTAAAACGGCACTAGAAGCATGGGGGCTATAATCACCGACGTCTTCCAAGAGGCGCCATAACCATGCTCTAGATTGGGTCACCCCCTCACTCCTCTCGCTAGCTGCGCCGTACCGTGGGCTGCTTGCCATCAACCACGGGAGTGTCCACTACGGCGACGCCGCGTTCGTATCCGGTGCCATGCGTCTGGAACCGTTCGTCCCCTTATTGATTTTTTTTGTTTGTTTTTGTTTCAGTTCGATCGTGTCTCCTCGCCGGCACCAAGGGCTAGAGTTGATACCCGCCCCGGCGACGACGACGCCATGTCCAGATCTGGTGCTCCCACACCAGCGCACCGTCGTCTGCTCGTTGAGGGCCCCTGCTTGTCGCGTTGCCCCACCTGGTGGGGACGATGTGCCGCAGGGGTCCTACTAGGCGCCGGACCGCACAGCTGCTTGGGCTCCACGCCGCTGCTAGTCTTCTGCCTAATGAGACCACATGACCACATGCTGTGTGTCCCACCTGGCGGGGATGGGTGCAGCCAGGGGCACCGTACCGCTGAATACTGGCCGGGAGCCCTGCAGGCAGGCTTCACAGAACGCTGGCTGTGCGTCTGTGTATTTGGGCCCGCTTGCCAGCAGCCTCGTCACTTGACGAGAGAAAATAAACCCTAGTTGACAGTTCTATCGGGCTTGATCCGGTCTGTTCGTCTACCTGACAGGTGCGTGTGCCGTTCCGATTTTTCCCTTTTCGTCTTCTTTGCGCGTTGGCTTTCTCGTTGTTCTTTCTTAATTGGTGGGAATCTATCTTGCCACCGTGCATTTGCTATGTTGGGCGGTGGTTGGGTGCTGGGCGAGAGAGGGCCAGGCACCGGGGTGGTTGAGATTTCTTTCTTTAATTGTGTATGTAGTTTGTGTCCCTTTTTCTGGAGTTTGCTCTTTTTGGCTTCAAATCAAAAAATGTAGACAACAATGTACTCGTACTTGTGGTGCAGGTTTGGTTCTTTTCGGTTTGGAACCTTGCCGCTGTGGCATTTGCTGTTTTTGGGTGAGGTTTGGGTTCTTCTTGCCGCCGTGGCGCTTGCTGTTTTCGGGGGAGGTTGGGTGCTGGGCTTTTTTTTTTCTTTTTTTGGTGGGGTGGGTGGGGCAGGTTACTTCCCCTTTATCCCAATAAATTTTGGGTTTTGGCCCATCATTTTGCATAATGGAACTAAACACCATACAATTTTTTTTTGCAAAAAATTGGCTACTCTCCATTTTGTATTTTGGCCTAAAGAGGCCAAAAAAGCCTAAAAGAGCCTCAAAAGGCTGTAATGAGGACAATAAATTCTGCACTTCGGATGGAACTAAACATGACCCTGAAAATTTTGGCATTTTGTATTTTATCATTCCAAAATAGTTGGCATTTTGCATTTTCAATTATATGTGGAACTAAACATTGTGTAGTTGTGCTCCCTTTTTTCGGGAATTTTATGAAGGCGATGCTGGTGGCTGGCTATTCTAGGCCGTGTGGTTATTGTGCCCCTGCCCCGGCGTTGCGGCGATGACCTGTTGGAGAGGGTCCGGTGTCTGTAGACTTGGCCTTCTTTTTGGTCTATGTGGCGGTGGCGGCGTATGGCTAGTGAACCTTGGTCGGGCTCGTCTGTTGGGCGGCCTCGCCGTCCAGAAGGGCACGTGGTCTTGTTAGGGGTTATGGTGCGGCTGTCGTACCGAAGGCCCTTGCGTGCCACCGTCGTCGGCCCTAGGAAATGCCTGGGCCCCGGCTGAGGATGTGCCTTGGAAATGCTGATGGAACTCGAAGGTGCGCCATGGCTGATGGCCTGATGTGCCTTGGGAAATGCGGGTGGCCTCTTAGTCCTTGCGCCATGCTGTCTATCTCACTCTGTAGTTTTCTGCTTTTTCATTATTGGCGGATTCATGGTTGATTTTCTGATATGCATTCTCTGCTGCCAACGGGTTCGTTCATTTCTCCGTATCAGCCTTGCTGAGGTATATGTTCTTTCTCCTCGGGCTGTTTGTGTGGTCCTTGGGTCTGGGAGAAATTGATCTATGCCTTTCTGATGTTTGTAGCTTAGGCACTCAGTTGTATCTTTTTCAATGTTTAAGTGGATATGCATGTTTGATGTGGCTATGCTTGGTATTAACATTACTGTTTTTCACTGCTTGGTTGTGGCCATTCTTAGCTATGGTTGTCCTCTGTGTTGTTGTGCTTTTCAGGTTCTCTAGGATCGGGAGTGCTTGGATCCACAAGATCTTGTGGTATGTGTTTTTACGCATGCCTATGTGTCTGCTACATTGTACCACAAATTCACGTCTGCATTGTATCACTAATTATGGAGATTCTATCTATGTGTTGTTGTATTTGTTCTGTTCTAGTATTTGCTTACCTATGCAGATTCACTTGTTCAGTTCTAGGTAAGGAATTTAGTTGCACTGCATAGACCACGTCATTGACAATGTCTCTTGGACAAGGTGAGAGAAATACACTAAGGATGACTAATTGTAGTCATCTTCTTCAGGAAGGCCCGTCTAACTTATGTCTGTGTCTTGCTCTATTCCAGCGTCAGGAAAATGGTGAAAGTTCTCGATCATTGCTAAACTGAAGCTAGGTGCTCCTCATTGGGCCAACACATTTGAGATTTATGTTGAGGTTAAAGAGCAGCTGGGGCAGTTCATTTCAGACTTCACCATATATTACTTGGATCCAAACTTTGTCATCAAGATAGCCTCAGCTAAGTTTCAGTTGAGCCTTCTTGCATGCCAAAAATTGGAGGGAGATGGTTTCATATTAGAACTGTCACCATGGTGCCCTGAACACGAGTCATCTGCCATGGATTGTCGCTTATGGTGCTGAAGGTAAGATTGAGACACCTCTGCTAACATATGTATATTTGTGTTAAAGAGATTGAATTCCTTTTCCCCAGCTCATATTATGAGTTAAAACACAGCTGCCCCCGACCGTTAAAACTCTACATGGACAACCTTGTGGGCCAGCAGGAGCCATTACGGAACTATGTGTTAGATTATGTACTGGACAGGTAGTCGCGGGCTTCAGACCAGGTATACAGCTACGTGGATTCCATTCCTTTTCTATTACTTCATGTATAATAACATGTTCCTCTCGTCTGTGAAACTACCAATATGACACCAGATGATGCAATGGATGACAGCATGATCTACATAGACACAGTGGCTGTACGTGGACCAACAGCGGTACTTGACTACAGCTATATGATGATACTGGAGCTTCGAGACTTCTACTATCAAAAGTATGGTACCTTTGTGCACTAGAGGGTATCATGTGGACAGATTTACCATGATGCTCACAGGCTTTGTGTGACGCTATCTCAGCTTGTTTGTAAGGTCTGTGGCTATATTGAGTCTTTCCAAGGTGCACCAACCACACAATTCCACTATCGCATTGCCAACTTTGGTGATTGGGTGCAGCGTGAGGAATCATATGCAGCCGCAAAATTGGACACTATTCGTGTCATCATGTGCTGCATAGACCATAATGTCAGGCCACCCATCAGCCTCAGCAGGTTCAAGGACGGACCATCTGTTTATCAGGTAACAACATTTTTCCTACATACATACACTACAGTCATGTCGTTGTCTATATTATCTGCAAACAAAAAACAAGACAAAAAGATAGACTTCAAATAGTTAACTGTTGTTTCCTATAATTTTAAAACCAGGCTGGTGCAACGGGATGTCCTACGGACCATCTTAGGACTATACTGAATGCTATTGCTACGAAGTTAGACAACACAGAAGTGTCTGTCAAGACTACAGAAACAGCCGATGCAAACTTTTGTACGCGAATTACACACACTACTCTCCATCGCAATCACGAATATAGCTCCACCAAACCAATGACACTGTTCGAGGTAGAGGCGACTGCCATAAGCCACTTCTTGAGGCCCACGACACATAAGTTGGGTTATAGAATAGTTGACCAAAACTACCCTGCTCTTGCTACATTGATCTTCGACATAAATCGCTACAACCAGTAGATAAGTATGTTGTAGGACTGTGCAAACGAAGCGGTCGAAGTAGTAGACATGGCTAGTAAAATCGTCGAGGGCGTGCAAGCCTTTAGTATGCTGTAGGTGCCTCCTGCAGTATTACAGAAACACTGCTCAGCTGTGCATAAGGCATTGAAGGCTTTCAGATAGAACATGGTATGTGCACTGTTTAGTTGCCTTTCTGGTCTTTTGATTAGTTGTAACTGTTTCTATGTTGCACTATTTACTCTTCTTGTATTGTCAAGCTACTTTAAATCTATGTGTGTGTTGGTTTGTAATATACAATTATGCTTTTAAGTTCTCTGCTCGATAATATGTTTCTACTTTTGTATTATGTTATTTTACCGGATCTTCACTTTTGTTCTAGCTCCAAATAATGGGCTCCTTGTATAGGTATCCTAGTTATATTAGATTTCAACTTCGCCTTACAGGGTTCACTCATGTTTCCATACTTGTGTTCCACTGTGATGATTTATATGAGCTAGGGTTCACTCTCTAGCATGTTCTGAGGCTGGGGTCCCAGGGTTGCTGGTTGATTTGCTTGATCTGTGAGTTCTTGGTCCCTCCATGATATTTCCATGTTCTTTTTCCACTGTGATGATACAAATGAGCTAGGGTTTACTGTTTCATATTTTTGAGATTGGGACAACTGGATTTTGGTATTTGGCCATGAAACTCAGCCATACTCCCTCCCTATCAGATTTAGAAGTAGTTTAGGACAGTGACATGGTCTCCAAAACACAACTTTGACCTTTTATTTTTATAAAAATATTTAGAAAAAATGATATATGTATACTTTTATGAAATTATTTTTCAAGACAAATCTATTCATATAATTTTTATATTTGCAAAGTCAACAATTTTGAAGTTATTGACGATTTATATTCCCAATGTTTGACCCAAACCTTGTCCAAAATGACTTCTAAATCTGATACAGAGGGAGTACAGTGGTAGCAGCATAGATGAAAATATGATACTGCTGCTGGATTGTTGTGTCCCCGTGGCCGAAGCCTATGTGGGATCAGTTCTTCATTATTATCTTATCAATTGTTGGTTTTGTTTATTTTGATTGGTGGTAACTGTGGGAAATATATAAGGCCTATGATGGAAAGAACTTATAAATGAGGTGGCTGCCTTGTTTACATGGTTCTTTCTATCTTTTTCATGACTGTCATCAAACCCTATTCGTGCACATCCTTTCATTAGCAACAGGACCTTCTATCTGGTATGGCTGATGGCAATGAGTAGATGTGCACAATAGGTTTCCATGGCACGCATGACCTGCTATTTGTGGGTTTCTGTTGTATTGGTTTTCTATTTGTATGGCAGCCACCAATGTTTTAGACATTGAAATGGACACCAGATTCAAAAGCTGAGGCCAATCATTTCAGAGGTCAGGGTCAATGAAAAACTGTTGCTGGTTTAGAGGTCGATGATGTTGAGGTGGAGCCTGTGGAAGGCTGTGCAATGCACATTGCAGCCGAGGCCATGAAGCCCCTAGGTTTAGAGCTGTCCATCATAGCTTATTTATTTCCTGTTTTCCTTGCTGGTTTCATGATTAAGTTCTCTTGGATAGTTTTGCAGTGGTCTCCTTGATGCTCTATTCACTTTGCTGGTGTTCAAGGCTGATGATGGCAGTTTTATGTGTTTCTCATGGTTGTCATCAAAACATGGGACACTCCATACCCGAGCAACTGGCATGCTAGGCTGATGGCTCGGGTTGAATGTCTCTCATGCTTCCATGGCTGCTGTGATCTTGGTTTCATTGTGTTCCTCAGGGCAGTCATTAAACCGTGTGAGTCCCAAGCAACTACTGTAGTAGCTTAAGGCTGGGACGGACGTGTCCCATGCTTGTCTTGATCTTGGGTTTCTCTTCCTAAAGTTGGTTTGTTCAGGCAAACAAACGTGCCCTTTGGTTCTATTTACTCAATGCCAACAATGGGTATTTTGAGAAGCTGTTACATAATCATCAAAAGTCTGAGGCCACAAACCCTTCTTTCTGCCGATCTGTTTCTCAGTTTCACTCGATTTCTCTCTTCTAGACACACATTGATGTACACAACAAGCTAATAACCTGTGCGCTTATCTTGCCAGGAACTATATAGGTCTGTGAAGCTACAAACAAGGTATGCATGTCCATCTGCGCTGGCTTCGTTAAACAGGTACATCCTGATTTTAGGACTCCTTTAGTATATTCCCTTGGGGTTCGCCTGTGCCTCTAATTGAACTTCTGTGTGACTCTACCTGCCTTAGATTTGTTCCTAAATACTTCTTTGCGTTGTGGTGATTATGGTGCACCATATCAGGGCGTAATAGAATAGAAATTCAATTGTGGCACAGATTTCTATTAGCTTTGTCATTACATTACATACATTTACATGTTCTGACTAGTTTAATCTAGTTGTAGTTGGCTCGAACCAGTACTGTATTCTGAGTGTAGTTTTAGGCCAAATCATTGGAACTCATGTGTTTTCATGTAATAACATCAGTTTTTTAGGGTTGTTTCATTTATCAATTTTTCAACTACAGTAATAAAGTTGATGCTCGCATCGTCTATGTCCAATCATCGACTAGGATTCCTGGTTTATCTATGAGGCAATCTGATATGGATGTTCACCACACTAAACCCCTGCCTGCAAAACAGCGCCATGGCCTGAAATCGAAGAAGGCAAGCAATTCTATTCTCTCTAGTTCGAACAAGTCGGAAGTTGTATTTCCTTTATTGTCCACCTTAGATCTTTGTTTTCACCATGATATAGTTTTTTCTGTAAAATGGGTGTCTTACTAGCTGGTTGTAACGTGTCAAAACTCAATACAACTCGGATATTGCATTCTTTTGTTGTACCTAATTTTTTATAATTTTTCATGTTACTAAATGGTTATTACTTAGAACCAGTTACTACCACGAATTACTGTATATAATTCTGACATTTGTTAGAAACTTGCAGATGGCATTGACTACAAGTTATGACAGTCCAGTGCAGCATGTTCCATCTAGTTTTAAAGGCTAGTTGAAACAGCTTCAGTCTCAATTGGTTAAAATTTGCCACGATCTGTATGAAGTAGAGTCTCAAAGCTTTTATGTTCTCCGTGGCATAGCCTTTGTGTGTTCACAAACTTACAGTTGGATAAGATGTTAATAGAACCTTACAGTTTATTGGCTGCCTAACAATATGGAATTCTGTGAAGTGGACTCTTATACTTCCTTCTATGTCTTTATTCATTTTACAAAAAAAACACTGTACTATGAAAATAGCGGTTTATAAATTTTGAATTCTTTAACACAAGCGGGTCAAATCAAACCTTCCACTATATCCGTCTTGAAGATAGCAAAGAAGAAAGATATGCCTAAGACACAATGTTACCCTGCAGTACATAAGGAGTTCGTAGATGCCCTAACTGGCGATCAAAAGGATATGTTACACAAACTAGGGTTTGGTGGTCTACTTCTTGTTGATACTGGCCATCTAAATAGGAACTTTGCCCAGTACATGGTTGAACATTTAAATTCTGATACTATGAAGCTCCAGTTTGGTGATGGCAAGGAAATTTCTATCGATGAGCATGTTGTGCACTGTGTCTTTGGTTTGCCAAAATCTGGTGATGATCCAAACGTCTCTTGCTTAGATGGATTAGAAGCTCGGAAATGTGTTTTCTCAGAATTCTTTGGTGGAAATAAGGTAGACTATACTCCAAAACAGCTTTGTGAGCTCACTAGAAAACATCAACTCTCTGATGAAAATACTGTCAGAGCATTCCTGATGTCTGCGTTCTGTGCTCTTTTGTTGCCCAACACTGATAGCCACATTAGGAATGTTGATGTTGTTTACACAGAGGATGTACAAAGCATGTGCAAGATCAACTGGTGTAAGGTTATTGTACATAATTTGGAGTTAGGTGTAAGGATGTATAAGAATCAAATTCTTCAGAACAAGGAGAAACCATCAATAAATGGCTGCATTGTATTCCTAATAGTAAGTGAAGCTACATTAATTCCCTGTTCTTGTTATCTATCCATTTTAGTCATCATCTTGCCTTTTTTCCACCTATTGCTTATACTGACTTTCTTATTGTTCACTACTATTGATGTCACATACACTTGCAGATACTTTATCTTGATCACATGAAGCATGCTGCCATACAAGATAATATCACCATTCGTCGCTGCAAGTTCTACACAAAGAATGTGATTGACATGATGATTGCAGCTGATTTTAGGCCTCTTTCAACTGATCCCAAGGAGTGCTATGGAGGATTAGTGGTTTCTCATCTCGTCTCATACTTTCAAATTCATAGCATGTTGCTAAAACTTTCATTGTCATGTTTTTTTTGTTGCCAACAAAGTTCTTATCTGAGTCTATGTCAAAATGCTTATCTGAGTCTAATATGTCAAAATGCTTTGGTTCCATCTCATCTGAACCATGTTTATTAAATACATGTTTACATTTATTTAATTTTTATTTTTACAGGAATCCCACAAAAAGAAAGATGTACACACTTGCTATCTTGATCCTGATGGTGTGTCGATTCATCCTCTGTGCCACAATGATGTTGTACCTCCTAAAGATCACAATCATGATTCTCATCGTTATGCTATTACTGCCACCAAACCTCAGCCGGTTACTGCATGGAATTCTTTGTTTTGGTACCCTAATTCACAGGAGTTACTTGGGCCACAAATATTAGGACGGTTGTCTTCTGCTGCAGGAAAGGAAGAGGCTGATAAATGGATATCCAATTATGACAGTCAGTGTGCCAGGGCAATCATCGACAGGCAGAATGCAGTCAGTGATATGCAGAATGCTCATGCAAGGACAGTCATTGATATGCAGAATGCTCATGCAAGGGCAGTCATTGATATGAAGAATGCTCATGCAAATTTTGTTGCAAAAATTAGGGATAAGCTTCAGGAGGATTTGGCCCAGATGTGTAAACTGTGTAATGCTACTCCTCTAAAGCATGTTTACAAAAGGAAAAAGGTTTCTAATAAGTCTGCTACAGATCAATCATCAAGAGGCAATACTTGTATAGTGGACAACCAATTTGTGGACCATGCATATACCTCACCTGTAATTGGAGTGGATGATCGTTCTTCTTCAGAAGAACATGCATAGGAAATGCAGATTGACATGGGTGCAGATGTTTTACAGTCCCTTAGTCCACCTTTGCATCCGTAGCTAATGCTTCGATCTGGCGAACCAGAACCAGTTGCACTTGGAACCATACCCCAGAAGGTGATCTTGTCTCCACCAGAGATGATGATCAGTCAAACATTCCTTCTAGTAAGTAGTTTCATGTAATGATCTAAACTATTATTTTGTCATTTAAAATTTCTTTTCTTTTCTTATATTCACTTTGTTGAAAAAATTGACATGTACCTATTGTGCAGCTCCTAATCCACTGAAAGATAATATTAATTCTGTTGATGATATCTTAAAAATCCTGTCGACTGATGAAGTAAGTTCCAGAAAATTTGATCATGACCACGTTGGCAAGTTTGACTCTGAATGTCATGAAGAAACCGAAATGTCCAAACGGTAAACAATCTTTGGCTCTATCATTCAATTATAATTTCTTTAGATTATTGTTAAATCTCCTGTTGTCATTCTAATATATCTTGCACTCCCTGTCTGTTAATAGACAATCGACACCCATAGCAACCCCGAGTAGGATCCTGAGATATTATTAGTTGATCCATCTTCTACTTACGGTCAACGTGGCAAGACTGCTTCGCAGGATCAGCTTATTCATCCAATTATAGGGAATTAGGTTGGTACATGATTTCATGATTTTTTTTCTTCATAGTAGGCACTCTGTGTTTTCCTCTCTTGCTAAGATTCTGTTCTTGTTACATGTAGACAACCAGAGCAAACTTGTTGTCAATCTAGTGTTTCTATCCAGTGCTCTACAAAAGAATCTGCTGGTACAGTTAAGAGAAGCCAAATTTTTGACAAGCAGATTGTAGATTTAGTAACTACAAACAAAGGAGTTGATTTTGTTGCAGTAGTTAAAACCGAGAATGTCGATCAGACAGTGAAAATTCAAACTTCTAGCATAGTTCAATCTTCTAATAATATACAGTCTGTAAAGGATGCTCTGGATAGTTGACATGTTGGTAAACTAAGCAATAATCACATTCTTTCTGATGTCCAGTCGAGTATGAATCATGCCTTCGTTGAAGCATCTCGGAGGAAACAAGATTCTTGTGCAAGAATGCAGAGCATTGCAAAGCCAGGGGATGGCAAAGATAACATTTCACGTGAGCCTAAGAGAGGCCTGGATACTAAGAAGAACGCACTAGTGACATGCAACCTACATGAGAGTGAAGACGCAAAGTTTCAGAAGGAGCTAAAGGTGGTTGAAGATATTATGGCACAGTCTTTGAAGGCAAAGAACATTCAGTATGGCGACAGTGAAAAGAAAAGCCAGCCTTTGAAGAAGTTAAGTCAGACTAATCCTGGTAAAGCTGAGAAGAAAACCCACTCTTCCAAGAAGATAAGTCAGACAAATCAGCCTTACCAAATTAAAAAGGAAAGCAAGCCTTCGAAGAAGTCAAGACAGGCAAATCCTCACACAGCTGAAAAGGAAAGACCGTCTTCCCAGAAGAGAAGAAGAATACATACTGAAAATGACATCATTGACACGTTAGTTGCGAACGAACTTTTGGACACCATTTATCTCAATGCAATTACGGAGTCGGCATGAAGAAAATTTGAAGGAACTAGAGACTGAAGCACTTAGCTTCGTTGCTGAGCATGTGACAAGTTTAGTGACAGGCACAGATCCTAATGAAGTTATTTTTCCAGGGGACCAAGACACTCCTGAATGTTAGCCATTTCCTGTTCACTTATCTCAAGAAATTTCAGATTCTTGTTCCAATCATTTAGATGTCTCTAGGCATGTCTTTAGGAAGATCTTTGATCGCATTAGTAAGATGCCAGCTAAGTTTCTATCGCCATGTATTGCTAGAGGGAAATGACCCGAAATTCCAACTGGAAAGTCTTGGTATTTGAGAGAGAAAATTTGTAAGGATGAAAGTTTACAAAGGTAAAAATTGTTATTGTACCACAAAAAAAAGATTACCTGGTAACTTCTAGTTGGTCTGTTTCTATAATATTTGGGCGACAGAATGTGCTTGCTAATTGACTGAATTTGGCTTTTATTTAATTTTCTTTAACAGGACAGTACTGATATCATATTCCCCAGAGATTATAATCAATGGCGAGGACATTGTAAAATCATTTTCTTCTAGAAAAGCAGCTGAAATAGGATTGCTCTTTTTTCTAGTCTATTGCTTGTTTCATGACAATGTGGTGCAATGCCCAAAACGTTCTGGAGATCGCATCTACTTGGATCCACACATGTATTTTTCCCTGATTAGAGAAGAAACTGAAGCAACTATGAAGTTTGCTGAGACACATTTGAAGGCTCTTCTAGAGAATGTAGATGCAATGAAAGCAAAACTAGTATGTGTCATAAACACTTTTTGCATATCATTAAATAACTAGTATTGTTCTGCTATCATTGTTCGTGGTATATATTTTTATTCATTCTAATTGATGTGCCCTTTTTTGTGTGCAGCTATTTGTGCCAATTTGGACTGCTGGCCATTTTATTGTCTTGTGCATCAATATGATCCATAAACAAATTGACATGCTGGATCCAATTAGATTATGTTCGCAATGGAACTGATCCAGTCGAACATCATAAGGATCTGATTGAGAAGATAGTTCCCCGTGTCAGTAACCTCTTCCAGACAGTTGTTGGTCAACAGTTTCCAAAGATTGAAACTTGGTCTACATAGTTTCCAAGTGTAGTGAAACAGCAGATGTTGAATGATTGTCTGTTTTTTGTTTGGAAGTACATGGACTTGTATGATGGAGATAAGCTAACTGAAAATCTGAATCCAGTGAGTCCTTTCTGCTTGCTGTTATCTGTGTTGTACTTATTTTTTCCTACCCTTAGTTTTTATGTTCTATCATTTGTTTGTAATTAAAGAATATTAGCTTATAGTTTTTTCACTGCATCCTGGTTGTATATATTTTATTCAATCCTTGTTTTCTTGCAGTTCCTTGGGTCGCTTTATAGGGCACAGCTTCTGCACTACCTCCTGTTCCATCCAATCAATCAAGCACGAATTCCACATCTCCTTGATCAGTTCAGACTCGGTGGACGACGTATTGAGTGTGAAGATGATAGGATTCCGTAGTGTTTTCAGTTTGTAATCATTAGGATGTTTTGAGTAAATATTGACAATGTGTTTAAGGTTCTTTTTACTTGTACCAGATCTACATGTTTAAGGTTCTTCTCGCACGTCTGGACTTGTTCTGATTGTGTATTGCCTTGGCTGGGAATATTTGATTTAACTTAATTAGGTTGGTGATGCTAGGTCTAGTTCAAAACTTGGGTTGTTGAACCCGTAACAAGTCTTGTGGCTGGTTCTCCGGATTTGTTTGGTTCAGTTACCAGGTGTTTGAAAACTTCTTTGAGTTACTAGAAGATCACGTACATCTAGACTTCCATTTGTTGGCCCCACTAGATTCTTGCAAAAAGTTTTTGGATTTTTCTACTGTAGCACTTTCGTTTTTATTTGACAAACATTATCCAATTATGAAGTAACTAGGCTTAAAAGATTTGTCTCGTGATTTACAAGCAAATTGTGCAATTAGTTTTTGTTTTCATCTATATTTAATGCTCCATGCATGTGCCGTAAGATTCGATATGACAGGGAAACATGAAAAGTTTTTGGTTTTTGGTAACTAAACAAGGCCTAAGCAACTTTTGCTTA
>Ga0182004_10002406_pt1 | contig 14518 bp, 14 predicted proteins | sample Sormic07211540_1_FD_120479 | JGI IMG/M metagenome (GOLD analysis project Ga0182004, IMG submission 120479) | Endophyte microbial communities from Sorghum bicolor roots, Mead, Nebraska, USA - 072115-40_1 MetaG | ecosystem: Host-associated > Plants > Roots > Unclassified | place: USA: Nebraska...
ATCTCTTCGGGCTCTATAACTTTGATATAAACTTTGCCTCCATACGATATTATGTTACATTTTAGCTTTAAAATAAGCAGGCATCTCAAGCTAAGTGCTAGTATATGCATTCTCTAATGCATAGCAACACAAAATTATAACTTTTATTGGATTAATTTACTAACAAAAATTATATATCATTTTACAAACATGTCAATGAAGCGTTTATGTCTATAAAATGCAATGTCTAACTAACAAGAATGCATGAGTTCACTATATCGGTGGTTAAGAGAAATATGACTATAAACTGTTTTTTCCTTGGCAGCTACAATAATTTACTTGAGGGTTTACACCCAAAGAAACTAGAACTTCCTTGGAGGTTTCTAGTTACACCCAAGGAAATGTGAATTACCTTTGGTGGTTTATAATAACACTCAAGGAAACATAGAATTACCTTGGCGGTTTCAACTAGCACTCAAAGAAATATAGATTTAACTTGGCGGTTTGGTTTAGCACTCAAGAATATGTATGTTCTTGGGGTTTTATACAACCCTCAAGGTAATTGTATATCCTTGGGGGTTTAATTTCACCCCTCAAGGAAATTGCTGGCCCTCACTGTTTTCTGGTAGTGGTGGTTCATCTTCTTCTCACTCCTCACTTTTTTTATTTAGTTTGTGGAATAGAATGAGTTGATCGACCCATCACCACCTCATTCCCCACAAGCTAGTAATTATTATAGCTATGAGGAATGAGTTGATTCCACCAAAAAATTTATTGGATGAACTTATGATCCATCACCTTATGAAGGATGGGGTGTGTCCACAAACCAAACAGCGCACCATAAACCCACCATATAAGTGGGGTGAGTCCACAAGTCGAGGAAGCCATGGCATGATGGACTTTTTGGTTAGTAATCCAGCTGGCATATGAGGTTATATATATATATATATATATATATAAAAGCAATTATGTAGGGCAAGGTGCAGTCCCTGTGCTTCAATAAAATATAGTCTTTAGTTGAGGTCAAGTTGACGAGACTACTAGAGAGCTTCTTGACACGTGGATCTGTGCAGCAAACAAATATATAGAAGGATCTTGTTGTGTGTCTACTGCCACGAGGGCATCTAAGGCCTAATGTCCCTCAGAAAAAAATATTTTATTGTCCTCAATAGTGGAATAAATACTATATATTAATTGACCTATAGTTGCAGACATACAGTTACACGTACAAACACTTTTATTATAGATAAATGCAAAATGGACACGACATCAAAGAAACCAGCTATAACGTGTGCTGACAGGCAAGCGAATGGTCCTGTTAGCATTGTGTCAGTGCCTCTCTTGAGGCTGGTACATAGGAGTATATAAGAGCTAGAGTCCGTCAGCTCCTGCCTCAACCAGGGCCTTGTTTAGTTCCTAAATAATTATGTAAAAACTTTTAAATTCTCCATCACATTAAATCTTACAGCGCATGCATATAACATTAAATATAAATAAAAATAATAACTAATTGCACAGTTTGCTTGTAATTCGGGAGACGAATCTTTTGAGTAATTTGTCCATAATTGAACAATATTTGTCAAATACAAACAAAAGTGCTACCGTGTCCATTTTGCAAAAAAATTTAGAACTAAACAAGGCCCGATTGTATGTTGCAGATTCTGAGGTGTCACCTTGCATTCCAAGCACAACCTCCCCTCGTTCTCAGACCGCACTGTGCAGTACTAGGTACCCAGCAGATGAAAAAACAGGACGCGAGATGTAAGGAAAATCATTAGTAGAGAAATGACATAGTGGATGAGGACCTGTGTGAAGCGCACGGGGATATATACGATGAAAACCTTTAATTGGGGACAGATAGATGTTTAATTATATCGAAACACAGTTCATGGAAGCATTACATGGAAGAGTATTATAACTATATACCGGCTTCATTCATGAAAGGAATCTATTATCGTTCTCCCCAGCAGCCTTACCAACACCAGTGATAAGGGCTGGATGTTATCTCTTAAGAAAGACGCATCCGCACTCGGTAGGTGTGTTACAGGTGGCGCTGACGCAAACTTTGCCTTGTCTTTTGGCCTCCAGAAAGCATTTGAGCTTGGCAAGCAGGAAACTGCATTTTTCACATTGGAAACATACTTTCTCATCTGCAGGCACAAATATATATAATCCGTACTCACTTAGCAACCCGTTAAATGAGTTGTATTATGGCAAGCACATAACAGGTTACATACTCACCTTCCTCACAAGATGACAGTGTTGAAGACATTATCACAAGCATAATGCAAAGTGCAGCATGCACGGTCCTCATCCTATTGGTCTTGATGAGTGCCATGCAACGAAGAACAATATGGGTATATCTAATATGCTTATTCTTCTTGGTTCGCTCATAGTTATATAGATGCTGAGATACATCTTTGTTGCGAATATTAGTTTCGAGATATCTTTTGTATATGGTATTATATCATGTACCAATCTATATCTATATCTATATCTATATCTATATCTATATCTATATCTATATATCAAACATTCCCGACCCCCACTAGCATTCTACCTCGCCATGCAAGTTGTCCACATCAGCATCCACTAGCACATACAATTATCTCTTCACTTCAGCTATTCACATCCACATCGTTCCAAAATTAAAACATATATTTAGTTGTCCACATCAGAGTGCTAAGATTATGCAGTAATATGTATTATGATATTTATGTGCTCGTATGAATAAATACAAGTAGTATTTTTCCAGTATTATAAATATAGACACACCATTGACATAGATTTGCGCCTTAAATGTATGTATAATCTCAAAATCCACCTATAAAACTAGTCACATAGTGGACTGCCTTTAGGTTTCGATTTCTATGGGTAGCTGGTGCTTGTAGACACCCTTAGAAATGGCCTCTGTTTTTAGGGGCAGATGTGGTTGAGGAATTCCTAAATACAGTTGGTACTAAAACTAATTTTTGAGCCACGGTTGGGTAAATTGACAGGCCTCTGAAAAGAGGAACAACACGAACAAATCTATAACAATTGCAACTGAATTTGGGTGAACAAAAACTTGATAGATAATTTCATATAGCTCGGACAGAACTAAAATTTTGTTGTTCATGACCTTTCCATTTCAAATTGTTTGGTGTGCGATTTTCAAATTTCAATTTTGAATTTTTAGTTGACCTCAGATGCACCCAGTTCCCAACTTGTAGTAGCCGATGAATTTAAAACTACCTAGTTGAAACTTTTTCATTTATCATTTATGAACAAAAATATTGAAATACAAGATTCGTATAAGTTAGTATTAAAGGATATCAGGCTACACGTAATCACATGTAACTCCTTGGCTTAGTGGTAGGAGAAGAGGAACTACAAGCGCATGTGTTTTGCGTGAAAAATTGAGTGACTTCTACTCAGTCTAATGCAAATGTTGACAGCCGTTGTGGAGGTGGTGAAACAGTTGTTGATATGATGGTCTTTATTCCAATTAAATGGTGAGGCTAATTACTTAGTACATATATACCACGCCCAGTTCCAGATTCGATCTTCGCAAAAACACTAGTGAACCTGTTCGACAAAGCTGGGTGTGTCATATTTATGCATTCCAATTCATTTTAGAAAGTTAAGTAAAGCAGACTGCATAAGGTCGAAGAGCGTTTTGAGAAGAAATTTAGTAGCTGTAAAGGAAAACATCTATCGACGGGGGAGAAGACTAACACTGATTAATTCAGTTCTAAGTAGTCGACCTATGTATATGATGTGTCTTTCTTTGCAATACCAAGAGGGGTGCTTAAGAAGCTAGATTATTTTAGATCTAGGTTTTTTTTGGCAAAGTGATAACCATGGAAGGAAGTATCGCCTTGCTAAGTGGAGCATACTATGCCAACCTAAGGAACATGGGGGTTAGGAATTCACGATTTGGAGCAAAAGAATACTGCACTTCTAAGCAAATGGTTGTTTCAGTTGCTAACATCTGATGGGATATGGCAACTGATAATCAGAAATAAGTACTTAGGCTCAGATTCTTTATCCCAAGTTTATTGGAAAAGTCGGGACTCTCGTTTCTGGGGAAGCCTCATGAAGGTGAAATAGGAATTCCTTCGTTTTGGCTCATTTGTAATCAAAGACGGTTCCTAAGTGCGTTTCTGGGTGGACAAATGCTTGGAAACTCAACTCTAAGTGAACAGTATCCTTGCTTATATAACAACGCCAGACATAAGCAACGACTGTAGCAGAGGTTTTTAGCTCATCACCATTGCATTTATCATGGAGACGTGGTTTGATTGGACCTCAATTAACAGCCTACAATGAACTTCTTCCTCGCATTGCTAATATCAGGTTCACTCAAGAACAAGATGTTTTCCGCTGAAATTTGGACCCAAAGGGCCAATTCTCGGTGAAGTCACATTATTTGCCTTGATCAACCAAGATGTCCCAAACTAAATAAGATCATCTAGAAAACAAAGGTCCCACTAAAGATAGAGACTTTTATGTGGCACCTTCGAATAGGAGTTATTTTAAGAACAGACAACTTAGTAAAATGCAACTTGCTAGGCAATGAGAAGTGTTGCTTTTGTCACGAGAATGAGATAATTAATCATCTTTTCTTAGAATGTCGCTTTGCACAGGTAGTTTGGGGTTGCATACAAGTTGCGTTAAATCTCCCTCGGCCCTGTAGCATTTCCCACCTCTTTGGGAGTTGGCTTCGAGGGTTTCAGAAGGATCTCAAACCTTTAATTTTGTTGGGAGCAGCAGCTACTTGTTGGTCGCTAATTTGGTTATGCAGAAATGATTTGGTATTTGAAACGAAACATGTTTACTCTCCTTGCAGGTGGTTTATTCGGTAATCCATTGGCTGCGTACATGGGTTATCCTCCAAAAGCCTTATACAGAGGATTTGGCGCAGAAGGCTTTGCAACAATTGATGCAAGCGCTTACGGTGTTTTTCTCCCGGGCACATGAGTGGCGATCTAGTATTATAATTGATCGTCACTAAAGTGTCAGGTTTTTTCTCTTAGTCTTTGTGTTTAGGCAGAAGCCGAAAGTGAATTCATTTTTATTGTATCAACTTGGTATAATGACTGTGAATTGATAAAATCCTTCCTTTATCAAAAAAAAGCAAGTGATGTGAGGAGACCAAGTACATTGTGCATGATCACCCTAGTTCAGATATACATGATCCACGTGCATAATACAACTGACACAACAGAACAGAGAGACCCATATTGTAATGTCACATCTTGCTTTCTTTGGATCATGAGCCGACACTGCTGGACAGAGCCCCAGATTGGACATCGATACATTACCAACTATCTATTGTACATCATAGCACCATTGCCCCAGGATATTTGTGGGCCACTCACACCTCAGCAATCACATGTGCATCACAGGCGACACTTAGCTTACTCCACTGAACATCGAGTACCAGTATCCTGTGATCCTCAGCAGAAGACCCACTATACTTTCGAGTGGCGCGCACCCAAACCCCTTGTGCCCCTACCACATCATAGGACCAACACATACGTACTGATGACACAGTTCTATCGTGCTATGAAATCGAGAGTCAGCATAACCACCGAAAAGGAGTAGACTCACAAGGGGGCCAAAACACCAACGTCGTGTTAGGGCTAGAGAACGGATAAGATCAGGACAAGGAAGAACAGACACCCAACAAGGGAAGTGGAGAACAGATTAGTTCGTGTTTCAGTTCTTATCTTATTTGTTGTTACCCACACATTCTCACACATCTCTCTTCCTTTAATACATTTGGCTTATCTCCCGAACGTGATTATTCCCACAGCACAGCTGGCCTATGAGTCACGCCCACTTGGCCAGTGATCAGAGTACTTGACACCTGGTGCGGTCACTGTGTTTTAGCTCTTGTTCCTGTATCTCCACGTGCTGGACCGGCCACAGTCTCTTCTGCGCTTCAGGTTGAGCTGTTTCAGGTTCAGCTTCAGAGACATGGTCACCAGCAGCGGCCATAACACGTCTACTTGAAATGATGGGACAATTACATCGCCACTAGTTCTGCTCCATGCTTTGCACCTCAGCAGATACTGTTCCTGACGCCATCTATTTCCATGTGGCTTATATATATGTCGTTACGCATCTCTTGCCCTCAGTCCCCTGGCTTCATTAATGTGCCTTTAAATAAGGTAGAAACGGAGGTGGGTCAACACTCAAAGCATGTGGATGGCAATCGATACATCAAGTGGCACGGTATATGTGTCTTTTATAGGGGTCATCTCTAACAAGTAATAACAAGAACAGTCCAGAGAGGCAGAGACTACCCAGCTCTGCATTTTCACCCCATTAATTTTTGGCTGACCTCTAATGGAGAGGCTACAACCTCTCCTGATAAATGTATACACAGTCAGCTGTGTGGAGCATGCCACCACCTCCAGCTTTTGCAGTGCATTATTAGTCATCTCAGCATAGCAAAGTGTAATGAATGCCCAGAATTATCCAGGTGAGAAAAACCTGTAACACGTACAAGCCAAACCATATGAAATGAGTGTTGTTATGCGAAGAAGCTTCAAGAAGCTCTGAAGCAACTGAGGTCATAGGAAACTTGTTCTCCAAGCAAGCCAAATTATGTGTTCTGTTTGAAGTTTATTTATAGATCAAAACATTCCAAACTACTTAAGCTTCTTGTCATTTGGAGTTTTCTTGAAGCTAATTACCTTGCAGATGCCTCAAGAGCATGACAAACCTTCAGTACCAAGGTATTGGATGGTTTTCACTTATCAACTGAAAGCTTGCCGAAAACAAAAAACTTTGAGAAAATCCCATAATCATTAAGGTCATGGTAATTTTTCTCCAGTGCAGGATTTCATAAACTTCTTAAGCACGGATTCCTTGGCATCTCCTAGATGAATCCTTCGCTTTTAGCCCCTCGTATGCTCTCGAAGGAATGGCAAGATCAGCCAAACTTTCTGATGGATCCACCAAGTTATCGCGAATGTGTTTTTACTCACTATATGTCACAGAATGTTAAAAGTAGACACGCAAATTGTGTTAGCAGAAGCCTGACCTAGATCTGCAACTTGTATCTCTCTTTTCTCTCAGTCTCTCTACACATGAATTTCGAAGCAACATGTCCATTGGCAGCGGGAAATTGTCAATGACAGGGGGCAAACTGACGCGTGGCTGCAGGTGACCTCGAGCCTCGATCGAGTTCATGGCTTCACTGCTTCACCACGGTCATGGGTGCCTTTGACGCATTTATAACAGAGATTATCAGGCATGCGGTGCATCTATATACGAGGAATTCGAGAAGCAAGCAAAATAGAAGTGATTGGATGTTTGGATGGATTTTCATTGTTTTTAGTGCTGTTTTTGCTTTGTCCCGTTGCAACACATGGGCACTCATCCAGTTACATTAAATGTACTTGACTCAACATGTTAGTATTAAAGTTTTTGAATTCGATCACAACTATCTGTTATATTGTTTTTCCAGGTGCCAACGTACAAAGAGGTCCGCTTGATAATTATGTGACAATGTGACTCTTCCTTGTAACACATTTTTGTTTAAAGCGCTTTAGAGCCATCACATGTGAATGCACAGTGTACGTTCCGCGAGCACTATTTGATTTGGTTCCTAGTCGCATGTGGTGCATGCTGATTTTAGATCATTTTTTAACAACCCTGATTTCTTCCAAAAAACTTACAACAGGTACGTAATTATATCAGCCAGCCTTTTTATTTTGTATTTAATCTATTCAAAAAAAGTTTAACTGTTAAATGTTTTCATTTTAAAAAAATCAATGTGGCTCAGATATGTCTGCTCTTTTACTTCCTGGTGAGTACTAGGAGTATCGTATGTTGCAAGGACCATTTTGGAAAGGCCATGGAACAGCAACAGGCTCCATTCCTGGGGACCCAAGTACAAACATTCTCCAGTGACTAGGAGTAGAACGAGCACTCGCAGGTGACCCATATTATGTGGCACAAACGCTGACCACTGTCGTACGTCATGGGTCAGCTCATGACTAGCCATCCGAACACAGATGCTCGATACAACCCCAGTGGTTCTTTTGCACATCTACCTCATAGGCACATGCGGTTCCTGATGCCTTCTATTTCTATGGGCTCTCTTTAGAGGAAACTGATGATGGTTGATAAGATATATCAAGGGTGAAGATGATATGCACCTTTTATAAGGGAGTCATTCTTTAACAAGAAAAGGCTGACAGCTCGCAAGCTGCATTTCCTCCCTTCATTGAGTTCATTGATGGATGTTTGCTTGTTACTGTAAGGGGAAACACCATAATTACACACAAGCGGGTGTGCATGCCTGTTACACTGTCGAATCTCACACACCGCAAGAGAGGTCTGCAGGATTTAAACTACCAGCTGCAAAACAGCATGCCCACGCATTGCAATGGGGTGTAAAATTTATTACTTGGCGATTGTACAAGTAATACCTTCAATCAAATAAATATAATTCCGTATGAAAATTTGATAAGAGTTACATTTGAAGAAAAAACAGAAGAAAATTTTTTTCCAAACAAATCAAAATCATCTTAGATTTATCTCGTTGCTTCTAGTTTACCACATTCATGAAAAACAACATTTATAAAACTAAACAAAAACACATCTCCATGTGACAAAACAAATAAAAATCACCAAACGGGAAAAACTACCAAACAAATTTTGGATATACCTTGAGAAAAAACAGAAAAAAAGTCATGTCCCATACAAAACCGAAAACCATCATGTACAGTGGAGGAAAAAAGGAACAAAAATCATATAAGAAATATGAGAGAAATTAAAACTGGAAAATATGGTGTAAGGAAAACATATGGAAACATCATGTGTGGGAAAATGAATCCATCGGAAAAAAGGTGGCATGGAAAAAATAATAGAAAAGAATATTTGGAACATTCTATATATAATGATAAAGAAATTTTTAATCATATATCCATAAAGATATGACACAAAAATTTTGTTGATTCAATAGTTGAAGTATATACAAGTATTCAAAGATGGTGTATTGGAGTAGGAAATGAATTATATAAGTATTCCAAGACTGCGTATTAGAATGTGAAAGGAAACTGTACAATCAAGGGATAGCATGAGGTAAGTGCGTATTGGAATAGGAAAGGAATTGTACAATCCGAGAGAGATAGATGAGAAAGTTGTTGCCATATACATCCACAAAACCAACCCATGAAATACCTCATGTACTCCAACAATCCACAAAACCAAAGGGAGCAGTCTTGGTTTTATATTAAGGTTAAGATTTATATTTTTGTATTTTTGTTTTTCCTTTTATATTTGATCAGAATTCATATTCCTATTCAGTTTAGGATTAGAATTCAAGTTATCTCGTGAGTCCAGGTCCACATACACCACCCAATACTCCTTGGAATCGAACTGTGTTTCCCGCTAGACAATAGCTATTACAACTCGTATGAGTATGGTTATATATTAGTCCGGATATATATAGGAAGCTCTCCATTACCTGGTAGTCAGAGCGAGACAGATAAAGAAAAATGGATGGACCAAGAAATAGGATGAAATTTTGCATCTTTGTTATTACTAGCAAATAGTCTCATATGTTGCAATGGGAGAGAAAATATATGTTAAAATTTGTAATAATTTGACATAATCCAAATATGTATATTGATTAAAATTACAAATGGAACATTCTTTGACTTTTTTCTTCCGCTGTAAAGCACACAAATCTTTGTTGTAAAAAAAGCACAAAAGCTCAACTCGTGAGCTGGTGTGAACATAGGTTTCAAAGAACACTGGAAAGTATAATAAAATTGAATATATCAAATAATGAGAGTGACATAAAGCTCAACCCATTATATATCCACCCAAAAACGTGTAACTGCAAACACAAGAAGTGATCATCATTCCACCACATCCGCAATTGTTGTTCTCTGTACTGTCATGCTGTATGTTGAAACAAAACTATGTTTGCTCAGCACCGCCTCTTCCTCCTAGACAAAATCCAATAAACTATGATATACAAATAAACCCCGGTCCTCGTAGTCATGTGCGTGTAGGTTTTGTACTACCTTTAACAAATAACAAGTCATATTTCCTATTGCTTCTCATACCTAATATACAGTCACTTATCCTATTGTCTTCACAGCATCCAGGATTGCCTCGGTTGCAACCACACGATATTAACAGGGGCGTAGTGTTGTGTGTCCAGTGTCCACATGAGGAACATATATATAGCAAGAGCAGGTGATATATCGTTACTGGGGTTGCATTGATATGCGTGTACGTCTGCACACCTACTTCTCCACTAATGCCCTAGTGCATATTGTCGTTGTACACAGTCACTACCAGAAAACGGAGATCTCGTGAGGGTTACATTTTTTCGTGAGAGTTTAAAACACACTCTCACGAAAATGTTCTTTTTCATGAGAGTGGCGCAAATCCCGTCACGAAAACTTTTTTCATGAGAGTGCTCTACACACCGTCATGAAATCAGCTATTTTCGTGAGAGTATTTAAGTACCCCTCATGAAAACAACTATCCCCGCCGTGAAATTATCTATTTTCATGAGAGTGATCATTTTCACGAGAGTCACTTCCACCGTCACGAAATATGGGTTGTTAATTTTTAGTACAAAAATAATTACTTAAATCCTGGAAATTCAAGAACATGAACAAAGATTTTTCTCCTTTTAATCTGTAACAAAATTTTGTAACTAGTCTTTCTCCCTCATGCTAAATCCAAATGTGGTGATTCTTTTTCCTAAATGTTTCTAAAATCATGCTCTATCCATTTGTTGTGCTCTTATATCTATTATGTTTTTCATGTTTTCATGTGATTTGTTCGATCAATTTAAAATCTGAATTTCAAACAATATCAACTTGAAACAACATTTTCGAAGAGTAAATGATTTCAACTGAAAAAGTCAAGAACATAAAAGTTGTAGAACTAATCAAGATCTACAACTTTTATTTTAGTCATTTATTCATCCGACATAGTGGTAGTAATATTGTTCATAAATTTTATATATCCCTCATATAGTTTATGTGATCACATGCGGAGATGTCTGAGTTTTAGACATCTGACATCGCAACTTGTTCGAAATCTTCTCAATTTTTTACCCTAGCCTCTACATGCAATAACATGACACCCAGACAAGTTTTGTGATTTTCGGACTTTTTTCAGATTTTATATAATTTAAAAACACTTTTCCTACAAGTTGGTGGTCATGTTTCGTGAAGAACTTGTTAGAAATTTGAAGTGTGTCTTTGCACACAGCCTCGAAACACACTCAGAAACATGAATATCATTTTTTGAGTCGCCAAATTTTGATATTTCATGCACCTCCTGTTCAAAATTACCTTTTCGAGAAAAACTCAAGTGAACATAAAATATTTAAAATATATACCAAAAAGTCATAAAAAAGTTCAAAATTCAAATATATTGTCTATGATAGTGTATGAAACCAATATAAAAATTTTGGACCGAAAAATAAAAAAACCTTTTGGATTTCATTTTTATTTAAAAATATAAAAGAAATAAAAAATAAAAAAAGAATATACAGCCACGAACCCTAGTGGGCCGGCCGGCCCACCATGCACACACCATCGCACGCACGCACACGGCACACAGCGTCGTTCGGAACTTCGGATACACACACGCACGCAGCAGCACCGCGGAGCTCCTCGCGGATGCCCGCGCGCCCGCCGCCGCCGCCGCTTGGCCTCGCCCGTCTGCCTGACGACAGAGCCTCCTCCGGCGATGGAGCACCTCCAGTGGCAGAGGCCCCTCTAGTGACGGCTCCCTCTCTGGTGATGACCCCCACCGGTGATGGAGCCCCTCCCGTGCCAGATCCTCTCCGGTGGCGGCCCCCTCCTGCGGCGGCCCCCTCCAGCGACGGGGTGCCTCCGGTGCCAGCGTCCCCTCCGGCGACAGAGCCCCCTTTGGTGACGGCCCCCTTCAGCGACGGGTTCATGGTTGTATACCATTTTAGTATTCTTCCAGATCTGAAAAATTCCAATATTATCTTACCTGATCTGCTTCTCTAATATGCCATCAGCGTTCTCAGATTTGCCATGTCTTTCTTCTGATTCTTCTATTTCTGTGTTGTTCGTATTCAAGACCAAGGAGCAGATGGAGATGGAGATAATGCTGCAGCAAATGGCGTGCAACCAGAGTGTCTATCAATTGGTGATTTTCACTTTCCTGTATTAACCCCTTTAGATCAACTGTGTTTTAAAGATCCTGTGATGAACATAAGCCGATAGATTTATGCCTGTGGCTACATGTGATAAAAATCCTGTGATAAACATAAGCCGATAGTTTATTTCCCCTTGTGTGCTTTGGAATGAAATATATAGGACAATACATCTCATTTCAAATTTGCTATTTCTGAATGTGATTTATTAGTTGTATTTGTAATGAAATACAATAGAGACTTATTGGTTGCTATGATTTTTTAGGTGTTTATAACCAGTGCACTAATTGAAGGCACTAAGTGAAGTGAAGTTGTGTGATGCATTTGAAGGGATGACAGTGATGATAGCGAGGACGAGGATGATATCGATGATGTGTGATGCATTTGAAGCGAGTAAAATCTGATCTGTTTTTAGCTCTTTTGATCCAAGTAATGGATGCTACGCTTATTTTGCTAACCTAGGCTTATTTTGCTAACCAGTGACCCTAGGTTGAAACAAAACAATTTTGGCTAGTTGACCTTGAGCTATGTATGTTCTGGCTGCTGGAACTTAATTATGTTAGTTGGCTATGACTTATGAAGCAGTATTGTATTTTATTAATGTAATTGTGTTGGAGACTTTGTAATATGCTTGGAGTGCAAGTGTTGGACACTTTGTGATATGTCTGGACTGAAATTAGTTGAATATATGAATGTATATTGAAATCTGATTTGGATTGACTATTGAAAAAAAAACATATTTTATGAGAGTTTGAACATGTTTTCCTGGTGGTGTTGTACTGGAAATCATATTTCATGAGGGTTGAACATATTTTTCTGGTGGTGTTGGACTCCTAGGGAAAACATATTTCATGAGGGCTGAACATGTTTCCGTGATGGTGTCCGGCTCTCATGAAATTTATTTTTTCTGAAGGTTTAAACTTATTTCGTGGTGGTGCCAACCTCTCATGAAATACTATTTTCCTATGAGTTTGTGGCTCTCACGAATTAATTTCATGATGATGACCTCCACGAAAAACCACCATGAAAAGGTTGTCACAAACCTGACGACAATGTAATTTTCGTGGAGGTGGCCATCATGAATGTTCACCAGGAAAATAAATCATGACGGTTCACTCTCATGAAAGTTGTATTTTCCTGATCTTAATACTGTGAGAACTAATGTGTGACGGTTGTTTGTCACGAATCATTTTCGTGAGGGTAAACCCACATTTCGTGAGAGTAAATCCAGTCTCACGAAATCTCAGCTTTCTGGTAGTGAGTATATGTTGGTTGGGAAATTTTGATGTGGGACACTGCCAACTCGATAATTGTCGTGGTTATTTTGTGTAAGACACTAGTAATTATTTTCTTAATTTCTCAGTTTAGTAGCCCCACTGGTGCCGATGGCGGTGGATTGAAGCGGACCGTAGGTCACCTTGCTATAGGTGGGTTTGGGCTTGTCGGTGCTGCTGCCATGGAGCTATGTGCACACCACCACAGGATCTCCACAGCATATTCCAGCTCTCAGCAGCCGCTGCTGTCTAAGGGCATGTTTGATAGCAGTGCCCAAGAGAGATACGGTCAATCCGAGAGAGATACGGTCAGAGACACCGTATCTCTTTCGGACGGGAGACGCCTAACTGGTTTACGCGGTCTACGACAAAGATAGAAAACAAGAGATTGTTTATACCTCAGGTGGCGGTGAAGTTAGGGTAGCGGTGCAGTGGCGAGTCGAGGCAGTGGCGAGTCGGAGCAGTGCAGGCAGACCCTCAGCGCTGACTACTCCGAAGCTCCTCTGACGTCCTCTGCTCTACAAAAAAGTATAAGTTACAAATTTCGGCAGAACCTCCCCTGTACGAGGAGGTTCCCAAAACCTGAAAAAAAACAGCTCGATGGCCAACACGCATATCCACGGCACGAAGGCCGACACATCATCAATGAGAGGCACGAAGGCCATCCACATCCAAAAATAACGCATTGTATGCCCATCATTTAATTTTTCAAAAAAAACCCTAAACTACTACTATAACTACTACGCTACTACTACTACAAATACTCTATTACTACTACCACTGTACTATTACTATTAAAACTAATCTACTACTACTACCACTACAACAACAACAACTACTACTACTCTACTACCACTACTACAACTACAACTACAACTACTTTACTACCACTATTACTACTACAACTACAATTACTAATTACCTTGTCGACGACAAATGGCGACGAAAACGTGTTTTTTTTTCTCTTCTTCCTCTTCTTCTTCTTCCTCCTTCCCTCCTTCCTTCCTCCTCTTCCTCCTCTCCTCAACGGCTGGGATGGGGTGGGGGCTCGCGCTGGGGGGTGGGCTGGGGGGTGGTGGGGGCGGGGTGGGGGGCTGCTGTGGGG
>Ga0182004_10002407_pt1 | contig 14517 bp, 11 predicted proteins | sample Sormic07211540_1_FD_120479 | JGI IMG/M metagenome (GOLD analysis project Ga0182004, IMG submission 120479) | Endophyte microbial communities from Sorghum bicolor roots, Mead, Nebraska, USA - 072115-40_1 MetaG | ecosystem: Host-associated > Plants > Roots > Unclassified | place: USA: Nebraska...
CCCCGCCCCCGCCCTGCAGGTACCGGTCCAGGTCCTCGACGAGGACGAGCGAGCGCGGGGTGGTGTGCAGGAGCAGCGCGCGGAGGTCGTCGCCGGAGGCGACGGCGCGGGACAGGTCGACGTCGTAGACGTCGTAGCCCAGGAACCTGGCCATGGCCGCCGCGAACGTGGACTTGCCGGTGCCCGGCGGGCCGTAGAGGAGGTAGCTCCGGCGCCAGACGCGGCCGAGGCGGTGGTAGTAGGCGCGGCCCTTGAGGAAGCTCTCGAGGTCGGCGCGGACGCGGGCCTTGAGGTCCGGGTCCATGGCTACGTCGTCGAGCGTGGCCGGGTGGGTGAAGGGCGCCGACGCCCAGCGCGGCGCGCCTGTGTCCGCGTCGGTGCCGGCGTTGGCGAAGAGCCGCAGCTCGCGGCGGCGCTGCTCCATCTCGTCGGCCACGGACTCCACGTGCTGCAGGTAAGGTCTTAGCACGCGGGAGCGGTCGTGGCGGCGCACCCGCAGCACCAGGCGCTCGGGTCCGCCGCCCGCGCTGGTCCACGACAGGCGCGCACCGAGGAACGCGTCCCGCGCGGTGTGGCCCGGGCCGAGCTGCAGGGAGAGCCCGCCGTTGGTCCGGGACGCCGAGGACACCACGCACGCGGCGTCCGCGTCCTCCAGCGACGGCAGCGCCGCCACGTAAGCGGCGGCCTTGCGGAACAGCGGGTTCTCGGCGCCGTCGCACCCAGCCCCGGCGAAGCGCGGCACCTCGTGGTACTGGTACGCCTGCGCCCACTCGTCGGCGCACCGCCACAGGCGGCGCAGCGCGTAGAGCGCCGACTTGTAGGACAGCAGCAGCCGCAGCGCCGCGAGCGCGAGGGCGGCGTACGCGAGCACGCCGGCGGGGCTCGTGGCGTGCAGTGGCATGGCTGCTTGCTTTCTGTGATGGCTCGGGTCCGTGTCGTGGTCGTGGTCGTGGTCTCGTGGACGCCCACGTCCTGTACAGTTGCCGATGTGAAGAGAGAGGCTGGGCTTTTTAAGATGGAGGAAATGGGTGGAAATGCTGTTTGACGAGAGGAATGGCGGTCAAAGAAGGTGGATAGAAAAAAAGGCTTGGCAGGCAGCCGCAGCAGCCTGCGTTTCATTCACTTCACAGACAGACTATTGGGCCCGGCGTTTCAGACTTCCATGAATGAAACCGGCCCAAAATGGAACAGCTGAAAACTGATTTACAAATTTCGTACCGTTCGCGCAGAATTGACAAAAAGATACAATTTTTTTTATCCGTCGGTGACAGATTTGAAGTCGACTGTAGACAAACCTCGCCGTGATGCAGTTACAGTTTCAAAGTTATGATGATAGCTGGTTAACAAAGAAATATAAATTGAGTTCAAGTCTTCAAGTTTTTTTTTAGAGAGGCAGTTCAAGACTTCAATAAAAATGTTGTTTTTACTGTGAATAAAAACATCGTTTTTTATATGAATCTGGACAAAAACATGGAGAGAGCACGTGCTAAGACACGTTCCCTAAAAAATGTTCAAGCCGTCGAGGAGTTTTTTTTTTTTAACCGCAGGTGTGGAGAAGACAGTTGGACGGAAACAATCCCATGACAGCAAAAACCCCCAAAACATTTTGGCCTCTCCTCTTGCCAGCAAAGCGACCACTCACCAACTGCCAGTACGTACGTGCTAGGCAAGAAGTTCATTCAAATAAGGCACCGTACGTGGTGGTGATGGGTGTGTTTAGTCAGTGGACGGCGCCACGTGGCCCGAACTTTAGCTCATACGTGTATTTGAACCCATGAATTTTGCTGGAAAACCCGTTTCCTCCATTCCATGTTGTGCGATAATAACCAAGCTATACACCTCGCTCCATTTGAAAATGGAAAAGTATACACTGTTAGGCCTTGTTTAGTTCCGAAAAGTGAAAACTTTTCGGAACTGTAGCACTTTGGTTTGTTTGTGACAAATATTATCCAATCATGGACTAACTAGGATTAAAAGATTCGTCTCGTGATTTCCAGCTAAACTGTGTAATTAGTTTTTATTTTCGTCTATATTTAATGTTTCATGCATGTGCCATAAGATTCGATGTGACGGGGAATCTTGAAAACTTTTTGGTTTTCAGGTGAACTAAACGAGGCCTTAGTCTTAGTCAATAGTACAAGACTCATGTTCCAATCTACACAATGTGTCTGTTCTTCCCTGTATCTTTCACTTTTTACTTTACGTGCTTAATTATTACATGCATGCGACAAATTTAACCTTTTATAGACACTAATAAGGGGGGCACTAATAATTCGCTTGAGCTTATCTGTGAATCTAGGGAAAATATTTCCAGTCATGACTTATCAGCCAAGCGAACAGTAATATGTTTTTCCCTCCCTCCAATCATGAATCTGTTTTTGTTTTTGGTTCTGTATATGAAGGCAACTGTGGTAAAATTGTGCCGTAAAAATCTAATTCACTTATAAACTTTATGAAAACGGAGAGGGAGTACTAATAGGACTATAAGAGGACAATATTTATAGTGAACTTAAAGTTCCTCTTGGGCTTGTGGTAGGTAAAATATCCTGTTTCCTCCCTCTCTCCAGTCACGAATTATTAGGATGTTTTATTTCTTGTATGAATGTAACCCATGCATGACAAAATTATTGTGGTAGGCAATTTTTTTTACTGTGTTTAGTTTATATGTTTCAAAAAACTATACTTGTAAATTAACGTTGAAAAGTATGACACTGCATCATACTTTTTCTGCGCATCACAAGACACAGAGACATATCAGCTGAAAATATCGGTCAAAGTTCCATTTTGAAACGCTACATCATCTTGCTGGAGGTGGAGGGTGTAACTTGAAACAAGCAAGCCATGCATATGCATGGTTGTTTTTCTACATGAACCAGGTTGACATCAGTTCAAACAAAGCCTGCCTGGCCAGGTCGTCAGGCTAGACCTCTTCTCTTCCTTGCTTGGCTGCTGGGTGCTGCCACACACTACTAGTAGTATATATGACAGATTCTTCCTTCTCCCGTTGCTATCCATCTCCATCTTTGTGTATTAGCCGTTCTCTTCCTCCGTTCAATGGTCACAAGGTGCCGCTAGCTAGCCATGGTTGTGCAAGTCAAACAGCAATTGCATGCTCAAATTAAGTCGCAGCACAATTTAATCAGCAACTAATTAACCTGCTACCGGTACCGGCACTTGTATATATGTCAACATTATTTCGGCGCAGCTCTCTATTGACATTCGATCTAGTCAAAATGACTGTTTTGTTTATTGTCAGCAGCTAGCAATCCAGGCCCTCGATAGGCCGTTTTTTTTTTTAAAAAAAAATGGTATAGGGAGTATTTACTGGTTATACAAAAAAAAAAATCAAAATGGTATAGGGAGTACATACTGCAGGTTATATACATATAATAACAGTCCCAAATAGAAGAGCAGTTTGTTGTTATTACTACTAGTACATCGGTACAGAGAGACTGATGGATGAATCATCAATTCACACCGTATCTAATCTGGCCGGTGGCAGTACTGGAGCTGCGCCAATCCATCGCGGGAGATACCGGAAGAAAGGACATGAAGATGGCGTCCGGGAATTCCATAACCGAGTTTAATTCTCTTGTATAGTACTTCTTCACTGTACAAGAACCGTCGTCGATGGGAACAGTCTTAATTTTACTAGCAGTGTACTACTGAATGAATCCGTTTGTTGATTATGACATGAGTGACATGCATGCCGTTCAGGCTTGAGATATACTGTACGTACTACTCAGAGTAATCAGCCGCTTTGGCTTTTGGCATCGGCCATCAGGTAGAGGTAGGATAGGAGCAGTCGTCTTCCGGTCTCCAATGTGCCGCTGACTTTAATTAATAATATTTGTTATGCAAAAATGCATTGACATTGGCACATCTAGATGATGGAGAGATGCCATTTCGACCCCCGCTAGCTCTCTGTCACTTGTCAAGCCGACTAGCCGATGAAAATGGTATGAGCACTACCGTGTTACCACCTCGATCCGTCACTAAAAGATATAATTCTTGTTTTGTACTATCCCAAATTTCTAAAATTTTAACTAATTGTATCTTCTGATGACGCTGAATAATAAATTTTATTTTTTTATATATAAATTTGATTAAGTTTTAAACTAATTGTGTATTCTTTTTGTACATACATTCAACGCACTAGCCTCTGCCCTCTGCTAGTGTGCACCAGCGTTGCGATTGCGATCGAGGCCGGATCGGAGGTCCCATCGAAGATGTCGATGTCGATCTCCGAGGACAATCGATGGCCCGCCGGCGTCGGCGCCGGCCTACCGCCGTGCCGTATCATCACGAGGAAGGGAAGCCAACGGCCGGGTCGTAGCTGCGGCGGCGTGCCAACGCTGGTGCACAGTAGCAGAGGCAGCAGATGCGTGCCCCCACGGCGTCGCATTGGTTTAGCGCCGCCCGATTGGGACGACGTACACCAGCTGCTGTAGCAATTGGCAAGGAGCATGGAAATGGCTACTCCCTCCGGTCCGGGTCCATAAGCTGCAAACGTACGCATATTAAGATTCAGACTTTACAATCTTTGTTTTGATTGTTGATTGGTCAATAATTATAGCCAACATACCCCCTTTGAAGGGAACAAAAAATAGAGGAGTTGTGAAGGATCCAAATTCTACAGTAACAATTTCTATGACGCCCTTTGAAACGAAGGAATGTTTCCTTGCAATTTCTTTGAAATTCCTATGAAAGGAACTTGATAAGCTCTAACAGTCTAACCTCATTGTTTTGTTTCCTACGCTGTTTCGAAAGGCATCTTTGTGAACTTTCCTCTGCTCTAAACTTCTATAGGATTTGAAGTGTTAAGGCATTTTTATTCCTATGTTTTTCGTGTCCTTGTGTTTTGTAAATCTTTTGTTCTAGAGAGGGGCATAACTATTATAATACAAACTTGATATTATAATCATACATCATCTCTATTTTAAATTGCATGTTATTTTTGTTTCTCTAGAGACATTATGTATATTTAGAAAAGACACAACGACTTACATTATTCATGCTTTTTTTAACATAAATTTGGTCAATATAAAAAGTTTGACATAGGACAACATATTCAGGGACGTATTCCGGAATTAAATTAGGCAGAATGTGACACAAGCAAGTCTAATCTGGCCGCTGTGAATTCTATTCAAGCACACACGCCTGGAATTCCCCAGTCAGATAATACTACTAGTATAATACGTAAAGCAAATCTAGTGAATGGCTTTTATTACAGGGTCAGAAACACGGATTAGAAGGTTCTGCACGAGGTTTGACTGAATAAACTGCCGCCAAGATGGCAGAGGCGGTTGCTGTCATGTCATGAGGGGGAGGGCACACAGCGTCAAGTAGAAATCCCTTTGCAAACGCCATACGATCGAGACATGGTACCTTATTCGATGAGCACCATGACGATGCAGAGATCATCTATACAATACAGGTACTGAATTGCCTGTCTTCATCATGCTTCGATCCATTTCAGTGTGCTTTAGTTGGGTGCTGAGTGCTGACAGCGCCACATCCATCGCCTTCGCTCGAACAACAACAGCATGAGCAGGGTATCTCTGAACCTTACTTAAATCTTAAGAAATCAGCCAGCTTTTTTTTTCAGAAAAAAAAAATAAATAGAAGGCTTCGATCGACGTCAAGCCTTCTCTTGTCAGTTTGTCACTCTGTCCTAGCATTCGATGCTGGAAACTGTCTGTCACTAAAGGAAGAGGAAGAGAGCGCATGCATGCTTTAGAACTGAACCTTCTTCAGATCACTTGATGCATGCAACTGAAACAGCTGCTGTACCGCAGCCTGACACTCTCGTCGGCAGATTCACCTACTGCTGCCTTGGTGCTTGGTGATTGGGAGAAAAATAGCTGCTAGTAGCTGCTGCTCCGTCGCTACCCTACCAGCAGGCTGCATCGATCGTCCACAATGACTGAACTGAACTTGATTCCTATCCTAACCTTGCTTCACTTCATCTCCAAACCTCACCAAAGCTGAATTTTGTTGGGGAGCATTTTTGGTCGTCCACACCGAACGACTGAACTTGACTCCTATGATGCCAACACTAGTGATCAATCAAAGAGCCAAAAACAAGCTAAAGAGAGCTCAAGATGCTCTCTGCATACATCATGGCATATGACGATATAATGCTCGACCAAACATTGTACTGACGGCTGACGCGTCGACGAGGGCACGAGGCCGTGTGAGCTCTCAAGTCTGAACCAAACACAAGCATCGGTTTCAGTAGCAGGTTAGGCTACAGTGCTACAGACAGCAGCGACATGCCGCACTGCCCACATGCCAATGGAGAAGCTCCAAACCATGAAATGCCAACGTGACCTTGGTCCAACCAAACTCCAAACCATCTTCAACCTCCAGTGGCATGGGTAGGCAGACAATGTCATGACATGGCTCTTCTAAATTCCAATTCCATGTGCATCAGTTCATGACACGAGGACATTCTTCGTGCAGTGGAGTGTTTCGTTACGCGGTTTAGAATGATGATCGAAACAATATCTTTCGTTGCAGTTCATCTCTCAGTTTTACATGGCAACCAAAAGTATTTACCACATGAAACTTGCACCGAGAATGGCTTGATTAGCTCATGTGCATAGTAGCCCTGTATTATTTGCTGTCGAAGAAAGCACGTGTCTCAAGAGTCGGAATGAAGAAAGGTCCCTTAACAAATCCTGTATCGCGATGTCTACAGTACAAAGAATATCTGACCGTAGAAGCAATAACATGCACTTATCTGGCTCAAATAAACCGCTGGTTCAAGTATGAATCGAAGTACAACACTTCTGAAAAGCTATCAATGATACATGATCAACCACGAGTCCACGATACGAAGCATCTAACCCGACTCAAGGCAATTTTATTCAGATACCCAGCATTTGGTTCAAGACACAACCTAACTCGGTCGGTCACATATCTCAGGTAGTGAAGTGCCGAAATCATTTTTGGATTACAAATCTGTGCTAACAAAATCCCCAAGGTTAGAAACTTGGCAGGTGCAATGAAACCAGCATGGGGCTATTAGTCAGGCGTGGCCACACCCTGGTTAAGCTCGGCGAATCTCATGCCAACCCTCATGGAGTGCTTCAGGAACTTCTCTGCGCAGCGGCGGACGCATGACTCCTCTTGCTTGTCCAGGGTCTTGCGGCGGAATGTGTCCACACAGTCTGTGAAGCACCTCTCCACCAGGGAATTGTACATTCTTAGACTGCAAAGTGATAGAGCAAAGATTTGATTATTCTTGATATGCAATTTGACAGATATATGCACAAGGCATGAAAGACCAATGAAGCCAACCATCAGGCATTTGCAGGAGGTTTTAATTAATTAGACAAAAAGGTAAATCCAAATTTATGAGGAAACACCACTTGAAATTAAAGTCAAGCATAACAGGATCTGCAGAAGTTTTTAGACAAATGGCAAGACTAAATTTACTAGGAAACACCACTTAAAATTAAGTCACATTTCAGTGTTTGCAGGAAACAACAATTAAGTTAAGTCAAGCATTACAATATTTGCTACAATCAAAATCAAGGATCATTCATTAATTCTACAGGAAATATTATCCTTTTCCACCATCACATCCTTATTTCTCCACACTTTCGAATTGCTTCGCATTATGACACACCTAGTCCTACTCCTACCCTTAAACAACAAAATATCAACACTAGCATTTCTGGCTCCAGCATCTGCACCTTGAAAAAATCCATCCCTTTCCAAGTATCTAAAATGCTGGAAACTAGAATAAATGTAAACTATAAAAGGTTTTGGCTTGAGCCTAGAACCACCAACCAACAAATCCATGTGTCAGAACTCAGAACTTTGCATACAGAATATACAAAACCGATATCACAGACAAACGAAAGAGATAAAGCCTTGAAACTATTGATTCTGACCCACATGAACCTTGTTTACAACCGGAGTAGCTAAGGGTACCAAGTAATTCAAAATTTTAGGTCCACGAACTCTGGGCACCAATTCACGGGACGGTTTGGCACCTTCTGAATCTAATGAAAGCAGTTAGCTTCCATGACTACTCGACTAGGCTTCCCATTCCCAACCACAGTTGCTCATTCCGATAATACTGGGACAAACTAAAGATTTATCACTGAGCAGCTTGTCATACACAGCCAGACGCCTACGAAACCAATGCTTATATTTCAATCAACGAAAGAAATCATATCGCATGATTTGCGACGTACAAGGTGCAAACTGCAATATCACAAATCTAGTGGGTACCTATTGAAACGCTTATGTTGCAGTGCGCCGCACAAGTGTGCCAATCACTTGCAATACTTTTCACTGAAAAGTGAAAACCAGCGGTAGGAGAGCACAAAGCCCTATTTACGCTTCCAAATCTTATTACACGCGAGCAACAGGGGCGCGTTCTGTTTCAACTTAACCGAAACTAGACTGGCAGGGACCGGTAAACATCAGGATTCAGGAATCAGAAGGCGTTCGTAAGGCACGAACCTGTCGCGGATCTGGAGCTGGTCGATCATGCCGGCCATCCGCATCTTGTCCTCCTCGGGGAGGCCGTCCAGGTCGCCGAGCATGCTCTTGTCCATGGCCGCCGCTGCCACGGATCCAGCACCTAAAAAACCGCCACGGATCTTAGCAAATCTTACGAACACCCCCCTGAAACTCGTCGAGAGCCGAGATCCACACCGGGAGTACGGAGGGGGTAAGGAGAAGGAGCAGGCAGATCTACCTGGCCGACGACGAGGACCCGCAGAAGCTTCGCCGGCGGCAGGCGCTAGCGACGGCTTGCACAGGGAGAGGACAGAGAGGTGAGTCGGAGAGATGGTGACGCGAGCAGCGGTAGGGTTTAACGGAGAGAACAGCTCGCTGCAGGTGGGCCGCGTGGGGTTGGATGGCGCCACGGCCCGTGCGATCTGGACGGGCGGACATGATGGGCTCCCGACCACGAAGCACGGGCGGACATGATGGGGTTGCTGCTAAAATTAAAATTAGTAGTGAAATTTTATTATTTATCTATTTTATAAAATAAAAAACTTTTTTCTAAAAAAAATGTCCACAACAGTGTTGCTATATATATGGCCATCGAAAATTTAGGGATAGTCAACTTTTTATTTTTATAAAACTAAATAGCACATCCGTTGAAATCTACATTTTATCATGTAAATTCTAAAATAGCCTCCACCATAAAAATAGACAAGCCGTTGGAGTTGCTCGCTCTTCTCCGACCGGAATTTCTGTGCTTCAGTGCTGTTTTTTTATTTTTACTAAATACTTATTTTCAAAACAGCTTCATGGACGAAGTTGTTTTTCCTCTCCTCTCATAAAGTCATGAGTTGGGATAAAACTAAAAAAAATAGCTTATTACAGCTCTCTCCCTTATTTCTCTCTCTTAACTATACATTAAGTAGTTGGTGAAGCTATTTTACCAAATACTTATTTCAAAACAGCTCAGCTATCTAAAAAATTATTTATAAAATTATTTTCTAAAAAAAACAGCTCTACTTGTCAACAAGACCATATACTGTCATGATAAATGGTCACTTGAAAAGACAGAGTGAGAATGGAGATTTGGAGGCTGCACTCCAGTTGAAGGCTCAGATGGAGCAGGCAGGCTTCAACCTTCAAGCCAGATGAATGCACCTACCATTTGCTGATGGCAGAACTCTGCTCGGCTGAACGGCTGGGAGAAGTTACAGCTTTATTCCACGAGATGCTGATACAAGGGACGACATTACATAAGATCGTTCATAGCAGCCTGTTGGAGTTCCTATGTAGAATCAATGAAGACCAGTTACTGAGCATCATTGAAGAATCTGCAAAGAACAGTGTTTCTGCAGCGGATAATGGTTGTGTTACCTTGTTGAAGGAGCTTTGCAGGATTGATAAGGTTTCAAGTGCAGAAAAGGTGTTGCAGACATTTTCCAAAGCTGGGTTGGTCACAACAACAGAGATGTACAACACTCTTATTGACGGGTATTGCAAGATTAGGGAACTCCAAGGAGCATTCTTGTTGTATCGCCAGATGAAATCACATGATCAGCTTGTACCTAATGAAGACACTTACCAGGCACTACTGCTGGCTGTGCGCAACAACACAAGCATCATCTACTGGGAGGACGTGGAGGAGTTGTTTGAGAAAAATGGAGTTGGTATAGATGCGCTAAACTCCTTTTTTCTGACATACATGGATTCAAGTCGGTATATTCAAGTACCTAGAATGCTTAAAAAGGTGTCAGTTCAACTTGCTAGCAAGCTATTTTAGCATCTATAGATTGGACATCTTCATTGTATATCTAGACTCCTAGCTTAAACAGATGGTCGATGATGCCGCATGTATTCTCTTTAAGATCTGTATACAAGCATCTTTGTTTTAATTATACAGTGTTCTCTATCCTAGATAGCTGGTAGCAGCACAGTTTAGAAGCCCTTAGAAAATGAAACATCAGAACCCACGAGATCCGCTTTCTGTACCATTATTCCCTATATGTTCCAACTTTTCATGTACCATTCAACAGAAAGTTTCTAATATTAGGAGAATCATACCAAAAGCTTAGGCCATCCTCAATGGGAGTTTCATGTCACAGTTTCCAACACATCAATATTTTGGAAACAGTGCATAAGAGTTTCATGAGGAGGAAACTCTCTCTACTCCCATGAAACTCTTATCATCTCTCTTCATTAATATAGCGCCACATCAGCATATTTAATGTGCATGAAACTCTAATAAAACCCTAAACTTCTATTGAATGGTACTGTACATGAAAAGTTGGAACATATACCGGTCGATTGCAAACTTTGAGGTGAGTCATTGTCTACCTAGTATGACCACCTTTCCGTTCTACTCGTTTACCTTGATGCCTCTAATTTTAAATTGTTTTCATCTGGGATGTCCTCTTTGAGGGACAAGCATTAGCAAAAGTGGACATTGGCAATGTTCTTGGTTCCTGTGGTGACTAGGCTGGTCCATTGCAAGCTTATGAAGAAGGCTTAGGTAACATCTTCATGTCTTCCTTTCCAAAAGTTAGAAGATCTAGAAACACGCCGAATCAGTTTCTTCTAACATATAGGACACGTCGCTGGAGGCTTATTCGCAACATTTCTTTTATGCATTCGAGAATCCATTTCTTGTACAAATGAAAACGATACATTTTAAAGTTTGAAGTTTAGAAATGAGAAATTGTGTGTGCCGATGTTTTTATGATATAGCTGCATCGTTAGTTTTGGGTTTGCAGTTGCACCAATCTTCTAAGGAAACACTTGGCATATTGAAGGGATTGAACCTGTCGTAAACATCCAGTACTTTTGATTGTTTTACTATCAGCTGGATTGTGTTGCCATAAGAATTGATTTGTTGAATCCCCATATTGTCGTTTTAGCTTTTGTGTCATTGTTGTGTCCGTGTCCGTGCAATCTATGCACCGTGTTGCTTCCATCTTTAGTTTCTAAAATACTTGCATCACATCATATACAGGATTGCTGTGAAAGAGACCTACACTGCACCTAGCTAATGGCTAATGTGCAACTTTCTGCCCTTGAGAACATGCATTCAGGTCATAAGGTCAGATTCGATAATAGTGAAGAAACCAAGTAATAAGTTACTAAAAAGAGATCGAATTTGCACGAAAGGGTGTTATTTTACGCTATTTTAAATTACTACTAAAGAGACTATCATTTTTCAGGAAAATGCAGGGGTTATGGTATATATTAGTTGTGTTGGTTGAACCGGTAGCTTGTGTTCTTTGTTCCTTGATCTCACTTGGACAGAGTGCGGCTTGCCGACCTGCACTGCAGATCGACTGTCTGAGGAGTGCTTGTGAGCCTGCCTGCCTGTCAACCAGTCGGCAAAGGGCAAAAGCAAAACCCAAGTCCACGGTTGAATTTCGCTGCAGGGCAGGCAGTGGGTGGATGTGGCCTACGGCCGAACACGATGGGTAGTTATAGGATACGGCCAATTCCAAGGTCTGCTGTATTTTGTAGTTGTGTAATTATTGTACTCGTCGACATGTCAGTTTTTAGTGTGATTTTTAAGCTCCAACAGACGATCAATGACCAAACAAAGAAGACAGTCAAATTAGCTAGCGTTTGATGTACTCTTATTTTTAAAGACCTTTTTGTGTCAGATTATCATTTGTCTTTCAAATGAATATCAGATACGAGGCACTCGATCAAGTCAGCATCCAAGAGCCGAGTGGGCAGTTCTTATCTGAGCATGCAACAGTAGTCAGTGACGCTATCGCTAGGGTCAATGGGCCCAGGACCGCGTCTAATTATCGAAGGTTCCGAGGGCCTTTGTCTCCATGCAACTGTGCCAGCATCAAAGCAAGGTAGATCCGCCGGCCCATTGCGTGGTCCTGGCATTGGCTGCTCGGCCGACACTCCCTTGAGTAACTCTGTTTTCATCTGATAAGGTTATGCCACTCAATCGCTTCATATCTAAGGCCTGTTTAGGCCTTGTTTAGATGTTTTTTTTTTGGATTTTGACACCGTAATACTTTTGTTTTTATTTGATAAACATTGTCCAATGATGAGCTAATTAGGTTTAAAAGATTTGTCTCATGATTTACAGATAAACTTTGTAATTAGTTACTTTTTATTTATATTTAATGCTTGTGCCGTAAGATTCGATGTGATGGAGAATCTTGTAAACTTTTGAGTTTTTGAGTGCATCTAAACAAGGCCTTAGTTCCCAAATTTTTTTAAGATTTACCGTCACATCGAATCTTGCGGCACATGCATGAAGCATTAATATAGATTTAAAAAATAGTTAATTACATAGTTTGTCTGTAATTTGCGAGACAAATCTTTTGAGCCCAGTTAGTACATAATTGGACAATAATTACCAAATACAATCAAAAGTGATATAGTACCCAAAATCCAAAAAATGTGCCAACTAAACATTATGTCATTCTAAATTTTTTACATGTATATTCAAAATTGTTCAAACATAATATATATCTAAATATATAGCAAGAGATATATGGTCAAAAAAAGGCTGACTTATGATTGAGAAAAAGAGGGAGTAAAAGATATTTTTCGTATTCGATCTTTCACCATATCTGATTTGTATATCTGACCACTAAATTCGTCTAGAATATCTTTTAAGAAAATCCTCCATTCGAATTTCACGTAGAGTCACGCATGATGAGGCATGCGGAGCATGGGATCGTATTGTCCATTTACTGTTATATAGTCAACAAATGTTGAAGAGTGGCACAAAGATGACGTTAGAGGAAGACCTTTTTTTAGGGAAACTATGACAATCTAGCTAGGTTGACTGAACTTTATTAGGAGCATCATATGAGAAGATCTTGAAAATCTTAGAACATCATATGAGAAGACGAGGGAGTGTATGAGGAGAACACAATTGCTTATAAAATGGCGAGTAAATCTTGCTAAAGAATTTACATTACGGGTGGTCTAGAGTAAAGGATGAAGGGCAAATACTACAAGCAAAAACTAAGAAATGAAGAGAGGGTGAAAGGGGGGAGGGGCAACGATGTTATCCTTGTCTTTTGGGGCATCATATCTATGAGCCCAAACTACATAGTTACTAGACTTTGAAAATTTGGTTCGTATGAGAAAATCTTGGGGTTGTTGGAGAATATTATGAGAACTCTAGAGTTAAATCAGAGCCATCTTGCTACAAGTTAGTGTGATGAACATGAAACAACTACTAGTTGGTAACACTTTTTTGGCACTGAAGGAGTAGATGAGAACAATGTTCTTGGCACTTTTATGCCTACAAGCTAGTCATATTACAATGAAATCGACGGGCATTTGTGTTTCGTCCATTATGACATTGCATTGTACTACCTTCAATCACAGATAATTATCATATAGGGCTAATGAAGTCTTGAAGACTTTTGAATTTGTAATATTTTCAAGTATTTTTCGATGCAAATAGTGTATCATACATGTCTCCTAACTAAAAGATACAACCATTATTTAAGATTTTTCCAAATCAAATCTCACCATCAGTGACTTTTTTTTGTGACATGAGGAGTTATGAATTCCTATTTTGAATTTGAATTGTAAAATTCAAATAACTACACGTCTGAATTTTCGAGGAGATAAGCTAGATTTATACAAAAATTTTATCAAAATCTGCATATTCTAATATATTTTTACGAAAATATATCTTGTTATAAAAAACAATACATATTAACACATCATATAGGTATTAGTTCTCCTTTATATATTTCTAGTTGACTCCTTGAAACTTTGGGTTGTGTAGTTTTTTTAACAAATAGCAAATTTATTAAATCAGCAGCACGAGGTTGCAATTAAGGTACAAATGTGTAGTTATTTGTAGGAGAAAGATGCACTAGGTAGCCCTAATGTAGAGTAGCCGGTTAGGCAACCAGTTTCGTCACATCCATAATTCTATTCTACTACTACATCTATGGCCTTGTTTAGTTCCGAAAACTGAAAAGTTTTCGCAACTGTAGCACTTTCGTTTGTTTGTGGTAAATATTGTCCAATCATAGACTAACTAGAGTCAAAAGATTCGTCTCGTGATTTACAGTC
>Ga0182004_10002408_pt1 | contig 14516 bp, 12 predicted proteins | sample Sormic07211540_1_FD_120479 | JGI IMG/M metagenome (GOLD analysis project Ga0182004, IMG submission 120479) | Endophyte microbial communities from Sorghum bicolor roots, Mead, Nebraska, USA - 072115-40_1 MetaG | ecosystem: Host-associated > Plants > Roots > Unclassified | place: USA: Nebraska...
AAATTATATACTTATATGGATCCTCAAATAAAGCCACGGAACTTGATATCTAACTCCAGCAACACATGAATAGTATGAAAACTAAAGTTATGATATATTTACGAGTAAATATTTTATTCCTTGCAAAGAAAGAAAAAAAGAAGACATCACCATTATATTTTAATTCAATAAAGAACTAATAAGATACTATCATATTACGGTAATATTTATTTTTATTATGGTGACCGCTGACAAACAAATTGTTACATACTCTATAGAATACAATGTATTAGGAATGAGAAATTTGTCTTTTTATTATTAGGTATAAATTGCTGAATCAAAAAAAGACGTCTACAACAATTTGTTTATTTCATTCAAGCCAATATTACCAGCGTGGTCACTAATATAGAATGAGAGAATGGCACGGTCATAGAAGATTTATTTTTTCGAACTCAGACATGATTTTTTTCTTGATTGCTGAATCAAAAAATACGTCTACAACAATTTGTTTATTTTCGTTCAAGCCCAGCATGGTCACTAATATAACATTAAGGGATCGACTATATTTTAAGTGTCAGTTTATTTACTTCAAGCCACACTAGCATATAGCCACAGACATGTCATGGCCATGAAGTTGCTAATATAGATTTAAAGGATCTGCTATGTTTCAGGTGTTTGAAATATAGTAATTGTACGTCAACGAATTTTTCCGTCAGATTTGATAAACATCTCTCATGACGCCCACATCTTAGAGATGGATAATGGAATCACATGTCATATGCACAAAAGAAGAATTTCAACAACTCATACCCATAGGAAAGTGTAGAATTAAACACACGATTAGCACGTGTTCAACTACGATATGGAAAAAAACTATATAACTAACTAAAATGTATGATGTTGTCGTTAAATCTCTAAGCTATGAATTTCTTTTAATTTGACCACGCAAGATGCACATTCTGTTGCAACGCACGGGCATGTTTTTCCTAGTATATATATATATATATATACACGGAAGAAGAAGAATAATAATATAATGCGGAAGAAGAGCAAGAGATTGTGTCCACAATTTGTGTGGCTCGGCGTCGCGTCGTATATGCGCGCGGCGCCAGTCCAGTCCAGTCCAGTCGTCGTCGTCGACGGCTGAGCCACGCGCCCACGCCACCACACCCACGCGCGCGCGCATAGGCAAGGCCGGGGCCGGCACCAGCGCCACGCCGCCACGCGAGGCTACTCTCATGCCGCGTCAGCACCCTGGCCCCAGCCCAACTCACGCAGTCACGCTCGTACTAACCTGCTGTTTGGCTGGGCCTCTCAAATTATTAAATAAATTACGTACTCACGCTCCGTTACATTAGCTATTTAGACACATATATAAATTATTAAATATAGATTATTTACAAAATTTAAAATATAGCTAAATAATACTTTATAAAACAAAATTGTTACATTTAATTAGTCTATAATTAAATACTAATTATAAAATAAAATAAAATAAAATACTATCGTACGTATTAAACTTTAACATACCTAACTAAACGATCCCTCAACCGCATTGTGCATGTTGCACCTGCGCGGCCAGCTCTTCCGGCAAGCTGTTTTTTCTTAACGGACGCTTATGCTAATTTATTATAAGAAAAAAATTATTTTATGACTAACTGATTTAGCTGACAAGCTCAAAAGAAGAGACATATAGCCAGATGTCCTTATGGAAAATACAGTATGTCCAAACCCATGTATATTATTTTTCTCTTTTTATCCTGTATATACGGTGTTGAATACGCTCATATAGTAAGTACATAGGCAAAGAAAGAAGGCGCAAGTTTTAATATCACATCGAATATTTGTACACATATATGAAGTTTTAAATATAAATTACTTATAAAACTAAAAACCATAGTTAGAAAGTAATTTGTAAGACGAATCTTTTAAGTGTAACTAGCACATGATTAGATATTAATTATTAAATAAAATAAAAATACTACCATACTTATTAAATTCTAAGAACCCAACCATTCACCCCTACCACCGGTCCTTTCTTGACTGCTCGTATTTTCCATTGCAGTTTGCAATATGCTAGTACTACTGTTTTAGTTGAACCGTATGTGATGCTCTCTTTGGACGGAAATATCGGCCTCCAGGTCCCTATCAGAACCGGCGTGGATAGGCGGTATCAGCTTTTCTGTTGTGTACACTCCAGCAACACAAAAGCTGTTTGCATTTCCTGACTGCAATCTCTTTGCAGTTTGCTGTTTGCACTTCCTCTTGTCATGTCATGCTCATGAACAGAGCTGATATCTATATGTGGCAGTGGCACAGTTCTCTTTGTTCAACGTTTTAGCTTTTTCTTTTTTCTTTTTTTCTCTTTTCTCTTTTCAATGGGACATGCTGATCCATGAATACACATAATTTTTTGATATATGTACGTGCAATCATATTTTCTCTGAACTTTGAATTTCACTCTCTCCATTTCCCTCCGTTAAAATTTAAATTTGTACTATGAGGGGAAAAACATTTTAACTAAATTTATAGAAAATAAACTAATATCTATAATATCTAATTATTTTCAATAAATTCTCCGTGGAACATATTTTGGTAGCGGTTTTTTGAACTTATAGACCCTAATATTGTTTTTCTAATAAATTAGTTAGAATAAAAAGAAATTTACCTAAGGACAACGTAAAGGTGAGCTACAATTTACAATGGGAAGAGTATCCGGGTTTGAGAAAGTCATTGACGACATAGTTTGTGAACATTAGTTTCTCTTACAATACAATATATTGACAATTACTATAAACCAACATCTCGCCCAAAAACATGCAAAGTATGAATCCATTGACATATCTTCTGTGTACACATTTTGACTAGCTAACTGATGGTTAATTGACTTTTTTTTTCTTATATTACGCCTTGAATTTTGTAATTGAAAGAATACCTACAAATATGAGACTAAAAACAATCATACACAAAACAAGAAAATAGTTCATACGTGTTGCTGGAGTAGGAGTACACAACAGAAATGCTCAATTTGCCACCAAAAGAAATTATTATCCAAATAACTTGTGCTCAATTTGCCATACATGTGTGGCCTCTTTAGTTACACCCAAAATCTAAATCTTTTTAAGATTTCTCGTCACAATGAATCTTGGGAGCATATGCATGGAGCATTAAATACTTTGTAAATAGATTCTTAGCATTTCTAACTTTATTGTATGCTCAAATTAGTTGTAGTCTAATTGAATTTATAGATAAAGATATTAGCATATATCACTTTAAAGGGAAACTATAAAACATATTTCATATATCGCAAACGTAATGAAACTTATTATTATGACAATATTATTATTTTATCTATAAATTTAGTTCAACTTAAATGGTTTGAGTTATGAAAAATTGGAAATACTTTGTAAATAAAAGGAACTACCATGCCCCCATGGTATAATAACTTATAAGTTGAAATTCTAAAAGAGAAAAAGGACTAACGATTCCGTGGTGAATTTATTTTGTGGTCCGAGTTTCCGATTATGATATAATTTGAACTTTTATTTTTTATAATAAAAAGGCTTAATAATCATTTAATATCTGTATCTGCGCTGCTGAGGAAGATACTTTGGATAACTATAAGCAAATTAGTCAGCAAATTAACATAGTAGGACCATACTTCTTTTTTCAAGTTAAGTTCGACTATCTTTTAACTTCAGCCATGAAAACACCACTTATAACTACTTTAGACCATCACATAAATTTACAAAATTTGTTCAAAAAAAATTACAATTAGGTTGTACTAATTCTTCTTTCAAATGTATTACATTTTCCTAACCAAATTTATTGCGGTCGGGAATATGAAATAACTTGGTCACGAAGTGCCAACTTTTTAAGAATGACTTAACGTCATGTTCTTTCGAAATTCAAAAGCAACTTCTGTTGTGCTTGTACATATACATATATATACACTATTTTTGTCACAAACAAATTAATGCTATCAGCTAAAATCACATTAAATGTTCATGAAACATATTTTCACGAATTGAATTTTCATTTTACGACAACATAAAATCCCCAAATTTTCTGTCACTATACTAAGAAAACTCCAGTTCGTCTGCTGCCAAAACCAGAATACTATTTCCCAGCTTCTGGAAAAAGAAACGATGATATTTTCTACTCCCAGCGGGTGAAAAAAAAACGAGGGAGGGAAAAATAAAAGGGTAGTATGCGTCAATCCAACGGCCCCGCCCCCGGCATAGAAAAATCGCGGCGGGGCCGACGAGGGGTGGGGGGGCAATCTCGTCATTTCCCGCGCCCTCCTGCTTCCCCTCCCTTTATCTCTCCCCCACCTCCCCACGTTTCGCCCCCATTTCGAAGCCCACCGAATTCCCTGCCTGCGATTCCTCTCCCCTCGCCTCCTCGTCTTCCCCTAGGGTTAGCACCTCGCTACCCCGCCGATTCAATCCGATTACCGTCTCTTCTCCCTTCGATCTGTAGATTTCGGGGCTTTGGCTCGCCCTCGCGCGCCCGATCCGGCCCGTTCTTGTTTCTGTTCTCTCTCTTTTTCTCCCTTGATTGATTGGCAAATATTTGATCGGTTTCTATGCCTCGTTCACGCAGGGATCGCCGGAGAGGAATCGCAAAGAGGGCCGTCTCATCCAAGGTTCGTGTATCTGGCCACTCTGCACCCAATTAATTTTTTCCGATTTGTTTTTTAAATTTTTTTGTTTGTGTTGTCCCGGTCAAAAGCTGTGAATTATATATTTTTTCTGTGCTGGTTGAAAGGGTCGATGCGGAACCAATTGAGCCGCTCCGATTTATTTGATTTGGTCTCGATTCGCTGTAGCAAACAGCGAAGAACAGCCAGAGAAAAACTCGGGGGAGCGTTCTGTTCATCTGTTTGTTGTAAAGGCGACTCCTTTCCACGTATTGGGTGGGGTTGGTGCGGCTAGTTGATGCCGGCCTCTTTGGGTGCTTTGCCCAAAGTTAGTGAGCAGATATGGTTGCTACTTTGTAGATTTGTTGCGTAAAGCGGGCGAAAAGTTGCGGCCTCTTTCTAGAATTAATTCCACCCCTGGTGTTGTGTTGCCGTTAGGTGATTCGGTTGTTAGCCAAATGATAGTGCTGGTTCCGTTTGATAGTACCTTCATTTTGGGTGTTTGACCAAGGTACAGTTACCCTTTGTAAGATGCTTCTTAAAGTAAATTTAGCCTATTTGAGGGTTTTAATTCATTAAGCTGCGGCAAGTCTTACTGAATCAAGGCAGAACCAACTTTCACTTCGAATTTGTGATTGTTTTTTTACTACTAGTAGCAACTTTTAGGAAGCTGTGTGTGATACATTCTGTCAACTACGCTTGTGGTATTGATACATTGTTTCGTATCATTTCTAGTTAAGGAAGCCATGGAGCACAAGGAGACTGGATGCCAGGCACCTGAGGGACCCATCCTTTGCATCAATAACTGCGGCTTCTTCGGCAGCGCAGCTACCATGAACATGTGCTCCAAGTGCCACAAGGAGATGATAATGAAGCAGGAGCAGGCCAAGCTGGCTGCCTCCTCTATCGACAGCATCGTCAATGGCAACGATGCTGTCATGGAACCAGTTGTTGCTGGCAACACAGTGGTCGCTGCTGCTCCAATCGAGTTGCAAACAATGAACGTGCAGCCCGCTGATGTTGCTGGACCTAGCGAGGGGGCGGCGGTGATCTCCAAAGGGAAGGTAGGGCCGAACCGGTGCAGCACTTGCAGGAAGAGGGTTGGACTTACAGGATTCAACTGCCGGTGTGGGAACTTGTACTGTGCACTGCACCGCTACTCCGACAAGCACGACTGCAAGTTCGACTATCGGACTGCTGCTAGGGATGCCATTGCCAAGGCTAATCCAGTGGTGAAGGCGGACAAGCTCGACAAGATCTAGGGTTTCCTACGGTTGGCTCAAGGAAGATTGCAACCTGTGGTACTTCATCATGCGGAATTGCTGCATTGCCCATGCCTTTCCCTTTCATGTTTGCTGCTACAATCTTGTTGTTCGGCATTGCAGTGCATGGTGCGCACTTCCGCAGCCTGCCTCAAGAATTCTCGCCTCTGCATCTGGTCAGTTCAAATGATTTGCATGTTGGCTATGTTGTGTAAGCTTTTATTTATGGTCGTCTCGCTCAGACGGTATTTGGCTTCGCATTTAGCTAGCTATGTGATGTACTATTGTCCCTGGTGTGTTACACTGCAACCAGTAATAGTAATCTGCAACTGTCCGTTAAGTGGTACTGATGACCATTTGCATTCTCAGTTATTTTACTCTATATATAGGTGGTAGTCTCATGGCACTATACTCTTTTTTGTTCATAAGTTTTTTTGGTTGAATAGCAAATTTGAATGACTTTGCATATCAAACATTGTTGTACCTGCGATCTTGGAGCAGTCGTGTCTCACTACAGTATCTGTTGAAATCCTTGCTTGAACTTAAACTAGTATATAAAGTTTGAAAGAAGATCGAACAGCTTATTGGAGTAGCTGGAAGATTGATTATGAGGTAGAGTTTCTCTACAAGGAGTTGGTCATAATGCAACTCAATAAAGCCTTTCTAAACATCAACTCTTTATTCGAGCATCAGATAGTAAAGTTGAAACTAAATGAATGTCATTCATGGCTTTATTATTTTACCGTTCCATTTTTAACCCTCTGCAAAATTGCAAATTCAGTTGGATTGGATGTTCATCGCACTGCTTTTGTTGTGCCGACGCTTCTACATCCTTTATGCAACTTGAAAGGACTTAGAAAGACATAAGCACGCCGAGCATTTGTCATCCTAGGTTTCAACTTTGAGATCCTGAGTTCTTTTTTCTTTTCCCACATGATCTGCGTCAACGTGCTGTGAAGAAAACGACTCCCATGTCTCACAAGACCTGCTATGGAAGAGTTAAGAGAAAAAAATAGAGATCTGCTATTGAATGTGATGAATGGTCTCCTCGCTGTCAAGAGTACTCTGCTTGGATCTTGGATCTCATTCAGATTTCTCATGTCTGTGCAGCGCCAGATGCAGATTCCTGTTTGATGGTTACCGTTGTACCAATCACAAGTACCCGTATTGCCGATCCAAAGATGATCTGCAATCTTAACTCCGGATCAACCGCAACATTTGAGAATTATTGACGTGCGAGATAGGTGTCCATGGTGTCCCCATGATGGCATGGCATGCCATTGCCAGCTGCCCAAACCATGCCTTTGCACAGGGATTTCGATGTATATTTTTTTAGACAAACTTGAGAGCTTTATTAACTCACGCAGTTTATTTTAATTCCTATAATTGCCAACTCCCTAGGCCAGTCCGGAGCTTAGCCAACCATGTGCAACAGTATTGCCGTACAAAGGTATAAAATTTAAAGAAGGAAGAATTCTCCCCAGCTCTCGAATCTCATGTCAAATTCATGCAATGGGCAATTTGCACCCATCAGTTGAGTCGACTTTAGTAGATTCATCAGTAGTATGTTGGGTCACCTTTCAATAGCCCAGTGCCACCTCTAACAAAAGACCACCAGTTTCTGCATAGTGAGCACATCCGGGGCATCTTATTTCGTTTACTTCGAATGCTTTACACCTCTAGAACCATGTCGTATTTTGTTTCAACATACATCCATGTATGCCGTTGATGAAAAAGAGCTTCGTGCAAGGGCCCGCCTAGAATTGTCCCACCCTAGATTTTAGGACTCCACTCCGAAGCCCACTCTAGAATCCTATGTTAAAGGTGTTTGGGCAGTCTAATGTGTGTTTAGTTTGGAGATGTACTCCCTCCATATAAGATTTAGAAGATTCTAAAAAAAAGATTTAGAAGTTATTTTGGACAAGATTTGAGTCAAATATTAAGAGCATAAATCATCAATAACTTTTAAATTGTTGAGTTTGCAAATGTGAAAATTGTATGAATAGATTTGCCTTGAAAAATACTTTCATAAAAGTATACATATATCATATTTTTCTAAATATTTTTATAAAAATAAGAGGTCAAAGTTATGTTTCGAAGGCCGTTTCGCTGTCTTAAACGACTTCTAAATCCGGAGGAAGTATGTACTCCCTCTATTTTTAGAATTATAGGTCGTTTTGGTTTTTCTAAATACACAACATATTAAAAGGATAAAAACAACTTGGAATTTGAAACGTAGGCAATAGTAGGATAGGATAGCCCTATCCTAGTTTTTGGATGTAATGATTGGTTTTGTACATGATTGAAGGAATTGGAATGTTCCTGTTTTATGTTTAGTGATGGGAATGCTAAAAAGTGGGACTACACACTTGACTCATGAGACCAACATGTCATTCTCTTTCTTCTTCCTTTCCTTCTTACTTAGCTCATCTGTAGTGCTTCCACACCCTCAGCTCAGAAAGTTTCCCCCACTCTCAACAGTCAACACCCTTGGCTCTCCACACTGTCCTCATCCTCTGCAACCACCGTTGGTACTGTGCACCTCTCCTTCTCCACTTTTCTCTTCTCCATAGTAGCAACACCGCCGAGTCAAGCTCACTCATCATTCCATCAATGTCACTCCGCCATCGTTGTTCGGTCTTCCCTTAGCTGTGCCGAACAATCATCACCACACGCTAACCACCGGTGTTCAAGTTCACCACACGTAGCCACATCACCAACCCAATATTTAGCTCATTTGTGACTTCACCTCAGATCTAGCCAACAGGATCCTCTTCCGCCTTGCTCACTGCCATTGTCAAATCCGGCTAGCATGCCCGCACCAACATCAAAGCTTCTTCTTCACGTGATGCTTCCTCTCATGCGCCCACACATGTGCCCAACGTGTTTGCCCCGGCCAAGTGGAACAATTGAACACATATAGGTCCTAATTTGGTGATTTGGATTTTTTTGTGTTTGACAAACACAAGTGTTGTGACTTGCATGTATTTTGCAGTTGGGCACACATTTGACTTAGTCGCAAAGTAAATAGCCACAAGTGTCTTGACCCCCAAAAATTTGGATTGATGTTTGGCATATGGCACAAATGATATTCATGAAGACTATGGACACTATAGAATGAATGTAGGTTGTGTGTGTGTGTGGAGACATTCGTTGTAATATGTATCAGGGCTTTGTTTTTCTTTGCCCCTACTATTAATAGGGTTCTAAAGCATTCATCTTGATGGAGTTAAAATGAGAGCATGTGGATGCGCAAGTGACTAATTCTCAGTCAAGATGATGATGGTAAGTGGTTCCATTCCATTGAAATAATGGTTTCAACTCAAGCATATCAAAAGAGTTGAATTGATCGTTTATGATCATACATGGACCTTGTTACGCACAAGAGTTTGAGACAAGTGGTCACCATCAAGTCACAAACTCTTCCAAAAAAAACAAACAAAGAGTTTCTGTAATCTAATTGCACTAGTGACTTGACATGAACAAGAGAACGCTAACCATCTTTTCTGTAATTGTTGTGTGGCAAAGTTAACCTAGCGAGTTATTTATGATCTTAGTGATAAACATGCTGGGACTCACTTGAGTCCGTGACTAAATGGTGGCTCTTTATTTTAGCCAAAATCTTATCTACCGAATCTGTTAGTCATTCAACAGTGTTTTTTTTCTACTTTCACTCATAGCTTTTCAGCCAAGCAAATAGGGCGATAATTTAGTAAAAATATGTTTAGTTCTGCTAGGCTGCTACGTTATGGTTGATTTAGAAACCGAGAAATAAACTGTGTTTCGAAGCAGCGAGTTAGAAGGACCCAAGAACAAGAATTGCTTAGAACTATGGCGACGATGATGAGAGTTGAAGCAGAGAGGGCACGGATCGTTTCATTCGGTGTATAAGGAAACCATTTTCTTTTCTCTAAACATTATTGTCCGCCACTCGACCTCCAATCCAACATTTTTTTTCCCGTCTCCTGTCACGCTACAAGGTTGAAGTAGATGGTGTAGAACTCGTCCCTCAAGGTGAACAATGGCTCCAGGAGGAAGCTCCTCCTCACGCCCCTCGCGGCGAAGCTCATCGGGTGGTACCGTCGCATCGGCTCGGCCCGCGCGAAGCTCGCCGCCTGCCGGAACCAGTCGCCGCCGCCGTTGCCGTGCTTCTTTACACCACCGGTACAGCCAACCTGGACCTTCTCGCCGCTGCCGCCGGCGACCAAGAAGCACCCTGGCCTGGACCCTAGCTCCAGGGACACCGAGCCGGGCGCGCCGGCGAGTCCCGGCACGACGTTGAAGAGAGCACCCGAGCTCTTCTCCGCGGACACCGTGAGCGTGTCCGTGACCACCATCCCCGGCATGTCCAACGGCTCGAGCGTCGCAGCGGCCGTCGAGTTCGTGCCCTGCGGGACGAGTCTGAACGTCGCGTGGACGGCGGCGTCGGTGCCGCCGCTGTCCTTGGGCCGCTCCTGCATCGTCAGGGAGCCGTTCACGGCGGAGAGGACGAAGGCCTTGCCGCCGGACTCTTGCGCGAGCGTCACCAGCTGGGAGTTGGACCCCGGAGGGACGGGGGTGATCCAGTCGGTGGCCGCGGCGGCGGCGGCGCCGGTCTTGGCGTCCCATTCTCCGGTAGTGAGACCGGCGAGGAGGAACGGCCCGAACAGGACTGCTTGTATAGATGCGTACTCCGGACGATCATCTGAACGTTTCAGTTACAGTGTTGTCAATTGTCATAAAATTATCAGAGATTTCGATGCTTAAGAGTGAAAATTATAAGTGGAAAATAAGTAATTATCCTATAATGAGTGCATCATTTGAAAAATTAACTCAACACAATTTAATCATCAACAGAACTCGAAATTTCAGACCTTTTATTGCTTCAGTCCTTAGGTGGATAGGTAATTGGAGTAACAACTGATCACCACTACCCCACTGCTTGCTGACAGTGAGGAAAGTCCCTGGCAGAAATCAAGATTTTGTTAGAACAATCATCCCTGTAAATATATTCATCAAGCTTTTTGTGGATTCTTTTTTGCCCTTCGATTTTCTCCTTGTGTTTCTGCCATGCTGATGAGCATACCTGGAGATGCTAATTGCAAATCCTTGTCATTCAGTGTTGCCTTTGCACCATTCAAAGATGTCCAAGATGGTATTCTCACGTTCAATGTCGCAAACTGACCGTCTGTCTACATGCAGTAAACAAACTGACTAAATGCTGATTCTAGGAAGGACCTTCCAAGTTTTGTGTTATGCAAATTTTACCTTTGCAGATATGGAGAATGAGACCTGAAGATACTGATCCCATGAGCTGAGGGGCATCAGTTTCTGTGTGACAGTAAGGCCTGTAGTCCTCCAGTTGAACGTGCTCGGTATGAACTGAACAATATATAGTGCTGGTTTTTGACCTTTCTCCTCAAAGTAAATGGAATCCCCCAGCTTGGAGAAGGATTCTATCCCTGCATACACAACCCACATAGTTCAGAAGTTGACATCCCTATTGTCTGGTCTGAAAAGTTGGGATTTTAACTTAATTACCAGTGCCATAGCAACACCAGAATGATTCATTCTGAGTTCCCCAACCATGGTAGCTCTTTGCCTTTGATCTCCCAGGGCCCTGGGGCAGCATGTAGATCATCACTCCAGGATCTCTGCCTCTCTGGATGCTCAGCACGCCATTGATCAGCGCTCGTTCATAGTAGTCAGCGTATGCGACCTCCTTCGTCCATCTGAACAGATGGCGTGAGACCTGCAAGCTTTGTTGTGCAAATTGTAACTGCTTGTCTCTAGCCATGAAAAATATAGTACAAGTTTGGTGAACATGAGCAGGTATACCCACACCCACCTTGAGCATGTTGTAAGTTGTGCATGACTCCTCGGTCTCAGTGGTCAGAGCTTCAGCTAAACGCTTTGGATCGGACCTGACATAAGCCATTTCAGAATCTCAGACATGGCATTTCTGAGAGAGAAAAAAAAGGTGAACTTCAGCCATCTATGATGCACTACCAGAATTCACTGACAGATGTGCCGCCAGTCGCATATGCGTGAGAAGAATTCACTGTGTCCATGAAGAATGTTGCAATTTCCTGGTTCAAAAGTTAGGCTATGGTCAGCTTTACCTATACAAGTTGTGTGAGATCAAAGAGGGCGACTACTGAATGGAAGGAGGAAAAATAACACTCTTTTTAGAATTGGAATTACTATGCCTGAGGAAACTAATTTTACCCTACCAAAATTTGAATTACCTTGTAAAGAGGATCACCTGTAACTTCATATCTCATCTGCCCGCCAATGACAACCGGAATATGTGTGTTGGCATGGAAATTCGAAAGACTGTCAGCCTGAAAGGAAAAACGATGGGGAAACGTCATCTACCGTTCAGAAATATATTTTCCTGCCAAAATTATCATAGAGAGAACAATGGAACATGCTATTGTGGTTTTAATCAGCTAATGTAGATGGTGTTTATTAACTAACTAAGATTCAGACAAAATCGGAGCCAAAAATGCATCAGCAAAACGCAGAGGACCAGGCAGGAAGGAGTTGAGTTCATCAGGGTTCAGAGTTTCAGACCTGCACTGCAAGCAACCCCAGGAAGCATGGCTTGTCGAAAAGATGGGCCAACACCAGATGCCTCTGATCGTGCTGCGCAAATATTCAAGACAACTGCATTAGCAGCTACCAAACACACTCAGGATTCAGGAAACGAATGAATGAAATGAACACCAAAGAAAGTAAGGCTGTATACCGTGATGGTGTAGAGCTGGTAGAGCACGTCGTTCATCCCTCCGGTCTCCTCGTTGAGCGACGTCCAGTGGCGCTCGATGCTGTACCTCCGGATGACGTTCCTGACCCTGCCGGCGAAGTAGTCGGCCATGGCGACCACCATCCCCAGCGCCTTGCCGTTGCCGGCCACCACGTGCTGGTCCAGGAGGCCCTGCATGATCTGCAGGAAGCGCAGCATGCAGATGAGTTACTATTGCTCAGCACGGCCGGCGATGTGTGCAAACGTAAAATTGCAGAAGAATGGTCGGGTGCTGATCGGCGACGACGACGGCGTGCCTTGTGGATGGTGTAGTAGGGCGCCCAGACGGGCTTGATGGCCTCGAAGCGGTCGAAGAACTCGGCGGGGAAGGCGGAGAGGTAGCCCGTGCCGGCGGCGCGCTGGCACTCGTCGAGCGCGTCCACCACCGCCGACATCTTGCCGGCGAGCGTGCCGTTGTGCGTGCTCGCCCACATCTTGGCCGTCGCGCTCAGGTAGTGACCTGCGCGTGCACGAGAACGACCGGGGTTCAGTGCGTAAAGTTCCAGTTTGCAGTAATTTCAGGCCACCTAGCATGTGAAAATTTTTTGGTGTCACATCGGATATGTCGAAAGTATGTCGGGAGGAGTTTTTAGAAACTAATAAAAAAACAAATTACATAGCTCGTCAGAAAACTGCAAGACAAATCTATGGAGTTATTGTAGCACTTATGGCTAATCATGGAGTTACTAGGCTTAAAAGATTCGTCTCGCGATTTTCAACCAAACTGTGTAATTAGTTTATTTTTTTATGTATATTTAATGTTCCATGCATATGTCTAAAGATTCGATGGAATGGATGAAAAAATTTTGGGTGGAAAACTAAACAGGGCCTATAGTACATTTTCTTACAGCATTTCATATTGATACCTGTTGTCTGAACTCGTTTAACCAGTTTAGTACAAAATGCGTAACTTGACACCAAATAGTTTTTTTTTTCTGAGCAAATGACGCCAAATATTATTTTTTTTAGCAGAATGCCGCCAAATAGTTGCCTTACCTTGTTTTTTTTCCTTTTAGAATCTCAAACTTTATTACCTGGTCTAAAAATAATAAGTACACACATCTTCCGACGGACTGATAAACCAAACATGTCTACCAACTACCTCATACATAGAGCCTCTTGCTAGCCTATAAACATTCCATCCAACCTTCATGAACAAACTCAACTAAAGTGAAACTTCCTCCTCATGCCTTGATCTCTTGAATTACATGACCATATAAGGTACAAAGCTTTTGCCTCATATATTTCTAATAACTATGATATTATCATAAACCGTCCTGAATTTTTGAAGCATTAAATCCGATGTCAGGCCATGCCTCCATAATTTCATGATAGAACGAAGCCCCAACAAGGCAACAAACATGCGTGATGAGTCCCTTGCCTTATCTTTGCTGGCTAAACTGCTCGTACAACTTGGACCGGGCTCAATACAACCCAATATGCGGCGGTGGGCGGCCCAGGGACTAAATTAAATAGAGTGATTACATGCACCCCGGCCCATTTCTTATCAGACTTTACGCATCTTTATTTTCCAAATGTAATCATAATATTTTTAGAAGAAAAATTAGGACATTTTTTTGCTGGTCCCTATCATCACCACACTATAAAAGAGCGAGTTTTTTTTGAGGGAGTTCTCCATCTCTAATAACCGTTCGATCTAAACGTCATGCTATATAAGCCCTCCATCACACGAGATCTTATATGATATAAGATGTAAGACTCTTCCTAACCCAAGATTCCTCCTAGACTCCAAAACAGAAAATAATATCATACTATTTATTTTTATTACGTGTAAATATGATAAATAAGGAAGCATAACTTGAAAAGAATAAGAAAAAAAAATTAT
>Ga0182004_10002409_pt1 | contig 14513 bp, 15 predicted proteins | sample Sormic07211540_1_FD_120479 | JGI IMG/M metagenome (GOLD analysis project Ga0182004, IMG submission 120479) | Endophyte microbial communities from Sorghum bicolor roots, Mead, Nebraska, USA - 072115-40_1 MetaG | ecosystem: Host-associated > Plants > Roots > Unclassified | place: USA: Nebraska...
ACACACACACAAAAGAGAGTATATGATAGGTTCTTACTTGTTTGCACTGAATTTCTTTCCAGGCTGTCATTGTACGACCGCTCTCAGCAGTAAGTGCTCTTGTTCGATTTGCAGAAGAGCCGCAGATGTTTGCATTTGAATTCAATGATGGCTGCCCAATTCATGTAAGTACACAGCATACAGGTCTCTATGCCAGGAAATGCCATCTAATTGTTCTATGTGTTTTTTTTCCCTCAGGTATATGCAAGCACTTCCCGTGATAATCTACTTGCAACAGTTCTTGATGTTTTACAAAACCAGGTATATTTGTTTTTTTTACACGCAAATTTAAGGTGATTAACAAGCATGACTGTCTAGGTACCCAAACATAAGAATCACACGTTTAGAAGCCAAAACTTGTATTTGTTCATCAACAACTGTTCAGATTACACATGATTAGCGATTAATGGTCATGATGGCACTTGAATGCCATTTAAACCAAAGGTTGGTTGTGGGCAGCTAGATAAGATCCACAAAAAATCTTGTAAAAACTGTCCAGCTCCATGAAACTTCCTTAAAATACAAACCCATTTCCCTAGCAGTTTCAAGCAGCATGTCTATGTTGGAATTTGACTAGGATTCAGCCAAGGTGGTATGCCATCTTTAGTTGCCTATATAACATAGAACTGGAACCTTTTATGACCCACTTATATAAGTTCACGGATTGAAACATGCAATTCCTAAGTTTATGAACCCAACCCAAGTGATACTGTTGCACATGTTTCAGGACCTAAGGTGCATTTTATTCTTCTGGCAGCATTCAATCTGTATTTTCGATTCATTTATCTTGAATTACACTTAAGAGTCATGAAGATTACAGATTCAAATGTATGTGCACCACTTATGGCAACTTTTCATTTGCAAATACGAATATGCTTGCTAAGATCCATATGTATGATGACCAAAAACACTTGGGGAAGCACCATTCCACTCCCATTTTGATTTGTGCTGTGTAGTGTCGCTGTTCCACATAATCACATCTTCTATAATACATCTGTATAATAACTTCAACTCATACTTCAGAGGTGAAATCTTGATATACTGTGTAATAACAACATAGTGCAAGCTGTTATGCATCTCCATTTCTCCTACTTGGATTGATCTTCCTCATGTCATTGAGTTTTTTTGAGTCAAGCATAGAGTAGGTGTGACACAGATGAGTGCACAGTACTAATCTATGCTCATGGGGTCATGATACATGTATTTTCTGTCATGCTCATCTTGGCATTTGCGCCTCATGTTTCCTTCTCTTTGTTGTTTTCAGAGACAGTGTGCACTTCCAGTGCTACCAAGGTTAACAATGCCTGGTCATCGGATAGATCCGCCTTGTGGGGTAGCACATCTTCAGATGCCCCATCATGGTTCTGTTGATATGGAGTCTGCTACCATGCACATAAAACATTTGGCTGCAGTTGCTAAAGAGGCTGTAGCGTCATCGGACACTGTTCCTGGAGCAAAAATCAGATTGTGGCGTAGAATAAGGGAGTTTAATGCATGTGTACCATACACTGGAGTGCCTGTCAATATTGAAGTACCCGAAGTGGTCTTAATGGCCTTAATCAGTCTTCTTCCGATCGTACCACAAAGCCTTCCTGCTGATGCTCCTCCTCTTCCGCCTCCATCTCCAAAAGCAGCAGCAACAATAATGGGTTTTGTTGCATGCTTACGCAGACTTCTTACATCAAGAAGTGTGGCATCACATGTGATGGCGTTTCCTGTTGCTGTTGGGAGAATAATGGGTTTGCTTAGGAATGGTTCGGAAGGAGTAGCAGCTGAAGCTGCTGGACTTGTGGCTATGCTAATTGGTGGTGGTCCTGGTGATTCATCCATCTTATTAATGGATACAAGGGGAGAATCCCATGCCACCTACATGCACGCAAAGTCTGTACTGTTCTCGCAACCAATGTATGTCCCGATCCTTGTTAACAGGTTGAGGCCAATATCGGTGTCACCATTGTTATCTCTGTCTGTTGTGGAAGTCCTTGAAGCTATGCTTTGCGAACCCCATGGTGAAACAACCCAACATGCTACATTTGTTGAGCTACTGCGGCAAGTTGCTGGTTTGCGCCGTCGTTTGTTTGCATTATTTGCACATCCAGCTGAAAGTGTGCGAGAGACTATTTCTGTTATAATGCGTACAATTGCTGAGGAAGATGCAATAGCGGCGGAGTCCATGCGTGATGCTGCTTTGAAGGATGGTGCTCTTTTGAGGCATTTGCTAAATGCTTTCTTCTTTCCAGCTGGAGAACGACGTGATGTTAGTCGGCAACTTGTTGCTCTTTGGGCTGATTCCTACCAACCTGCACTTGATTTGCTATCAAGAATACTTCCTCCTGGACTTGTTGCTTATCTCCATACACGTTCAGATGAAGATTCACAGAGCCAGTATGATGAAGCACCGTTGAGCAGAAGGCAGAGACGAATACTTCAGCAGAGGAGGGTTCGTGGTAGTAAAAGTATGGCAGTACAAGAACAAGGGATACCCCCCAATGGTGTTGAGGATGGGGAACCCTTCAGGCACACCAGTGTAGGCACTTACGGAGGAGCAGATGTTCATCAGAGGCATGTTGGCCCGTACTCTTACACCCACTCTCCTTTGCCAGGTATAAACATTGATCCTTCTCACACAGTTTCAGTTCCACATGGTTCTGTACCTGAGGTGCTTTCTGAAAATAATCATCAAATTGGGGCACCACAGCTGGATTCACATGTTTATTCAGTGGACTCCAATGCCAATGGCAATCTTGTCAGCTCATCACATTCAGATTTTTCAGTCCCTGCACAGATTGTGGTGGAAAACACTCCTGTGGGATCTGGCAGGCTCTTGTGCAATTGGTATGGATTTTGGAGAGCTTTCAGTCTAGATCACAACAGAGCAGATTTGATATGGAATGAACGCACCAGACAGGAATTGAGGGAAGCATTGCAAACTGAAGTTCATAACCTGGATGTCGAGAAAGAAAGAACAGATGACATTGTCCCTGGAAGTTCAGTCACTGAGGATGCTGGTGGTAGTGACAACTTACCTCGAATTTCATGGAATTATGCTGAATTTTCAGTGAGCTACCCAAGCTTGTCCAAAGAAGTCTGTGTGGGGCAATACTATTTGCGGCTGCTGCTTGAAAGTGGAAGCAACTATCGAGCACAGGATTTTCCACTACGTGATCCTGTTGCCTTTTTTAGAGCTCTGTACCATCGGTTTTTGTGTGACGCAGATATTGGTCTTACTGTTGATGGTGCAGTACCTGATGAGTTGGGGTCATCTGATGATTGGTGTGACATGGGGAGATTAGATGGCTTTGGTGGTGGTGGAGGTTCTTCTGTAAGAGAACTTTGTTCAAGGGCAATGGCTATAGTTTATGAGCAACATTACAAAGTTATTGGGCCTTTTGATGGCACTGCACATATTACTGTCCTCTTAGACCGAACAGATGATAGGGTGTTGAGGCATCGTTTGCTACTACTTTTAAAGGTTTGTTGCTCTGTAGTCTAATTTTCTCTATTCTGTAGTAAGATGACATAATATATGCTAATATGTAAATATCAACAAGCTTCATTATGTGGTCATTTTCTGGGCAGTGGGCACTGAACAGTACAATTGATGAGTATCTAGACATTTGCTTTGGACATGGACATTAATATTGGACAATATTTTCAAGAACCAATTTACTATTATGGATCTGCTGATGTGGCATGCACTCAAATGCTGATAAATCTTGTCCCTCTTTTTCCCTTGTTTTTATAGGCCTTGATGAATGACCTTTCAAATGTTGAAGCATGTGTTTTGGTTGGAGGCTGTGTTTTGGCTGTTGATTTGCTTACTGTTGCACATGAAACATCTGAGCGGACAGCTATTCCTTTGCAATCTAACCTCATCGCGGCAACTGCATTTATGGAACCTTCAAAAGAGTGGATGTACATTGATAAAGATGGCACACAAGTTGGACCACTTGAAAAGGATGCAATAAGAAGGCTGTGGTCAAAGAAGTCAATTGATTGGACAACAAAATGTTGGGCTTCTGGTATGTCTGACTGGAAAAGGTTACGGGATATACGGGAACTGCGATGGGCACTTTCTGTAAGAGTGCCTGTTTTGACTCCTACTCAGGTATTAAATCTGCAGCTTGGTTGGACACATGCTTTGCACCTGTCCTGCTATTTTTCCCCTTTTAGTGTTAGCTATCAGCAAGCACAATTCTTTCCTCACAAATAAAAATTTGCACTTACTTTGGCATAAAATTGTATTACTAATTTGCACTTTCTTTGACTGGCATAAAAATGTATTTCCTTCTACAGATTGGGGACGCTGCATTATCTATATTACACAGTATGGCATCTGCACGGTCTGATCTTGATGATGCAGGTGAAATAGTAACTCCAACTCCTAGGGTGAAACGTATATTGTCAAGTCCAAGATGCCTTCCTCATGTGGCCCAGGTTATCTCTAGCTTCAAGTGTTTGCTTTCTTTTTCCACCATATAAATACAACATAAAAAGTGACAGTATCTTAGTTTACAACTATCAGATTAATATGTGTATAGGTTAATAGAATGCAACCTTAAAGCTCTGCTGAAGTGAGTAGCATTTCCTCGAAATATCACTAAATTGTTGTAAGACATAATCTGCTGCCCCCTTTCTCTCTTCTTCCTGTCCAGGACAAAGACATTGTAGATGGATCAGCTCATGTCATGGCTGTCCAAGTCCTTGGTCCTGTAGAGTATATGGCAATAGGCCATACCTTGTACTAGTAGAAGTACACCGGCAATAGTGGCTGGTACTAGAGTAGAAATGGCTGTTATAAGTCATGTACCTTAGGTGTAAGGAGTAGGTAGAAATGTACCTCAGCTGGTACATGTAGAGATGTATAAATACTAGGGATTGCAATGCAATGAGCAACCAACCTTGCCACATATTCAGAGCTTCAGTTTCAGTTCAAGTCTGAAACTGTGTGTGTGTGTGTGCTGTGCGTGTGCTGAAGAAGCTCAAGGCTCTTCTTCTACCTTGGAGCAGGGAAGAGGGAGAGGGGAGGAGAGCAGGTGCTGCTCACCTCGGTGCAGAGTCTTTGTGCCAACAATTGTAACTCTATATATTAACCTGTTAGTATAGTCATCTGCATTATAATGCACACCGTTGTCAGTTGTGTTATAAGATATATAAGCTATTGTTCATGCCATTAAAGTTCATGCTTTAATTTGTGATTCAATGATTTTATTGAACTTTTCAGATGTATTTTTCTCTTTTTTTCGAACGATTTCATTGACCAAATGCTGACAACAAACAATTGGTGTTGTACAGGTTATGCTTACTGGGGAACCAAGCATTGTTGAAGCAGCTGCCTCATTGCTTAAGGCTATTGTTACAAGAAACCCTAAAGCTATGATTCGCTTATATAGTACTGGTGCCTTTTACTTTGCATTGGCATATCCTGGTTCAAATCTCCTATCAATTGCACAGTTGTTTTCGGCCACACATACTCATCAAGCTTTTCATGGTGGTGAAGAGGCAGCACTATCTTCATCTTTGCCTTTGGCAAAGCGTAGTGTACTGGGTGGATTGCTCCCAGAATCTTTGCTGTATGTCTTGGAGCGCAGTGGCCCTTCTGCTTTTGCGGGTGCCATGGTGTCTGATTCTGACACACCAGAAATTATATGGACCCACAAGATGCGAGCAGAAAACCTTATTCGTCAGGTCTTTTACCTATATCCTTTATTTTTATTTGTAAAAACATTTGCTCTCTGGTTTTGAGATTTTAATCTCATTTTAAATTATTTTTTTCAACTTATTTTTGGCAGGTTCTGCAGCATCTCGGTGACTTTCCTCAGAAATTGGCACAGCATTGCCATTCGTTGTATGATTATGCTCCTATGCCACCTGTGACTTACCCGAATCTGAAAGATGAGATGTGGTGCCATCGTTACTACCTCCGTAACCTATGTGATGAGATTAGGTTTCCTAACTGGCCCATTGTAGAACACGTGGAGTTTTTGCAGTCATTGTTGGTAATGTGGCGTGAAGAGTTAACTCGTCGTCCAATGGATTTATCTGAAGAAGAAGCCTGTAAGATACTGGAGATTTCTCTTGATGATCTTGTGCTTGGTGAGAATGGTAGCAGCAAGCAGTCATCTGACTTAAGTTCGGCTAATTCCGGAAACAAAATTGAAAACATTGATGAGGAGAAGCTTAAGCGCCAATACCGAAAGCTAGCAATAAAATATCATCCAGACAAGAACCCTGAAGGAAGGGAGAAGTTTGTTGCTGTGCAAAAGGCTTATGAGCGATTGCAGGTGCTCCTTGTTTGTATGACCAGTTGCCCATTTATGCATGATATCTTTTTATGCTTTCTCCTTTTGTTGCTTAAACTGTTTTACTTAATTCACCCTTGTATTTCATTGAAGTGACTGGAATTTTATTATTCTGTGCGCCTATTGAACTTCTTTTCCTACAAATTGTTAGTAGAATATGTGCAAACTAGCGAACCCATTAAGGTATGTTTTCACATTGTTGGATATTTACAGTGTCTATCATCTCTATATGCAGGCTAGTATGCAGGGATTGCAGGGACCACAAGTCTGGAGGCTGCTACTCTTGCTGAAGGCACAATGCATCTTGTACAAGAGATATGGAGATGTCTTGGAACCATTCAAATATGCTGGTTATCCTATGTTGCTAAATGCAGTTACTGTAGATAAGGATGACAGCAATTTTCTTTCATCTGATAGGGCCCCTCTTCTGATAGCTGCTTCAGAGCTAATTTGGCTTACGTAAGCTAACACGGACTTACTTTATTGTGTTTATATATATTTTTTTTAAAAAAACTGCTCATTTTGATTCTTTTTAGATGTTCGCCTTCTTTGTTATCTGATGTTCCTGTTGTTATATTCTGTTAGATGTGCATCATCTTCATTAAATGGAGAAGAACTTATAAGGGATGGTGGCATCCCCTTGTTGGCAACACTTCTTTCTCGCTGTATGTGCATTGTTCAGCCCACAACACCGGCAAATGAACCAGCTGCAAGAATAGTCACCAACATAATGCGTACCTTCTCTGTTCTCAGTCAGTTTGAGTCAGGAAGAGTTGAGATTCTTAAGTTTGGTGGCCTTGTTGAGGACATTGTGCATTGTACAGAACTTGAATTTGTTCCTTCAGCCGTGGATGCTGCGCTGCTGACAGCTGCAAATGTTTCGGTGTCATCGGATTTGCAAAATGCTCTGCTCAGGGCTGGATTTTTATGGTAGTTGCCTTGCCTGCTATCCTTGCTGCTTCTAAGATTAATGTTGAATGAAAAGAGATGCTAACCGAAATATGATAGTACATTAGGAGAAAAAAATCTTATCTCTGATTTATCTAATTGAAATATACTTGCAGGTATGTGCTACCCCTGCTGCTTCAATACGATTCAACAGCAGAAGAGAATGAGATGTGTGAGGCACCTGGTGTTGGGGCAAGGGTGCAGATTGCTAAAAATCTGCATGCTGTTCATGCAACTCAAGCTTTGTCTAAGCTTTGTGGTTTCAGTAGTGATGATATCCTGTACCCAGATAACAAACCTGCATACAATGCGCTAAAGGCTCTTCTTACTCCAAAGCTTGCTGACATGCTGAGAAACCACCCACCTAAAGAGTTATTATTGAATCTAAATTCAAATTTGGAATCACCAGAGGTAATGGGTTCTATTTTAATTGTATTATTATATGCCTAGGATATTTTGATAATTTCACAATAAATAAAATATATCATTAATGTATTCATGCTGTAAATTAATCGTTTCCATGGTCTGCAGTATGTTAAGCAACATGCTAATACACATGCACATGCGGCCGAGGAGTGTGGTCATGCACATTCAGTCTGTTTAGGGTATATATGCACACATGCTCTTCTTGTTCCAAAGTCCAAAGTTGATTTATGAATAACTACTTGCTAACAACATGCATGCACAATTGCACCTGCGCCTTGTAGTGTGTGGTCTATGCACACGTCAGTATAGGGGATTATAGTCAGTGGATTTATAATTAATTAATTCCAACTTCAAGCATCAAGCAGTATGTCCAACAGGTTAGTTTGCATGCAAATGCACAGATACTCTCAGAGTTCTAGTGTATATGCTAATATACATCGATGCTTACTTATAGCGGCAAATAAGGTATTCCTTGTGGTATAACTTATGCAAGTATTTGATACAATCTACTTCTATTTGGCTGAACGTGTGTATATGATCCACTTCTTCAATATGTGGTGTTAGTGTTATTGCCTCATGTGCAATTAAAAGCTGTTTTCTGTGTAATCCTAATGAGAAATATTTCACAAAATCCACTACATCTATATTATATTTGTGCAGATGATTTTGAGCTAAAAAAGGAACTTTCTTTTATTGCAGATCATATGGAATTCATCCACCAGAGGGGAGCTTCTCAAATTTGTAGACCAGCAGCGTGCTAGTCAAGGCCCTGATGGCTCATATGATTTGACAGAATCACAGTCTTTCACCTATGAAGCTTTATCCAAAGAATTGAACGTTGGTAATGTATACTTGAGAGTTTACAACAATCAACCAGATTTTGAAATAAGTGATCAGGAGAACTTTTGCATAGCGCTGCTTAAGTTTATAGCAGAGTTAGTACAACAGTGGAATTCCATTAATTTGGAGGAGACGATTCATCAACATGGTTCAGTTATCGAAGCGTCTATTTCTAAAAATGATGAAGCCAGTGATTCGAGTAATGAAGGAAAAATGGATAATTCATCAGGAAAACAAATTACAGATGGAGATTCTGAAGTTACTATAAACCTCCAAAGTGGGCTAACATCACTTCAGGTGCTTTTATTGAAAAAGTACTTTCTTTAACCTTTTCTGTGTAGGCAGATTTACTGAATTGCATGTCATCATTTTGTTTTGATTGCAGAATCTTCTTACAAGCAATCCAGGCTTAGCTGCTGTTTTTGCTTCCAAGGAGCGTCTGATTCCTCTTTTTGAATGCCTTGCACTGCATGTTCCTCCTGAAAGCAGCATCCCACAAATCTGTTTAAGTGTTCTTTCTCTGTTGACTAAGCATGCCCCTTGTTTGGAGGCTATGGTTGCAGAAAGGATGAGCCTCATTTTGCTATTTCAGATACTCCACTGCAATCCTCCTTGCAGGGACGGAGCTCTTGCTGTACTGTATTCTTTAGCCAGCACACCAGAGCTTGGTTGGGCTGCTGCCAAGCATGGCGGTGTTGTTTACATTCTTGAACTTATGTTGCCACTTCAAGGTTTGATCTTTACTTTTTTTTTATTATAGTTGGGGCTGATATTTTGTTTATCTTTTTTTTTTGGCATAATGTGCATGATACCACATGTTCTACTTGTATCAATTATTTTTAAAAAAATTGGTTGAAATTACTTTTGCTTATCAACCTCCAGTGAAGTTATATTTTTAAACTTTGCTTCGCTTAACTGCTCTGCACCTGGTTTAATTTGTACACGTATTAACCTGTTACAGTGACTTCAGTAGCTCCAATTGTTTAAGTTATATTAATCACTTAATTTATATTATGTAGAGGAAATCCCTATGCAGCAAAGAGCTGCAGCTGCATCCTTATTGGGCAAACTTGTTGGGCAACCAATGCATGGCCCCAGGGTGGCAATCACCCTTGCCAGGTTCCTGCCTGATGGTTTGGTTTCTGCCATTAAAGATGGACCTGGTGAAGCTGTTGTTTCTTCTCTTGAACAAACAACCGAAACTCCAGAACTAGTATGGACACCCGCAATGGCAGCTTCTCTTTCTGCACAGCTGGCAACAATGGCGTCAGACCTCTATCAAGAGCAGATGAAAGGACGTGTTGTTGATTGGGATGTACCTGAACAAGCATCCGGCCAACATGTAATGAAGGATGAACCACAGGTAGTTTCTATTCCAGAATTTTTTTTTTCTTGCGTAAAATAATTCTGTAACTTTGATTAAGATGTCAGTATGCTGCCCAAATTTCAGGTTGGTGGAATTTATGTAAGACTTTTTCTTAAGGACCCCAAGTTTCCACTGAGAAACCCTAAAAGATTCCTTGAAGGGCTCCTAGATCAGTATGTCTCCTCTGTTGCTGCTACACATTATGAAGCAACTGCTACAGATCCAGAGCTTCCTTTGCTACTGTCCGCGGCATTGGTTTCCTTACTACGAGTTCATCCAGCACTTGCTGACCATGTTGGCTACCTCGGCTATGTTCCAAAGCTTGTTGCAGCTATGGCTTATGAGGGAAGAAGGGAAACTATGGCATCTGGGCAGGCTACCAGTGGATTGCAGGCAGAACCTAGTGAACATGACAACTCAGCTCACTCTGAGGCCACTGTGCAGACTCCACAAGAACGTGTTCGCCTTAGTTGTTTGCGTGTTCTGCATCAGCTTGCGTCTAGCACAACCTGTGCAGAAGCTATGGCAGCAACAAGTGCAGGAACTCCTCAGGTATTTGATTGTTTGACTTCTTATTTAAGTTATTATTATTATTATTATTATTATTATTATTGTTGTTGTAAGTTGTAACTCTCGCTGGGTAAGGCATGGTAAATCGCTTGCATAGCTTCTTTTTATTTTGTTGATACAACAGTGTGACTGCTTTGTGATCACCTCCTAAAATGTTTCTCATAATAAAGCATTTTAATACTAAAACAGTACCTTTGAATAGTAATTATTCTATCTAGACAGTGTGCTGCTTTGTGGTCGCCTCCTAAAATGTTTCTCATAATAAAGCTTTTTAATACTAAAACATTACCTTTGAAAAGTAATTATAATTATTCTGTGTAGACATGTAGTTCAGATTAGATTATATGCATATAGTAATTATTCGATTTGTGGCATCTTTTATTAGTCTGACTGCAGTGTTGATCTCTTTAATTCCATGATCACTATTTACCACTTCCAAATTTTGGCATGTTTTGCCTACCTAGGCCGAAGCCCCAAGGCGCCACCCTGCTGCCTAGTGCTTTTAGAATACTACCTTTTTTAAGTGTGCTTTCCTTGACATCCTGAAGACCACAATTTCTCACTTTTAAAAAAAAATCCAGTATGACCAATTTCATACCACATTCTGTCACGTGGTATGTAAGGGACCATCATAATCTTTTCTTGCTTGAACTGCCATGCAGGTCGTACCACTGCTAATGAAAGCAATTGGATGGCAAGGTGGAAGTATACTGGCATTGGAGACATTAAAGCGTGTAGTCGGTGCTGGTAATCGGGCTCGTGATGCTCTTGTTGCACAGGGGCTTAAGTAAGCTGCTCTGAATGCCTATATAGCTAGTTTTTCATAGAATCAAGTCTTTCAACAACTAATCTTGGTTGTGTATATTTAATAATGAAACAAAACAGGGTTGGTCTTGTTGAAGTGCTCCTTGGTATTCTTGATTGGCGTGCTGGTGGAAGACAGGGACTCTGTAATCAAATGAAGTGGAATGAATCAGAGGCTTCAATTGGGCGTGTCTTGGCTGTGGAGGTAACTTTTGGTTTCTTTCTTTCTTTGGGATGCCATTAAGTTTTTTCAGTTCAATTCCATTATACCCTAAATTTATCTTATTTTTAAGGGGTGACCTTCACACGAGATTTGATCAGTGTTATTAAGTCGTCCGACTACTTGCGATTAGTCAGCCTTATCTGTCCCACGGCACTGATTATGCCCACTGATTCAACTAGAGTGGCTAGAAACCAAGTCATCTGATTAGTCATCAACTAATTATGACTAATTGGATGACTTGGGCTCCTTGCTGTTACCTCTTGCTCTTCTTGCTCTGAGCTCCTCCACTCCACTGGATCTACTCCACTGGATCTGTTTCTAGCTCTATTTTGGCCTCTCTTTGCTCGCCTTAAAACTTGGATATGGAGTTCTGGACACTTCAGAAATCAAATCTCACCAGTAAATGATCAACTGATGAACATGCTGTCTTAAAACTTGGTTCATATAGCCTTTATACTACATACTATATAGTGTATTGGTCCTGGTACATAGAGGACGACTGTATGGATGATTAGGCTCGCATAGGCTGGACTAATTGAGCATATCACTGTATCAGTGCCATGGCGACTAGGGTTGATTAGACGAGTTGAAAACATTGGATTTGATGCAATATAAAATAGGATTGGATCTCCCTAGAAGGGGAAAAACAATTGAACCAATTGTAAATGTTCTGTCCGCAGATGATATAACCTACTGTGGACTGATGGGTGTATAAAGTAGAAGTCCCACATCCTTTTTGCTTGTTTTAGGTGCCTATGTTAACTTGTAAAAATTGTACATCTAGCATTCTTGGAATGTTTTATATACTTAATAATTCATGAAGTATTCGGACAACGTAATTGGATGGATAGATTTCCTTTAAGCAGGCACTTCATTTAATATTACGAAACTAAAATAGAAGTAACCAGAGTATATAAGGCTGCATTTGGTACAGCTCCGTGAGCAGCAAGCAACAAAACGCTCCTCCATCAAACTGCTCCATGGGTGATGCTCTGAAAAACCCACTGAGAGGAGTGCCAGGAGGGAGGAGCTTCATCTGGCTCATCGAGGCTCTGATTTGCCCTAGGGGTGCATCGGCGCAGGCAAGTCTGGCACACGGAGAGGCCGAGGCCTGAGTGACGCTGGTGCAGGACGAGGAGACGGCGGCGCAGACGAGACCCAGGCAGGCGAGGCTGGGCACGGAGGTGTGAGGAGGGGCTGAAGCCGTCCTAGCGGCATCGAGCGAGAAGAGGCAACACATCCATCGAGGGTGCTGCGTGTTGGTGTGCCTGCAAGCGTGTGGGGGTCCGTGGGGATAACCGGATAAGGTGGTGCATGAGGTGGGGATATAAGGTGGAAAGAGCAATAGATAAAAAAGGGATAAAGGAGAAAAAATGATGGGAAAACGAAAAATAGAAAATAGAAGGGTATTATAGACATTCCACAGTTTTCAACAACAATGAGAAGCTGTTTGCCAAATGTTTTCCTAACCAGAGAAGCCAACACAAGCTGCTTCATAAATACTGCTGAAGCTGTTTTGGCTAGAACTGAGCTCTACCAAATGGGCTCTAACTGTTTGTGCTGTTTTTCTGTTGTTGTCGATGCACTTAATTCTTGTTATGCATACTTGGATGCATTAGTCTCCAGGGCTTGTTTCCTTGTTGACGTCTTATTTGTTATTCTGTTCATTCCTTAGTTACCTTTTTTCTTTTTGTTTGATTTGCACAGGTGCTTCATGCTTTTGCAACCGAAGGTGCACACTGTGCTAGAGTTCGTGAAGTCCTGAATTCATCTGATGTAAGTAACTCCCCACTGCAGTACAAGTTACAGAACCCTATGAAATTGGGAAACTACATGATGCTGGAAAATGACAAATGATTCACTAAACAGAATGACAAACAAATGCTGGACTGAAAAAAAAATCCTTTTATGTAGGTATGGAGTGCTTACAAGGACCAGAAGCACGACCTTTTCCTTCCATCCAATGCACAATCTTCTGCTGCTGGAGTTGCTGGGCTCATTGAGAGCTCATCATCAAGACTCACTTACGCCCTCACCGCACCGCCACCTCAACCTTCATTGGTCCGGCTGCCATCTTCTTCTCCATCTCCACCATCAGCTCCTGCAAACCCTAGTGGACGGCATTCTTATCAGCATTCGTAGTAGAAAATGAAACACGTTAATCTCAGCTCCTTGTAGTATGACCATGAAGGCACCATGGTAACGATTTGTAGAGTGAGGCTACCTTGAGTGGGCTTGTTACTGCCACCAATTACAGCTCGTGCCTCCATTCCCCACCAATGTGCAGCTGCTCAGTTGCTGCATTTCAGTACATAGCATTTGTACAGTTTCCATTACATAGGGTTCGGGGTCGGTTTTGCGTTTTTTTTCTTGTACACATGTAAAGCATATGATCTTTTTTGTAACATAGATGTCCATAGAATACTCGAGCTGAAACTTGTAACGATTCATTGCTGGGTGGATGCACTCCCTTGTTCGGATCACACGACTTTCTTGGGATGAGAGAAATGGATGTTTTGTTTTGTTTTGTTTGGGCAGCATTCTGTGGCGTCAGTTAACCTTTTACAGTCATATTGCCGTGTACTCTCTCTGTCTACAAATAAATGCACATCTCGCATTCTAAAAAGTCAAATTTTTTTAACTTTGCCTAAAAATATATCAAATAAGATCAATATTTTGTATCTGCAATATGTTATATATGAAAGTATATTTCATGCTCAATATAAGTATTAGTCAAAATTAAAAAGATTTGACTCTTCGTGGATGGAGGAGTATGACCGAGTGTGTAGGACTCATATATCCTGACTTTTTTTGGGGGGGGGGGGGGGGGGGGGGGGGTGTCGTTTTTTATTGTTATTGAAAAGTTTTTTGTTTTTTTTCTCAAAAAAATAGTTGAAAAAAAAAAAATTTTATAAAAAAAAAAAAATAACACCACCCCCCCCCCCCCCCCCCCCCCCAAAAAAAGTCAGGATATATGAGTCCTACACACTCGGTC
>Ga0182004_10002410_pt1 | contig 14513 bp, 15 predicted proteins | sample Sormic07211540_1_FD_120479 | JGI IMG/M metagenome (GOLD analysis project Ga0182004, IMG submission 120479) | Endophyte microbial communities from Sorghum bicolor roots, Mead, Nebraska, USA - 072115-40_1 MetaG | ecosystem: Host-associated > Plants > Roots > Unclassified | place: USA: Nebraska...
CAGGTGCTAATCATACTAAATATAGCCTTGCCTAATATACACTTTCCTAATGCAATACATGGCAGGTGCTAATCATACTAAATATAGCCTTGCCTAATATACACTTTCCTAATAGACATATCTGTATATTAGGCAGGTGCTAATCATACTAAATATAGCCTTGCCTAATATACACTTTCCTAATAGACATATCTATCACTATGTTTTCAATTTCTCTATTATTTACATTTTTTCTTTACTCTGGATGACCAAGAGGCATCTCTGCTGTTCAGTCTATTTTTTTTGAAACATAATTACATGCTTGTACTGCTCTCACTGTTTACTCTTTTGGCTTTTAGGCAAAAGGATATAGAGTTGGTCCTGTGTATGATGATGTGTTGGCAATGGCTTGGTTTTTTCTGGAGCTTATTGTAAAATCAATGGGATTGGAACAAAGCCGTCTCTTCTACCACAACCTTCCACTAGGTAGAATAACCTTAATGTTTAGTATTCTTTTTTTAAAAAAAATCCCTACATGTATATTTAGTTCTAGAACAATTGATTGTTTTCTGCCATGCTCTAGGTGAAGATGTCCCACCGCTACAATTGAAAGAAGGTGTCTTCAGGTGCATCATGCAGCTCTTTGATTGCCTTCTAACTGAGGTTCATGAGCGCTGTAAAAAGGGTTTAAGCTTGGCAAAACGCTTGAACAGCACACTTGCTTTCTTTTGCTATGATCTTTTATCAATTATTGAGCCTCGCCAAGTTTTTGAGCTGGTAAGTTAGGAAATCATTTAAAGTTTGTGCTCTCTCCCTGGTTCTTTTTGTTATATTTATGTTTTTGAATTCTCAGAGTGTCCCTGAATTGCAAAAGCGCTAATGCTTTGCCACAAGAAAGTTTTTGTGCACAAGTGATGTTTTATATGGTTCTAAAAACAAATGTATCTATTCTTCAGGTTTCATTGTACATGGACAAGTTTGCAGGAGTTTGTCAATCAGTCCTTCATGACTGCAAATTGACATTCCTGCAGATAATATGCGACCATGATCTATTCGTTGAGATGCCTGGGCGGGATCCCTCTGATAGGTAGTTTGTTGAAATATTGCATTTGGAAGCAGTTGTTGAGTGTTGACAATGCTTATATGTTCTCCATATTTTCTTGTGGATGTAAATTTTTTAACTGTCTTGCTAGTGATTACTCTATTGATTCTAAGCTTACAAGTTTCACACTATACCATATTTCTTTTCATAGACCACTAATTATTTTTTGAGCAGTAATTATATTAAGATTCTAAACTTACTAGTTGATCTGAAGTCCTGCACTTGAATCACTCAACCTGTGTCCTCTTGCTTTAAGATTTTAAATTAATCACACATAGATATGTTGACTTTGTCCCGGTCCAAGTTGCCATCCTAAAAGGCATGCATCCAAACCAAACTTTTAAAACCGACCACAATCATACATTGTGGTTTTTCGATCCTTCACATGAGAATGATACTACTTGATTCATCAGAAGTATCATCGTATCTTTATCATATACTAGAGAAGTAATGGCAAATGGTTGCATAATCGATCATGTCCATATCCTAACAACAAATAAAGGTGGAGTATCTTGAGATTCCAATAAAGAATGCAGTGAAGCTCATGGATGGCGAATATTCTACAATTTTTTTTCTCATGTTCATTTATTGGGGACCGTGTTTTGAACAAAGCAATTTTGTTCTACAGAAACTATCTCTCATCAGTTCTTATTCAAGAGATCTTTCTGACCTTAGACCATGATGATCTGTCTCAACGAGCGAAGGTAAGAAACTCAGTTCTGAGAAAACAAAATTTATTTTTATTACCACGCTTTAGCAACCCTTCATACGAACTCAGAATTATTTGAACATACATAAATTTGTAATAGGCAATAGTATTTACTTTTTTATGTATAATCATACTGTTTGGCACCCCTTGCAGGCTGCTCGGATTTTGGTTGTCCTTATATGCAAGCATGAATTTGATGCACGCTATCAAAAAAGCGAAGACAAGCTGTACATTGCTCAGCTGTACTTTCCTCTTATAGGGCAGGTATGTGCCTTGTACACTTCAAAACTAGCTATCATGTTACGATATCAGTAATCAACATGTTATTCCCTTTGTTTGAGAAAAATACGTTGTTCTCTCACATGATTTAGTATATGCTTCCTCTGATCACAAATATAGCTGCATCTAGGTTTGCCTGAGTCACACATCTTCATCTTTGATTATCGATATATAAATTTTTACATAGATTGGTAACACAAGATTACTATTGTTGGATTCATTATGAGAAGTACTTTCGTATGTGAATCTTTGTTGTAAATCTATGTAAAATTTAAGATATTAATTGTCAGTCTTAAATGAATTTGACTTGGGACAAACTGAGATGGACTTATATTTGTGTCGGAGGAAGTGAAATATTTTCATTACATATTTCTTTGCTTATGAGAAATCATTCTTTGTTTTAGATCCTTGATGAGATGCCCGTTTTCTATAATCTGAATGCCGTTGAAAAGCGTGAAGTGCTAGTTGTCATTTTGCAAATTGTAAGGAACTTGGATGATGCGACTCTTATCAAAGCATGGCAACAAAGCATTGCTAGAACCAGATTGTTCTTCAAGCTTCTTGAAGAATGTATAACCCATTTTGAGGTTAGTAGTATGATCTTTGAGTTTTTAGAATTTCAAAAATATTTTTCAGTACAAGACTAGCACTTGTACTGCCCGTCACAGTTATTACTAGCATTCTGTTAATGTGGGCTTTGATTTTGTGGTAAGTTCTTGATGTGATTCGTATAAATACCTTTGCAGATGATTGATTGGAGTATATCTGTCTATGCGAATTCAATATTGAGTTCATACCTTTTGTATTTTTCATGCATGGACATCCTATGAATCTGAAATGCAATACGTCATACATGCATATTTAAGTTATCAAGTATGTGTGCTAGTTCAAATTACACTTACTCATCCACACCTGTTTAATTCAGTGCTAATGGCAAAATGATTATTTGACATGATGATATCACATATTGTTAAATAGGATCTGTGTATTTTGTTTACTCTTTGTCATGTACTCATGCATTTCCTTTGTTCCATTGAGCTTGAGCCGTGTTAATTCTTAATAATTTATTCAAACTTTTGAAGTTAAATGTCTTGAATTTTTCTCTGCAGCACAACAAAACAGGAGACAGCATGCTACTTGGTGCTAGTTCTCGGAGCCCAGATGTCGAGCGTCCTGCATCCCCAAAGTACTCTGAGCGATTGTCTCCATCGGTCAACGCATATTTGTCGGAGGCTTCAAGGCATGAAATAAGGGTAATTGTTCTCCAGCCCTAGTTTTTTTATTGTTGTTGGTTTTTTTCCCTTTGCCAAGGTGTAGTCTCAACACTGCTGCGCATCAGGTACAGTCCTTTATGAGGCATTGAGCATTAGTGGCACTCTTACCTTTCTTGTTGGCCTAGTCTAGGGTAGGCTGAGTGTCTCTTTAAGGATTTGCTTAGTATTTTTTTCTGTCAACTAGCAAACTAATATGCTGTTGCAGAAAATGTGGATAATAAGCATCGTCAACTCAAACCAGCCTAGAAATGGTTCAATTTGATCCCCACAGGACTTTTTTCTTTGATCTATTTAACACATTTCTTAGTTTTCTACTACTTATTTGGTTTATTTATTTTATTCCATTGAGTATTCAGAAACTGCTACTCTCACAACCAGACCGCTCCCTCAGCCTTAGTACTGCTGTAACAAGAACATTTGGTTCGCTACCAGATCCAGCATTTGGATCTCATGTCAGCAGACAGAGCTCACCAGGGACATTGCTGGCATCTGAGCTCATATTCGCGGCGGAGTGTACAACTTTATGTCATGGCTACTGTACTGTAGCTTCCGTAGTCTGGACAGAGATTATGGTACTGAATGGGTGTAGGGCAGTAGCAACAGGGCTTAGAAGATGAATTCAGGAATTGCACATTTCACAGAATTTCCTGAAACCATGAGCATAGGATCTATGACTTAAGAAGTGATGGCAGAATCTGATTCTGTATCATTTTCGGAGGAAGTGCCCTGGGTTGGTTATGCTGCTTGGTTAGATTTTTTATATAATGTTTCCAAGGGGCTTGAATGTGTTTTTGGCTGCCAAAATCTGGAATAACAATTACTAATACTATGTCTATTGAGATTTGAACATATAAATATAGTGACAATGGGGAGGTTTGGTTTGAGGAATTGGACATCCATCACATTCTCACCTTTCCGTTTGGTTTCTGGAATGGAATGGGTTGATTCACCACAGCCTTATCCCTCGCAAGCTAGTAATTAGTATAGGCATGGGGGATGGAATCATTGCACCAATTCATGGGATGGAGTCATGAATCATGATGCACCACCTCATTATGGGGGTGGTTCCTGAAACCAAACATCTGATGTTCCATGCCACTGCCTGCAATGGTAGAATTGACCGTGTGTCGAGCAATGTTTGCAAATCATGAAGTGGACTCGTCACCTGGTCGCACACTAGGTGATTAATTGTGCCTAGCCATCGCTAGTCGTGATTAGTTTGGGGCTAGTCGACAAGTCACCCAGGACAGCTTAAAGAAGGCACTTAACATATCATATTGGCATCTAGCATTTGGCATTCAGGCAGCCAACCATAAATGGAAGTGCTAAACAAGAGTGCTTACTGCTGCACATTGAAGTGCTTAATAACTTAACAATTTCATAAATCTGAAAGTTCATGATGGTAACTAATACTAATTACTAAAAGAAACTATGAAAGAAAGCTTGTCAATTGTCATAATCAAAAACCCAGTTTGCAGCATATGTTGCCTCAGCATTCAGCCATCCAAAGCACTATCCAATTGGAAAGCCCCTCCCTCTTCAATTCTGGTTCCAGATTCATCCTCCATATCTTCATCTTCATCTTCTCGAGTTAGAAAAGTGGGATCATGTCTGCCATCAAGAAGCACACCCTCCTCGCTGTTTTCATCATCTGCATTTATATCTTCAATTGTGCACTTTTAGGTCGACTATAATCACCACAAGCTGCTGTTTTCCTACTGGGACCATCACCTCGAGCAGCTCTAGGAAAATTACAACCTCTGAGATTCTGAGATGCACCTAAAGCTTCATTGGTCCACGCTGGCGGTTATGTCAGCTAGAGGATCCAGCATGTAACTACTATATGGGTGGTGGTATGGGCCTTGAATGCTACTGGGCTGCCCTGCTGAAGACCAAGTTGCTTTCTACAGGCTGATCATTCGACTAGAAAGCACCAACTGGTTGTGACTAGTCGACGATTAGTCGTCTGATCAAGTTGCTAGGGAAACTAATCGAATCGCTTCACCTAATTGATGTCCAGGGACTGATTTGTCGATTAATGGAGCGATTTGAAAACACTGGCATGTGCATATACTTCCTAAACTGATGTGAATAAAGTACCTCCTTAATTTACAGCCAGTTTGATATTAGTTATTTCTTTTCATAATGATCACTGTTATTTAATGTAGCCTCAGGGAACACCAGAAAATGGATACATGTGGAACAGGGTTAGCCCTCAATTAAGTTCCCCTAATCAACCCTATTCATTGAGGGAAGCACTTGCTCAAGCGCAATCTTCAAGAATCGGGTCAACCGCCAGGGCATTGAGAGAGTCTCTACATCCAGTACTGAGACAAAAATTGGTATATCTATGTCTAATTATCATATGCGGTGTTGCAGGTTACATGTTTCTCTCTTTAACCTGAGACAATTCCTACAGGAACTTTGGGAAGAAAATCTTAGTACTGCTGTGAGCCTCGAAGTGTTGGGAATAACCGAGAAGTTTTCAGTTGCTGCAGGCACTCGAAGCATCACTACTGATTATGCGAAGCTAGATTGTGTAACATCTATCTTAATGGGTCTTTTATCTAGGAGCCAGCCCTTGGCTTTTTGGAAGGCTTTCCTTCCTGTGGTCTACAATATATTTAATCTTCATGGTGCAACACTAATGGCAAGGGAGAATGACCGCTTCTTGAAGCAAATTGCTTTTCATCTTCTCCTGCTTGCTGTTTTCCGAAATGATTCGATTAGAAAAAGAGCTGTTGTTGGGTTGCAGATTCTTGTTAGGGTAAGCTGCTTAGCTGAATTGTAGCTTTATATGGTCTTCAATTGAATGATACTGATATAGATGTTCTTGTGGTTCTAGAACTCATTCAACTATTTCAAGAACACTACAAGGTTGAGGGTCATGTTGACAATTACTTTGTCAGAGTTGATGTCCGATGTGCAAGTAACTCAAATGAAATCCGATGGTTCTCTTGAAGAAAGCGGTGAAGCTCGTCGCCTTAGGAAATCACTGGAGGAAATGGCTGATGTGAGAAGCAAGGATCTGTTAAAAGATTGTGGCCTCCCTGTTACTGCATTGGAGGCGGTCCCTGAAGGTTCCTCTGATATTAGGTGGTCTTGGGTAGAGGTGAAACATCTGTCTAAATGTCTAGTCCAGGCCCTTGATGCTGGTCTGGAACATGCCCTCTTGGTAAGCAAAGTTCACAAATGAATTCTAGTGTGCTACCCATTATTTGTCGTGGCAAAATGGCAATCTGTAATCTGCAAAAGGAAATTAGATTTAAGACATTAACACACAAGTAATGGTAATATGCTTGGCTCTGCCACTTTATTCGAGTCCTCGACAACTGACGACATGTAAATCCAAATAATTCTTGTAGGGTTCTGCAGTGACTGTAGACAGGTATGCAGCTGCCGAGGGTTTCTATAAACTAGCTATGGCGTATGCGCCTGTTCCAGATCTTCACATTATGTGGTTGCTGCATCTGTGTGATGCACACCAGGAGATGCAATCATGGGCTGAAGCAGCACAATGTGCAGTTGCTGTAGCTGGTGTGATCATGCAGGTCGTGATCTTTGCTCCTGTACTATCTTTTATTCCAGCAATTTTGACATTCTGTATGGAGTTTTGTAACCTCTGATACTTTCTTACAGGCACTTGTTGGAAGGAATGATGCTGTGTGGAGCAAGGAGCATGTTGCTTCGCTGTGCAAGATTTGCCCTATCGTCAACACTGATGTGAGTGCAGAAGCATCCGCAGCTGAAGTTGAGGGATATGGTGCATCCAAACTAACAGTGGACTCGGCGGTTAAATATCTTCAACTGGCCAATAAACTCTTCACACAAGCTGAACTCTACCATTTTTGTGCAAGCATTCAGGAACTCATAATTCCTGTGTATAAAAGCAGAAGGGCTTATGGACAGCTGGCCAAATGCCATACATCACTCACAAACATCTATGAGTCAATTCTTGAACAGGAGGCTAGTCCTATACCATTCATTGATGCCACATACTACCGAGTTGGTTTCTATGGTGAGCGTTTTGGCAAGCTCAATAGAAAGGAGTATGTATTTAGAGAACCACGGGATGTACGTCTTGGTGATATTATGGAGAAGCTTAGTCATATATATGAGGCTAAAATGGATGGGAGTCACACTTTACACATAATCCCAGACTCTAGACAAGTCAATGCTGATGAGTTGCAACCTGGCGTCTGCTATTTACAGATCACTGCCGTTGATCCTGTGATGGAGGATGAGGACTTGGGTAGCAGGAGGGAAAGGATATTTTCTTTGTCTACTGGTACTGTTCGTGCACGTGTTTTTGACCGTTTTCTTTTTGATACACCATTCACAAAAAATGGAAAAACACAAGGTGGTCTAGAAGACCAGTGGAAGAGGCGTACGGTGCTCCAGACAGAGGGTTCCTTTCCCGCGTTGGTGAATCGCCTGCTAGTTACCAAATCTGAATCTCTGGAGTTCTCTCCTGTTGAGAATGCGATTGGAATGATTGAAACAAGAACAGCTGCATTAAGAAATGAACTAGAAGAACCACGGAGTTCTGAAGGTGATCAACTCCCAAGGCTTCAAAGCTTGCAAAGGATACTCCAAGGAAGTGTGGCTGTGCAGGTGAGGCTGTGAATCACCTTTGCAGACTTGGAAAGATTTATGAGTTTGTCACTACCGATTGCTCATTTTCTTGCCTTTTTAGCTAATTCTTTTGATATTGCCATGCAGGTCAACAGTGGGGTATTAAGTGTGTGCACTGCATTCTTATCTGGTGAGCCAGCGACAAGGCTCAGATCCCAAGAACTGCAGCAACTCATCGCTGCATTGCTTGAATTCATGGCTGTCTGCAAGCGTGCAATCCGTGTGCATTTCAGATTGATAGGGGAAGAAGACCAGGAATTCCACACCCAACTTGTCAATGGGTTCCAGTCACTCACTGCTGAGCTATCTCACTATATCCCTGCTATACTCTCCGAGCTATGATAGAGCCAGAAATTAGGTAGCATGTGAATGGTTGTTCATTCTTTCAGTTGCGGGTTACCACCAAATGTCCATATTTCCATTAGCTTTGGTTGTATAGTTCTAGGAACCGGAAGTTAACTAGTCTTAGAAGTTCTGTACCGTTTTGCAGCACCGATTCCTGATTTTGGAGTGTAAAGTTTGTATAATACCTAGTGTTATCGGTTATGCACCAGTTATGTGCTGAGTGCCATGTTTTTTGCAGTTTGCTGCTGTATCACAACGAGAGGACATTTTACAACAGTTGTATTGTGATGTTCTGTAGTGATACATAGTGCCTATTCTGGGTGAACTGTGTTTTTTTCCTGTAGGAAGTAAGCTGCTGAGAAGTGCATGTTTCCTCGCAATTTATTTATGCACGATTTGAAGTCTTGTGTCATTAAAGTCTTTCCCATAACTGTGTTTGGCAGGGTTTATTCTCAAGAGATCCTCCGGAAGAGCAAAAGCTGTTTTGAAGTCTAAAATGGCTCCGGCCTCCTTTTTTGGCACTGAAAAACGGCTCCTCCTGGTAGGGCTCTTCTAAAAGTGCCGGAGGAGCCCTACCAAATAGGTCTTAAGAGCAAGGTCTTAAGAGCAAGTATTATAATACAGTCAGCCAGCGGCTGTAAGATTTCTTTATAGCTTTCTCGCAGTCCACTCATATAATGGTTAGCTCATCACTATTAATACATGTCGCATACGTTTGTCTCATAGATTTTATTAGTTTTTATGTCTGAGCCGGCTGTAAGTTTACAGTCCGCTTTTACTCTCTCTCATCTTTTCTCTCCTCAACCTTAGCATTTAGCTGACTTACAACCTGCTATAATACTTGCTCTAAATTGATCATATTGCTGAACATTTCTAGGAGTCCACTTAAATTTAATCTCCTACATTCTCTTGGGAGGTGGGAAGGCATCCTAGACCTACATTCTAACTCTACATTCACACAGCACTTCCGTCATCTTAAACCCCCTATATTGTCATGTAAGCAATATGTTTAATTGCAACACCGAGAAATTGGTGTCACAAAATAGACGCAATAAAAGTAAAATGAAATAAAAATGACTAGTGCACTTTAGGGTGACCTCGTAATGCAAGTTCATAAGTTATGAGTTGTCTTCGTACTCCCATGTTTAATTGCAACAACGAGAAATTGGTGTCACAAAATAGACGCAATAAAAGTAAAATTAAATAAAAATGACTAGTGCACTCTAGGGTGACCTCGTAATGCAAGTTCATAAGTTATGAGTTGTCTTCGTACTCCCTATGTTTTGTTTCTGGAGAAACAAGACTAAATAAATATTAAAAAATATTAATATTTATGATATATAATTAGCATTATTAGAAAGATTTTTGAATCTAGTTTTTTAATAAATGTATTTAGAGATATATATGTTGTATATATTTTCTATAAATCAAATTGACACGTACAACAGTTATTTAGGCATAGTGGGAGTAGCTCTGAACATTAACATTCACCTCCGGGCAAGTACAGATCCATAGTTTTAAGGCTGTGTTTAACGAAAAAATTTCGTAACACTAAGCACTTTCGTTTGTTTGTGATAATTATTGTCCAATTATAGATTAACTAGGCTCAAAAGATTCGTCTCATAAATTTCGGCAAAACTGTGTAATTTGTTTTTATTTTTGTTTATATTTAATACTCCATGCATGCGTCTAAAGATTCGATGTGACAAAATCTTGAAAAATTTTAGATTTTTGGGTGGAAGGAAACAAGGCGTAAGTCACACTGAAAAATATAACACAAGCGAACCGAGCCTTAAAAAACACTGAAGCCTCGCAAGGCAAAAACTGCACAAGGCGATTTAGGACGCTACTAATTATAAGATTCAAGGAGACTTTTGGAGGATTGATTTTGCTACATAAATCTTAAATTTGAAGGTTGGATGTGGATACTCGTGAAGATGTCCAGTACGCCATACATTGCGCCCCTACTGTCTCGTCTTCTATATAGGCTAGAAGAAAGTCAAGAAACTGATACTCATGGAGATGTTCAGCCTTCCCGGAACGTTGGAGTCAACATGGGACATCACTTCTAATAACCGTGGTACCAAAAAGGTATACATATATGCATTGTTCCTTCGGGAGATGGAATGCGCAACTAGTTGCTTTCTCCTTGGCTAGACTATCTTTCTTTCTTCTGTACTTATTTCAATTCCTTTATTAATACAAGCTGGACATGATTCTGTCAGCAATTTCGAAAACAACCTAAAAATTCAAAAATAGTGTAGACACAATGGCACATGGCTTTTATAATTGAGGCTCACTGTACTGGTGGAAGTTCAATGAATACTAGAAACAATCATCATAAGCCACAGAACATTTGAGCAATTTGCTTAAGCCTATGAGGCTCTGACCAACTTAGCAAATCATTTATAATATACTAATTACAAGTATATACCATATAAGTTCAATAAATCGCTCTACTGCTCCAGCCCAAAGGGCTCTGACCAACTCAGCAATTCTACTGTTCTTACCAATTGAATTCAAATAAGTGTCGAATTTACTTAAAGGAGAGTAAGGGAATTCAGATTACAGTTATCGCTTGTGACGTAGTTCGTGAGTAGTGCTGGCTACTGAGGAAGTGAAGCTGCGAGGCATGGGCGAAATGGAGAAGAACGGGAGAAGCGAAGCTGTGGAGGAGGGAGGGACAGCTCACAGCCGGAGCCGGACACGTCCAAGCTGCGGTCCCCGCCGGCTGCCACTGCAACTGCTCGTGTAGGGTTTCTCAAGTTTGGGGATGGCGGAATCGGGATTGGCATGGAAGGGGACAAACTGAAAACTGAAAGTGTAGTGTTGCAGACTGACCGGGAAAGGAAAGGAAAGCTTGTGGGCTATCAGCCTGGATCGATTTAAATTTTGTCCATTTTCGTTTTTGCACTTATATACAAAGTATACACTATGTATACACAATTTTCCCCAAAATAATATGTATTCAACTGAATACCCATGAATTGAGCTGGACCCACCTACTACAAACTAACGCTGAGCTAGGTATGAGCTAGTTTATCATCGAGCTAAGAAGTTTTACTCATCCAAATACTGGATAAGTCGTAATGGACCTCGCTGAAAATCGAATGGGTCATCAGCGAGAATCAGAGATAGGTCATCAGCTAGGCTAAACCATTGCAAATTCCAAGGCAGCAAGGTGCCAGCCACTCTTGGTCGAATGATACGGTTCTTCAGTGCATTTACGCTGCTTTCCTTTCCAAAGTTGCACGAGGTCTTTTTACATCGACAACAGGTTTAACTACCTAATACAAAGTGTACAACATATCCCTCGTACATGCTACTGACCACAACAGAGCATGACATCTACAGATTAATATGTGCCATGTCATCTCTCAGCTCAGTCAGACTATGCCATCAATGTACCTCGGTAGCAGAGGCAAAAAGAAAACAGAATCAGCAAAATCCGAATCCAGGAACCAATAATGTCCATCAAGTTTCTGAATGGCAAAAGCTTCTCTTGATGCTCCTGCTGATCATCAACATGAAGAATCATCTTCAATTCGTGGCAAAGATCAGCTTTGCCAGGCAGAGTAGGGTTACCAGTTTGTTCACCCAACTGCACTCCATGAGGGTGTGGCTCAGCAAAAAATCATGAGCAGAGATCAGTCAATGAGGACGCTGAAGGTTGTTTCACCATTGGTGCAGCCAATCTGGTTATTTAAAATGGCATGTAAATGCTATCTCATTACCAATTTCACTTTGGCCTTCTATCTGTAGTAGCCTACTAGGCATTAAGCACGCGGCTTTCAAATCTCCATATGTTTTAATCTATCCCTTCGCTTTTTTGCAGGACCAAGGCATTCATGAGGATTAGCATAAAAGTAGTCCTCTTCCTTTGGTTGTCCAGGGATAATTCTCCTTCTGGTGGGCTGGCTCATTCGGCCCCCGTGGAGCTCCTTGACAGCAACAGAGAATTCTTCCCAGGTCAGCTCCTGATCTTCGAAAAGATCTATAAGCTCAACTAGCTTCTTCCTATCCAACTGTATGGTTCTGTGGAAGCCTGTAAACCTGCATTCCCAGCATAAGCACTTGTCAGCTAATCAAGTGGCATTTTCTTTTGCTGTTTTTGTTGCCATGATTCTTCAGTGCTTTCTTAAGGGAGAAAAGCACATATTTCTTAAGGGAGAAAAGCACATATAACTACAACACTCCTGTGAGCACAAATAGTACATACGTGTCTGCACAAAAACTAAATATTACACACTTCCTACTAAACCAAGTTGCAATAATAGATGCACTTGATGGAAGTCATGGAGGAATAAACAGTAAAATGCAACTATGCTAGGGAAGTCAAACAAAGTATGCAGACCTGCGGTGTCCTTCTACAACTTTAGCCATGTTTCCATCATTACTGGGGATAAAAACATCACTTGCGACAGAAACAAGATAGTCCAGTGCTGCCATTTGAGTTGAGTGCTTCTGAAAGGGTCGCAACTCATCATCAGATAAAAGTGTCTCCTTCCGCACCTACATTTTTACAATAGCAAATAAGCATATACTTCTAGCACTGCAAGCAAAAAAATTATGGATGTGGAGTTAAGACAAACTTACAATGTTAGGAAATTCTTTCTTCAATACAGCTAATCTTTTTTCACCACCATATATTTCACCTGATGCAATATATATTCGAGTGTCTCTGGGGAAACCAAGAGCTTTGAGTACAAAAGTTGTTTCTCCAGGAGTAAGGGGGCACAATCCCTCAAGTCTTTTCTTCTCAGAGTCTATTTCCTTTTCTTTCCACCAGGGATATGCATATCTGAGGTGCCAAGAACAGACAAAAATGAGTATTGGAGATAAAGGTTGGGAAGTAAAATCAAGTTGATTATGGAGCAGTAATATCAAAAGAACCTCATTCTTGTCAACTCTTCTGTTTCTTCATCAGAACATCCATGTGTACAGCCAGAGAAAGCAAGCATATCCATCTCATATCTCAGATGAAGCACAATAAAAGATCCAGTTCTCCTGAGAGTTGAGATCATCTTGTTTCCTAGAGCCTCAATGGATGGTGTAAACCTCAATGCGTTGTAGTTAACATGGCAGCGAAGTTTTTGGAGCTTCAGAGGCAGGCCATTGTTTGCAAGACGAGAATCTGTCTTGCTAAAACGTACAACCTTGTGTTTTCGTACTAGAGGCAAGATCTGAAAACAAGACCACTGAATGTGAGAACCAACAACTGACAGAAGAGAGAGAAATAAAGTAGTTGTAATTGTAAGAGAAAAATTACTATCTAACCTGCCTCAAATAGTATTTCTCACTAGACCAGCTGATTGGTTGCATTGACAGAGGAACTTTTTCACTGAACTTCTGTGGGAGTTCTTTGACAATCTTCACTTCATTTCTCAATGAATCAATGAAATGATTTACATCAAAAATATCCCCAAAATCACTGAAAAGTATAACAAGTTTGCATCAGTACTCTTGCCTAATTCTGTAATCGACCAAGAAACCATAGCGCAAAAATGCACACCTAGGATCAGCCCAGAAGGATTGCTTATCAAGTTCAGGTATCACCATGGTGAGATTCAAGTAGCGTGCTACAGTCACCATGTCGCATATCTGCACAAAACAAGATTTCGCGAAGCATAAGAAAAACACAGTTCGAGCCTTTTTGCTGTACTTGAAGCTGCCAATGAGTAAATAGAGGAAGTGTAAGATACACTAATAGAGCATAAGTACTAACCGCTGCTCGCATTTGGTTCAGACCACCATTGCATGAAACTAGAAGGTAGCCATTACTCTTGTAAAGCCCTACATGGAGAAATAAATGTTATATTTGGAGTGAACTATCATATTGATGGAATAAGATGATAGACTACTGTCAACAACATGCTATGCAGTATACTCTGATAAACATGAGCAAACTGTTTTCTTGAGCACTCTACTGCAACTACACCTTGACCGAATAATGGTATAAACAAAGCAGAAGTTTGATTAATTTCGCCACCTAGCACCTACATAATGATTAGAATCTTACTAAGTAGGCAGTCTTCATGTTGTTTTAAGAAACCTGAAAATTTTCCTTGCAAAAGATCAAATCGTCTCTGGGCCTTACAGATCATGAGACTTGGCATTTCTCATTCCAATAAGCTCCCCCACCCCCAAAAGAAAAGAAAAGAAAAGAAAAGAAAAGAAAAGAAAAAGAAAA
>Ga0182004_10002411_pt1 | contig 14510 bp, 15 predicted proteins | sample Sormic07211540_1_FD_120479 | JGI IMG/M metagenome (GOLD analysis project Ga0182004, IMG submission 120479) | Endophyte microbial communities from Sorghum bicolor roots, Mead, Nebraska, USA - 072115-40_1 MetaG | ecosystem: Host-associated > Plants > Roots > Unclassified | place: USA: Nebraska...
GGTCTATGCCAAAAGAACTAATCTTGAGCACCTAAAAGTATGTAACATGTATATATAATAAGTTTATTTCATTTATTTGTTGCTATTTAATAAATCCTATTCATACCTCTAACTTTTTTCTTTGATGTCTATTAAAGGAGATGTGGTTGAAGGAGCAGGTATTGGATGCGGTTCGCCTAAAAGGAATTCAGGAGACAATCGTAGGATTTCTTAACGACCAAGTCCTAAATCCCGGTGGCGAGTGCTACTTCAACCTTGAGGAGCCGATGAAACCAAATCACGATGATCATTTGTACAATGCTTGAGTGGCGGAGATAAATTGTGTTGTAAATACTTTGTCCATGATGCATATGTATAAATATTATATTATGGACCTATAGATATATATAATATATATATAGTGTTTTATAGTATATTTATATATAATGCTTTAAATTATATAAATTATAGGTGCACGTTCCATAAACTACCAGCAAACAATACGCATTCAGAAATAATAATAACATAATTGTAAACCCTAAATGGAAAACCAAAAGAAAAGAAAAGGAAAAAAGAAAAAAGTCTTTAGTCCCGGTTGGTAGCAACAACCGGGACTAAAAGTGGAGGCAAGGTGGCACACCCTGGCGCACCTTTTAGTCCCGGTTGTTGTTACAAACCGGGACTAAAGGTGGACCTTTATTCTCGGTCCGCGGAACCGGGACTAAAGGTGGGACATTTAGTCCCGAAACCTTAGCCCTGGTTTCATAGCCAGGACTAAAGGCCCTTACGGCCCGGGGCTAAAGCCCTTCCCTGTACTAGTGTTATACTAAAGCTAAACTACAATGTTTATTTAAGGTCAAACTTCAGAACAAGTAAAGAAGTCAAACTTTCACTTTGGTCAAAGTAGCAACTTGATAAAGCTTGAATTAAGGTTCTAGAGCAATTGAAGCATTTTCTTGACCTTTGCTCAACATGAACCCTTCATGACTTTTGTTGTACAGTTCATCTAGAGTCATTTGGGCAAGGTTTCAAAGATTGGTTGATGACCCATGGTTCCATTCACATAATAGAGGTCTTTCCAACAAGCATATAACTTATCATTTCATGTGACCCTTTTGATTCCATACTTTATGAAACCTTTTGAGTGAGACTATAGGTAGTGATTGATCAGGAACACATGAAAAGAGGTTCCATTAATGTCACCCAAGCATGCACTTGAAAAGGGCCTATATGTAAGCAAGAGTGCATTCTCCAAGTTTAACTCGAGGCTCACTTTCATGGATTTACCTTAACGTGATCATCACCACTTATCTTGGCATGTTTGAGCTCAAAACCTAAAGTCTAACTAGTGGCAACCACCTAGGGTGTTACATTTCTTAAAGAAGAAAACAAAGTCGAGCCAAGCGCTGACCAACAAGAGGAGAATCATGCAACCAAATACGAAATAAAATCAAATCCCTCTAATGATTTGGTTGCCAAAGAATCCCCAACTATGGGAACACAACCCACACTAGAAGTCGGTGAGCCGCATCCTTCCACATTCCTCCCTAAAATTGAGGATGGTCTTTTTGAAGATTTTGGGAAGGCCTCAAATTTTCCACTTCAAGTAAAGCCTCTGGTGCACCCTACACCAACTCTTAGCCATAATGAGCCATGAGTGGTTGGCAGAAACAAAGTTATCCATTGACGTAGCCCAAATCATTGCCCCCTATAATGTTTTACCTTGAACCCTTATGAAGACAACCATAGAGGCTAAATATAGTCCTATCGTTGGGATGAACATTATTTCTAAGGCTTTGGCTAAAGAACTTTGCCCCAATGAGTCCTTGATCCCATCTCGTTAGCTTTTAAGAACTCCATCTGGAGTTACTTTAGAAAGTTATGTGGTCATAAGGTCTATTCCCTTACACATAAGAGGCTCTGAGTACCATCTAGACTTTCACACCTATGACATTCCAGACATGTCCATCTTAATTGGTGTACCCTTAGGAACACTCTTTCGAGAGTGACCAAAACAAAGTCTCTTGAATCTAAATTTGGGAAACTCTACTATTGATGTTTCACTTGCACGCTCACATAATGCGATAGTAGAACCCAAGCCTGAAGAAGACCCTATTGAGGAAGTCTTAATGGCATCTCTAGAAGACTTGGACCAACATTAGTTCAATACTGAACATTTCATTGAAGAAGAGCAAGAGCTAGCAGAACCTATTAAGCTAGACTCCTTCGAGGTGCCTCCATGACCCTCAATTGAGCTAAAACCTCTCCCTCTTAGCTTGAAATATGTCTTTCTCAATGACAATCTAGAAACTCCTATCATCGTAAGTGACAAGCTTTCTCAAGATGAAACACACAAGCTTGTCATTGTCCTAGAAAGACATAGATCAGCCATAGGCTACTCACTCCATGACCTCTAGGGGATTAGTGCCGCTCTCTGCACACATTGTATTCCTATGGATCCCGATATCTCACCATCAAGAGAACATCAAAGTAGGCTTAACAATGCTATGCGGGAGGTTGTTAGGAAAGAGGTCCTTAAGCTTTTGCAGCTGAGATTATTTATCTAGTTCCACATAGTGAGTGGGTTAGCCCTGTCCAAGTTGTGCCGAAGAAAGGAGGAATGATTGTTGTTGAGAACGAGAAGAATGAACTCATTCCTCAACGCATCATCACTAGGTGGCAGATGTGCATAAATTATTGAAAACTTAACAAGGCTACAAAGAAAGATCATTTCCTGTTACCCTTCATCGATGGGATGTTGGAGCGGCTTGCAAACAACTCTTTCTTTTGTTTCCTTGATGGGTATTCTAGATGTCACCAAATCCTGATCCACCCTAATGACCAAAGTAAGAGTACTTTCACATGCCCATATGGAACTTATGCATACTGACGAATGTCATTCGGATTATGTAATGCTCCAGCTTCTTTCCAATGGTGCATGATGTCTATTTTCTCTAACATGATCGAGAAAAACATGGAGGTGTTCATGGATGACTTTACCATCTATGGCACAACCTTTAATGATTGTCTAGAGAATCTAGACAAAGTCTTACAAAGATGCAAAGAAAAGTATTTAGTCCTGAACTGGGAAAATGCCATTTTATGGTTTGGGAAGGAATAGTGCTAGGACACAAGGTGTCCGAACATGGGATAGAAGTGGATAGAGCAAAGATAGAAGTTATTGAACAACTTCCACTTCCCACAAATGTGAAAGAAATCCGAAGCTTTCTAGGCCATGTGGGGTTCTATAGGCATTTTATCAAAAACTTTTCTCAAATCACTAGACCCCTCACTAGACTATTGGCTAAGGATGCACTTTTCATCTTTGACAATGAGTGTTATGAACCTTTTCAAACCCTCAAACAAGCACTTATTTCAGCTCCAATCATCCAACCACCTGATTGGATGCTACCTTTTGAAATCTGTGTGATACTAGCGACTTTGATATTGGTGTCATTCTCGACCAAACAAAGGATAAAAAGCACTATGCTATATCCTATGCTAGCAAAACCTTGACTGGACCACAACTCAATTATGCTACGACTAAAAAAGAGCTGATGGCAGTTGTCTTTGCAACAGACAAGTTTAGATCTTACTTAGTTAGAGCAAAGGTAATCATTGATTCAGATCATGCTGCTCTTAAATACCTGCTCACTAAGCAAGATGCTAAACCTTGGTTGATCCACTGGATTATTTTACTCTAAGAATTTTATATAGAAATAAAAGATAAGAAAGGAGTAGAGAATTTAGTAGCTACTCACTTGTCTAGGCTCCAATATAAGGAAACACATGAGTTACCCATTTATGACTATCCAAGGGATGACACACTCCTCGCGGTAACACACTACAACCCATGGTACGCAGATATTGTGAATTATATGGTTCCAGGATATGTTCCACTAGGAGGAGATAAGAGAAAGCTCAAATATGAAGCTCGATGCCACTTATGGGATTACCCTTATCTCTATCGAGTTTGTTTTCATGGATTATTGTGGAGATGTATCCTAATGGTTGAAGCATTGAAAATCATAAGAGATGTCATGCATCACCCTATGGAGGACATACAGAGCATTTCATACGCATGCAAAGATCTAGCAAAGTGGATTCTTCTAGCCTACAATGTATCAAGATACAAAGGAAATTGTTAGAAGATGTGCCAGATGTTAGAAACATGGAAACATTAATGCCCGGGATGCAATGCCACTTCAGAACAACCTCCAAGTAGAGTTGTTTGATGTTTGGAGAATCGACTATATGGGACCATTACAAAGATCTGGAAATGCTAAATTCATCTTGGTGGTAGTTGACTACGTGTCCAAGTGGGTAGAAGCATTATCATGTCGAGCTGCCGACTCCAAGCACGCCTAGAAGATGTTCCATGAAGTGATATTCCCAAGATTCAGCACACCAAGAATGGTCATAAGTGATGGAGGATCACATTTCATTGATAGGAGCTTCAAACAATTCCTAACAGAATATGGAGTTAAGCATAATGTTGCAACTCCATACCATTCTCAAACCAGCGGTCAAGCAAAAACATCAAATAAGCAAATCAAGAACATTATGCAGAAGACTGTGGATGAGATGGAAAAGAAATGGAAGTACAAGCTCCATGATGCACTATGGGCATATCAGACTATATACAAAACACCCATAGGCATGTCACCTTATCAGCTCGTATATAGAAAAACATGCCACTTGCCTGTTGCATTAGAATTCAGAGCTCATTGGGCAATTAAGAAATGGAACATGGATCTCCATCTAGCTGGCAAGAATCGTCAGATGCAAATATCTGAGTTGGAAGAATGGAGAGGAAAGGCTTATCACAGCTCCAAGATCTACAAAGAGAACCAAAAGATGGCATGACAAGAGAATAAAGCACAATGAGTTCAAGCCTGGAGATAAAGTTCTATTATTCAACTCAAGAGTAAAGCTCTTCGATCATGGAAAGCTTAGAAGCAAAGGCGGAAGTACCACTCTAAGTGATTGATGCTGCATCTCATGGTGCTATCATGATCCAGGATGATATGGGTAACACATTTAAGGTAAATGGTCAATGTTTGAAAGTTTTTCTTGAACCTAAAATTATAGAAGAAATAGATGTGACTAAGTTTTTGCAATTTAAAGATCTAATCTAAAAATTCTAAAAGCTCTAAACAACTAAAAATCTTTGGCCTAACACTTAATCAGTTCCATGAGTTTTGTTATTTATTTGAGTTGTGCAGGATTTAGAAGTCAAGAGGAGTGAGATCTAATATGCAAGTTGCATGAGTGAACGACTATGTCAACATCTAGCTTGGGGAAGAGCAACCCTCGTATACCAAGCTAAGTATATCTCACTAATCTATTTATTTCCAAATGTGTTATGATAAGATAAAACTAAACAGATGAATAACCTAAGAAACCCAATAAAAGTTTTATTTACCTTTCATAATTAGTTTTGCTAGCTAAGGAGAGCTCTTAATGAATCTATTGCTAAAATGAATCTCTAGAACAAACTCTTATACGGAGATGATGGATAGTTGCTATGTCATAATTCCTTGCAAGCACCTAGTTTTCAACCTTGTACTCTCTTGAGTTTTGGACACAACTGTTTAGACTTAAGATTTGCACTGAACCTGAAACTTGTGGGTAGCGAATGCTTGATCTAGGTCTAGGTAGTTGATGGATATAGTATGGGAAGGTTTTGAGCTGCTGTCAGTCTTGCTCCTAGAGATACTAGAGTTCTAGAGAATTTAATTTGAAAATCTTAAATTGCTACATGCTGAGTTCCTTTATGACAAGAGTTCAGATTTACTACCACAGCCAAATACTCATGCTTACTAGATTAGAAAAGCCTCCCACTTATATTTCATCATATAAGCATTGAGGGTAGTCAAGCTGTGTTGACCCTAACGAACTAGTCATGCAGTTAAAGTCAATACTGTGTGCTCTCCATCCATTGATCTTAGCTACTTCTGTTCTCAGAAGTATGCAACCACTACACATTCTCCCTATGCTACTTTTGTTCCTAGAAGTACCATCCACATATATACGTACTACATTCTGTGTTGTTTCTATCCTAGAGACACGCACCTATGCTACTCCTACCCTAGGAGTATGCATTCACACATCCACTCAGAACATGTTCTTCTCCTACATTGGAAGAGGACACCCAAAAATATTCATTGCCATTAATATCTTTTCTACTTATCCAATAAAGCTCTAGTTATTTTAGTTGATACTTCTGATTGCTATTAGTGCATTAAAAGGATTGGCTATTAAAAAAGAGAAAAGAAAAGAAAGAGGACAAAAGTCCTAAAAGAAAGAAATAAAAAGCAGCCAAGTCCTTATTTTCAGATTAGGGAAGTACGTTATCCCAAAGGAGCAATAATAGAATTAGATTTTCACCATCAGTCATCACCCCTCATTATCACCATCATTCTAATCACTCATTCATTGCACTCACATGCACATATGAGTTGATTGTATAATTAGTTTCTCTGGATCACGGTTTAATTATGCAATACATGCAACTAGGTTTGAAATGTCTCCTCCACCTATAAGCACCACATAAGCCTATTAGAAGTAGGACGAGAGAGAAAAGGTAATATCACTATGCCTTAGTCCTACAGATACCACATATTCTGAGAGAAGAGAGAAGGCATATTTTACATGTGCCTTGAGAGGATCCATAAATACCACAAATGAGACTTGATAGAATCATACAAGGAATATCTAAGTTTTATTTGAAAATCTTGCAAAAACTCTGGAATAATAGTTGATCAAAGGGCGAGAAACATAGTGCTTGACTGAACCGTTATGTCTTTCAACTACTCAAGAACTAACAGAAGGCTATAAGCTCCACGGTAAAAGGTAATATGGGTGAGTCTTGAGATAGAATAGTTTACTCTAACCTAGAGGAGAGTCCTTGTTTGAACGCATGTGTACTTGTGAGGCGTGAAAGCATTGTAGCAACTCCTAATCCATCACTGAGTCTATCTTTGCTTAGGGACGAGCAAAACGTAAGCTTGGAGGAGTTTGTTGATGGTAGAAAACTCCTCATTTTAGCTGTCAACTAAACATGAGAATGGATCTTTATGGAAACACCAAGTAGATATAGGGTTATCACTAACAGGATTCCACGAGTTTTGGTGAATGTGTATTATTGTAAGGTGTCAGCTAAAAACAACCAAAGATGGTCCACATGTCAGGTTTACATAGAGAGAATACCGCGAACTGCAACTCAGGAGTAATCTAAAAGGTTCGAGGAGGCTCCAGACCAAACGGGAAGTGGATCGGGCTTTGCAGGCGGGCGGCCACCCGGACTCCTTGGGCGCCCGCTTGGGGGTCTCAGCCAATAACGAGCAACCTCACGGATCCTGCCTCCACCAACTTTGAGGAGTAATCTTGGCCATCTATCAAGGTCGATTTGATCCGAGGGCTATGGTGCTTCCTAAAGAGCTATAAATACAAGCTTAACCGCCCCTTAGAGGCATCTCCTTCATTAGCTACATCTAGAGCAGAAATTTGGGTTTCATGAAGTAGAGAAGTAGAGGTCCCTCTAGTTCATCTAGTTCTAGTTCTAGTTCATCTACTTCTATTATAGTTCTATTTGTCTAGTTGTGTCTAGAAAATAGGGAGAGAGAGAGAGTATAGGAGATAGCTGAGGAGCCAGATCTATCAGATCTTCCTCAACATTGTACTTTTGTAGCATCTAGTTCATCACTCAGCAATCTTCAGGTTCTTTAATTATTATTTCTAAGTTCAGTTCTTTATTTAATTCTCGCTTTATTATACTTACTAGATCTTTTCTTGTATTTAGTGCTCTAGTTATTCTCGAGGTAATTAGAGTAGTAAATGCTAGTGTAAATGTGGTGTCTAGACTAAGGTTTACCTGAGTTTGCGCCCAATCCCACAGTTAGTTGTGGTAGCCCTAGAGGTGATAGCTCTGTCAAGCCTTTGTACTCCACCATGTTCGGGTTGGTGTTTCATAAAACTTTTTGGCAGCCTTCCCCCAACTACTTTCTTCTCAGTCTCTTTCGAGAGTCAAAAAGGTACTATTGCTCCATAGTACGTAGAGTGAAGTAAGCCTGATTTTGATCACCTACTCAACTTAGAAACCACTAGAAGGTTCCTCTCCGCCCACCAAAAATATATATATTTCTTCTCTTATCTTTATCCTTGGATGGCCTTGATTTTCTAGTACACTTCACATTCCCTGTGGAAATCAATACTTTGGAATACTCCCAGGTTAAAGCTACATCGGTATTCGTGCGCTTGCGGATTTTTCTATATGCGTTTAAAATACCCAACAAACACTGTTAAAGGAATTCTCTCTATATCGCTCATATATCACTAACTCAAGCCCAGGGGTTAAGTATAGACTTAGATTAGTCAGATGCACACTTTCTCCTAGCGGATAAATAAATAACGGTACTCTAGAATATCTCCTAGGTGAAGTACGCACCGATATCTATGCACTTGCGGATTATTTCTCTGTGTGCATATCTAATATCAATAGTAAGATTGCTGAACTCATGAACTCTAGGATCACAGCGGCCAGAAAAGATATGCTCAGCATCACAACATCACTCTTAGTCATCTCTCTAATAGGATGATCATCATCAGAATCAACTACCCTTGTGATCTCATATGGCTCTGAATCAACACTGTTGGAGGCATAGAATCCATCTCTAGGGAGCACTTGAGCATCAATAGGAGGAACATACACATTGTCAGGAATGTCTCCTGCAGCATAAGCTGATATACATGGACAAAATGAGATAAATGGATGAACAGAAGGGGTAAGCTTCAAAGATGATGCAAGAAACACACTTACTCAGATAATTGTGTGTCAATGGGATCTCTTAAGGAGGTTCTGCCACAACATCATGAGCTTGACAACCATCTCCAACTACCTCGGCAATATGGACCTCATTGGGGGCAAATTGGGCATCGGGAACCACAAGCGCAACCTCCACATCCATAGCAAAGGCTGGAGGGTCAAAGTAAACCTATTGTGCCATTGGTGGCAGGGAAAACCCATGAGGGATTGGATCAACTAACGCTCGCCACATGACCACGTCCAAACTTTAGAACTAGCTCTTCATAGCTGATCTCACATACTTCTCCCATTGATCTGCACACTCAATTGGGATCATCTTCCTTAGCAAGTTCAAAGGGCAACATAGGTGAAGTACACCCTCAACTACGATGCCATAATCTCCATGGCAATGTACCTCCTCCCGAGCCCTTGCAACCAACTCACTAAATGATGGGTTCTCATCGAATAACACAGGCACACTTTGCATGTCAACAAACTCAATATATCCATAGAGATCTCTTTCCATAGTGCCTCCATGATTGATGCTCACTAGGTTATCCATCTAGTTCATAAACATAATCTATCTAGTTCATAAACATAATGAAGCACATTTCCTTTAGTCCAATAATGTGAAACATACTAAGTACAAGGTCTCTAATATGTAATAACTAACTACTAATTATGAGTAACTACTAATTACTACTAACTAGTAAGTACTCCTAACTACTAAGGACTACTAACTAACTATGTCAAGTAAATAACTAACTATGTAACTAACTCTATAACTACTTAACTAACTAAATAACTAACTAGCTATCCAAAGTATACATCAATCTACATATCTATCTAAACATCTTTGTTCATATCTGATTCTCTAATACACTAACTAACCATTGTTAAGTAAGAACAACAAAGTAATTTACCTTGCTTCAATGTAGGAGAAGTGGAGATGGTGAACAGGAGGTAGAGATGACCAACCGAGAAGCTGCTAAGCACCCACAGAGAAGCTATTGAGCACGCATAGGAGGCCAACACCGGGACCATGGCGCTCGCCACCTGTCAAGCAGGCAAGAGAGGGAGGCGCAGCAGGAGCCGACCACAGCCTCGGGTGTAGCAAGGGAAAGAGAGGGAGGTCGGGTGCAGCGGCATGGCCGGCCATGGCCGTGGCACGGCGCGACGGGACGAGCGTGGCGCGATGCGGCAGGAGTGGCGGTCGGGCAGCCGCATTGCAATGGGTAGCACGCGCGAGCTGTGGGTGGGCGAGCCTAACACAGTGGGCAAGCAGAGCCAGCATGCAGGGACTAAGGTAGGGGTGGCCCGTGCAGGGGCAAATCGGGCAGGCGTCAGCGTGTTGTGCTGTGGCACCGGCGGTGGGCAAACGAATCGAGTAGAGGAAGAAGAGAGAAAAGAAAGGAGGACCATATTTCAGACAGGCAAGGTGCCAATGAGCCTAGCACCTAGCATGACGCCAAGATCTATGGCACCAAGGTCCCTGCCACATCATCATCATCGGCAACATGGGGACAGCAACTATGGCGCCAATTAAGTTGGCGCCGAGCTGTGTTATCTTGGTGCCAATGGTGATGGTGCCAAGTTAAGAGTCTAGATTTGAAAATCTTACTATTAGCAGCTTATTTGGGAAAAACTTTCAAAAAAAGCGTAAAAACAAAAAAATATGATCGGTTCTGTGAAGACTGTTAACACTGGATTTTCGCACGTTTAAGAAGATGACAGGGTGGGCCAGTACATGGTGATTTCGCAGAGAGGCCACTATTTTGAGTGTTTCAACAAATGTCCATGCGGTCGGCTAATTCCTGAAGATTCAACAAGTGTTTGTGTAATCAGTTATCCTGGGAAAGGCAGTTTTGTCTAGGAACGGTAGAGATGGCAACTAAAGACCGATCCGACAAGGAGAAGATCACGATAATTAAGGCAATGAAGATTCCGAGGAAGATTGAGGCTAAAGGCTTCATGTTTTTAAATTTCCTTTATTGTTTAGTCATAGTATTGTAGGATTCATGTTACAACCAGGGTATAAATATGAGCCTTTTGGTAGTTCTAAAAACTGTTCACAACCAAATCAATTCAACCGACCCCGTGCCAATTTCGAGTCTTTATCATGTCGTCGAGTTCTTCGAGAGGGGTTATCGATCCGTCGACCTCTGTAAGTTCCAACAACCTTGTTATCATGTCTACTATCATGCGGTTGATTTAGATGTTGATGCAAGTAGTCTTGTTTGTCTCGACTGAATGGCCGTGCGGCAGGCGTTTGCTTGACAATCAAGAAATCTTTGCTTATGCTTAGTGAGGCTAGATAGTTATCGATTCTATAAGATTCGGCAAAGTCTAATGGATTCATCAAATTATCATGTGTTACATGTTTTAAACTTTTTACGTATTCGTTATACTCTTTTGCACAATCAGGTTCAGCTCCATACTTTCATAAATCTATCTGTATTATAATATTGCCTTGGTTTCATGCTATTAATGTGAATAGATTATGCGCTTACAATAGCCGAACAAAATCAATCTAGGTTGCCACGTGTTGCGGGTTCATGTATGTTTGATACGTTTAAATTTAGATAAGGCTAAGTGTCGTATGGCAGACATAAGTTCTTTGATTAATTTAATTGTGTTTACTTGGATGTTCCTTCTTCATGGATCCCAATTTGGTTAGATTGCCGAACTTGGTTATTTTTATATCATAATTTATTACAACTCACTCAAGCATATTCTTCTACACACATGCATTCGGTATTTGATATACATTACTCTCATTTTAACCGAATGAATTATAAATCCGTTGGCAGATAGCTTTATAGCTATATATAGTTGTAAGTGGCTTTAGGGCCGTATATATGGAACTGTCTGGTCTCACCCGACATGTTTCAGTTTTTGTATCTAACAAAATTTATCCGTTGTCAGTTGCAGGGCAAACTAACTGGCATGTTTTCGGATCTCGAAACACCTAGGCACCCGATTGAAGTCACATTTTTCGGCTTGCTGTGTGTGAGGCACAGTACGTCACATTTTGTGTCAACACACTTTTTGGCACGCCCAGTGGGACTTCGCATTTTCAAAATGCCTAAGTTTGACAACGCTCAAGTTCTAGATGTAACCATGGATGAACTGCCAGAAAACATGAAGGAGATGGTTCAGCAGGCATGTGATCAGTTTCAACACAAGTGCTTGATGTCTTTTTCCAAGAACAAAAGCAACAGGGTTTTCCAAAAGCGGTCATTGCCAAGGGTTCTTCTTCCACACCAGACTGATGACACTAAAGAAGAAGACACCCAAAGGATGGCTGAATTAGTTTACAAGGCCATCGGAGACACTATGACAAATCATCATTCGGCTTTCTTGAATACTTTCCGTGCGATCATGGCTAATACTTTCGGTCCAACAGCCGAGAAGTATTTTGAAGAAGCTATTGGGCCAATGCAGGGGCCAACATTGTTTCACGTACTGAAGCATCAAGACAAGACCGCTAGAGGCAGTAGTGCACCTAATGCAAACAAGGGTGGACTGGAGCTTCACGAAAAACTGCAACCCCCCACAACTTGTGGTCAACTTGCATTCAGTACGACAAGGAATGTCCCGCCATCGGCCTTTAGAGTGTCTCTAGTGGCGAATAGGTTGCAAAAGAATATGTATGGAGATGGGTATCAGGAATTTGCCGATTACAATGTTGTAGATGTGTATCAGGAATTTGCAAAAGACTAATGAGACACCATAGGAATATCTTCGTAGGTTTACAGAAACTAAAAACCTTTGCTATTCTTTGAATCTGCTCGACAATTAGTTACCAGGAATGGCTATAGCAGGCATGCAGCCCAATGTCACAGAAAAGCTATTTGGTATGGACTTTGATGATCTTGGTCAACTTTCACAGCGCTTGGCTATGATGAGTAATCAGGCTCAGGGGTTCAGAAGAGATAATCGTTTTTAGAAAGGTGATGTGGCTAGTGAGATGTATCAAAGTTTTCTAGAAGAAGCAGCAGAATACAATGATGAAGATGAAATAGCCGTAGCCAAATTAGTCTAGGCAAAAGAGCTGACTCAGGTCAGCCAACGATGGTTGAGGCAGCAAAAGGGAACTTATGATTTTGATGTCTCCAACTCAGATAAGTTGTTCGAGTTATTGGTTAGAGAAGGACATATCAAATTGCTGGAAGGGCATCCCATGCTTCGCCCTGAAGGAGTAAAAGACAACAAGTATTGTGGCTTCCATAATACCAATTCCCATTCTATTAATGATTATCAAGTTTTCATGGTAAAAATTCAAAAGGCTATTCAAGAGAGGCATTTGAAGTTTGATGGTAAGATGAAAATCGATGCTCAACCTTTTGCACAAAACATGGTGTCCTTCTCTATGAACATGATTGTTGTGGATGATCCTAAAGGCAAAGGCAAGATGAAAGTATTGACCTCTGACAGGGTGAGAAAAGCTGGTGCTGTTGACCTAGATCCGCAAATCACAAATGAAGAATTTCGGTAGTACATTCAATCCCAAAATAGCCAAAATAAGGAGAAAGAAGTTTCCAAGCCGAGGGTTACAACACGAATACTGTTGAACAAATGGCAGCGAGAGCGAGAGCACCGCCAGAGGTGGAAATACTATGAAGAGCGGGAGTTCATGGAAGAGCATCAAAGGTACGAATAGGAAATGTACCGAAGAGAACAGGAATTCATTAGGAAACAAGAGCAGTCTCATTAGGGGTGTTCATTTTTCAAACATTGCTGGAACGAAGGCTCGAAACCGCCTGCTAGAAATAATTGCCTTGAATATAGTGATCAGTATTTGGGGTATAGGCAGTCTCGAGTCAACCGCCGTTCGGTCCATGAAAGACAATCGGCGTTTAAAAATAAATGGTTCTGAAAATTGGTAAGGGAAGAGGTTTGTCGATCAAGATTGGGTTCATTACAAGGAGCGTGAAGAGGAAGAAAGACTCCATGAATACGTGTGGCAGAGGGGACAGTGGTGCCCACTAGGACTTACAAGGAGCCAGAAGAGGAGAGTGCAGCGTTTGAGGAACAAGGAGTTAGAATAAGAAGTTGTTGAGAAGAAACAAATATGGCGTCCTAAAAAGGAATCTGATGGGCGTTACCGTTCGGCTGATGCATGCATGGGCTTTTTCCTCCTGTTACAGTTTGTAGCTCCCGAAGGCCAAGATGTTCAGGAAGAAGAGTACTCAGATTTTGATGAAAGCGAGTATCAGGATTTGATGGCTCAACTTGTTTTGACTCAGAGGGCAATTTTTGATAAACTAGCTAAGCATCGACATTTGAAGCCATTATATGTGAGAGGATACATCAATGGCAAGCCTCTGACCAAGATGTTTGTTGATGGAGGCGCTGCTATCAGTATCATGCCATACACTACTTTTAGAAAGCTTGGCATGACAAATGAGGAATTGTTAAAGACTAACATGGTGCTGAGAGACTTTGCTAGCAATCCTTCTAACACCCGAGGAGTTGTGCATGCCGAGTTGATGATTGGATCAAAGACTTTGATTACTACCTTCTTTGTCATTGATGGAAAGGGGGCATACAGTCTGCTTTTAGGGAGAGATTGGATCCATGCTAATTGCTTTTTTTTTGTGGAAAACCGTGGAGCAAAGCTCCCCAGTGGAATATATTGAAGAAAACAAAACGAAGAACAAGGTACAAAGCAGCAAGAGCTACAGGTTAGCAGGGGGCTAACCAGGCACATGGCCAAAACTTA
>Ga0182004_10002412_pt1 | contig 14504 bp, 10 predicted proteins | sample Sormic07211540_1_FD_120479 | JGI IMG/M metagenome (GOLD analysis project Ga0182004, IMG submission 120479) | Endophyte microbial communities from Sorghum bicolor roots, Mead, Nebraska, USA - 072115-40_1 MetaG | ecosystem: Host-associated > Plants > Roots > Unclassified | place: USA: Nebraska...
AAGCCTGTAGCAACTATATGATCCACGAACCAATCAATCGATTGCCTGTCCGACCATCCTAACTCCGATCCTATTGGTGACGTAAAGTGCACACACAGTATCTATGACTCTAGAGGCCCCCAATGAAGGTTTCTGAAATGCATCTTTACAGCCACATCGTACGTTTACGAAGTGCACACTTGAGCTGAAAATCACATCGAAAGCCTGTAGCAACTATATGGTCCACGACTCAATCAATCGATTGCCTATCCGACCATCCTAAGGCCTTGTTTAGTTCCTTATAAATTTTGCAAGATTTTTTAGATTTTTCATCATATCAAATCTTACGGCACATGTATAAAACATTAAATATAAATTAAAAATAACTAATTATATAATTTACGATACGAATCTTTTGAGTCTAGTTAGTCCATGATTGAACAATATTTATCAAATACAAACAAAATACTACAATATCTATTTTATAAAAATTTTCACAACTAAACGAGACCTAATTATAACTCCAAAAGCCTGTAGCAATATGGTCCACGACCCAATCAATCGATTGCCTATCGGACCATCCTGTTGGTGACATGGACGGGCAAGGTATTGGCAACTCTCATCTACAGAATCACATCTTGTCTTTCTGAAGTAGTGCACACACTTGTCGGGTTTATGATTTTGTCTAATGTTCTTTTAATTCTTGAAAGAAAATTACAGACTATATATGTCTACATAAATTGCAGCGATCTAAATTTAATTTAATATAAAATATATGCAATAAACAGAGTTTTAGCAAGCCAGACTTCGGAAAGAAGATGCATATGGACCATAGAAGCACGAGGAAGACGGCCCTCGAACGAAACTCAAGAACACGCAATAATGCGAACACAGTGGAATTTTTTTTTGGTGCTGCCAAGGGCGCAGCGTTTTCTGTTGTTCTTTTATTGATATATATATATAAGAAAATCATATGAGTACAAGATCGTGGCGTTCGTGCGCACCACGCTCTGCACACGTCGCGCCATCCCACACGACCAGAGCTTGCCGCGCGCCATGGACTCCACCACTACATGCGAATGAAAGAAAAGGGAAGCTAGGCCACTGCATGAACCAAGCATGCATCTGGCTGTACGTACACAACAGATTATAATTTGATTTTGATATACTAGGCTTGCTTTTACATGCATATATAGGGATATAATAAGAGTAGCAACGTACGTACGCTTATTTGGACTTAGGCCTTGTTTAGTTGTCAAAAATTTTCAAGATTTCCCGTCACATCGAATCTTACGGCACATGCATGAAGTATTAAATATATATGAAAACAAAAACTATTTGCACAGTTCATCTGTAAACCGCGAGATGAATCTTTTAAGCCTAGATACTCTATAATTGGATAATGTTTGTCAAATAAAAACGAAAGTGCTACAGTGCCGTTTTTCACAAGTTTTTGCGAACTGAACAAGGCCTTAGATTTGTGAAAGAAGATGGAGCATAGAAGCACGAGGTCGACAGAAGGCCTCCAGAGGAACCTTCTTTGCCATGGTTAGGCCAGAGCCCTCAGCCATGTCCACTAGCTCCGTGCCCACTCGTTCCCAGTTGAAGCACTGGATCATAGTTCCCAAAGCAATGCCTGCCAACTGCATCCCCAGGTTCTCTGCTGGGCACCGTCGTCTCCCCATGCCAAATGACAGATCCACCATCTTGCCCGCTTGCGCTTGGTTCCTGCCATCCTCAAACCTACACATAATAATATTGCGCGCGTGCATATTTACATATAGTTAGCTCAATTGTATTGTGCAGCTAGCAATATATAGCTCAATGTATATAGTACTGAGAACGATTATTCAGTATCAGGATGTATACCTTTCCGGGAGGAAGGTTTCTGGGTCATCCCATGTCCCAGGATCCCTATGGATGGCAAATGCATTCACGACAAGCATCGTTCCTTTGGGAATATGGAACCCACTGACCATGCAATCGGTAGAGGATTCACGAGGAATCAGAAGTGGTACCACTGGGTACAGCCGAAGCGTCTCTAGGATGATGCATCGAAGGTATGGCAACTTGGGGAGATCAGTCGCCTCCAGCAGGCGTTTAGGTTCCCCAACGCATGCATCGATTTCATCGCGAGCTTTCTTCATGACGTGAGGGTAGTTTAGCAAGAGAGACATCACCCACTCAATTGTATAGCTTGTACTAAGTGCCCCAGCTTCGATTGCACTCTTCAAAATGAGATTAATTTGAAAAAAAAAAACTTGATTAGTAGTGTACGCGCGTATATATCCATCGAATTTATAAAGCTATGACGATGAAGGCAGACAAAATAAATTTTGGTCGAAGAGATGAAATTAGATGAAATGCCCGGAATGACGCAATATGATTACCCACACCGTGATTTTCAATATTTCTATGTATTCTCCACGGTATATATATACTCACTTAAGATATTTCAAATCATACTATGTACTAGTAAAAAGTTTCAAATGACCCATATTTTTTAGTATATTGATACTCACAATACACGAGGAGCGGATGAGCTGATCCGTGCAGGCCTTGGGGTCTTTCTCTTGCAGTTCCAGCAGCACCCGGACCAACGTCCTGCGTGTTACTTCACCGCCCTTCTCCATCTCCTTGTGCTCCTCAATCAACCTCTGCAAAAACTCAGTCCTGTCTGCTTGCAGTCGCTGTAACCGGCGACCCACCGCGTTAACGTCCAGCAGCCACCGTGCCGGTGCCGGTAGGAAGTCCCACACCGTCAACGTGAGCTCCATCGTCTCCTCCACCATGGCCATGAAGCATCGGGCTTCCTCACTCACTTCCACGGTGTCGTCCTGTTCGTCACTACTACAGCACAACAACAATTTGTCAGTGTCATCTTTTAGCATCACATTCACTGTGCGTGCATATGCATCTTTTTTTATAAATTTATGAGTTGGTTGTCCATTACTATTGCATTATTACCCGATGACCACTAGAGGTCGATCGGATGACAATATTTAATTAAACACCCATTAATATATAATCATGCATAATGTCCATCCTCATCATATTGTTAATTACCTCCGAGAGGACGTCCTCTTGCAGAGCATGTCCAGTAAGCCGTTCATTAGCATCTCCCACAGCCGTGCCTTGACGTCTACAAGAGCTCGCCCCTCAGAAGCAGCAAGCGCCACACGACAAAGGCGGCGTGCCATGGCCCGCGCCTCCTGCTCGTGGACATCGGCGAAGTGCTGCACTCGTTCCACGGAGGAGATCTCCGTGGCGGCGGTGCGCCGGACTTGGCGCCAGAATGCCCCGCAGTTGGAATGCCCCATGGTCGACCAGTCATAGGAGAGGATCTTCGCGGACGGCAGTCGCGGGCGGTTGCCGAACGAGGTGTCCAGTGCGACAAGGCACTGCTGGGCGACTGAGGCGGAGGACACAACCGCGACTCGGGTGGTGGAGCCGAATCGCAGGCCCAGGACGTCTCCATGGCGTTGGCGGTCGGCGAGGTGGGCGAGGGTGCGGTGGAGTGGCTTCTTTATCAGGAGGTGGAGGTGCCCCACTAGGGGAATGCCTCTGGGCTCCGGCGGATCCGGAGGTGGCTTATTATGGCCAGTGTGCTGTCTTCTTTGCACCAGTGTCAGCAGCAGTGCAGGGATGAAAAGGGCGATGACTACAGCTACAGCCATGGTGGTGCTTAAGGCAACGTCCATCGCCCAACACTCTGCAAGGAAGAAATTGGTCACAACATGGTTCGTGCCTTCTGTATGGGTATTTATATATAACAGTTCGCGTGTCCAGCTTGTTTTGTCCTTTATCCCCTAGATGTTTCCACGTATATAGGGTGCGTTTGGTTATATGGCTCCAGCTATCCTGGCTAGAAAGATAAGTTAGATTTGAGTTACTCTGTCCAAGTTAAGCCATCTTAGTAGTGTTTGGTTGTCATATGCTAACTAAGCCTAACTAAGTTAGTTTTTATTTGGTTGGCTGGATTAGCTGGTACTGCTACCTCACTCCACAACGGTGATCTTACCTCCTTCACCTTGTTCATCTTGACAGCAGCATCACCACCACAAAATCATCCACTACCCAGAGAGTAGGGGAGGAGGGAGTACGACAAAAGGAGCAGGGGAGGTCAAGCTCGAGCTCACTCACGCCTTCTAGATGCGAGTCCCCTCATTCCTCCTATACGGCAACCAGTGAGTTCCCTGCTCCCTCCCCAGCCGTGAGCTGTAGCAGAGGAAGCCGGCGAGCCCGGGCCCCTCCTTCGTCCCAAACATGAGCCGCACCACATGAAGGCGGTGAGCCTCCTCCTCCCTCCCCGGCTGCGAGCTATAGCAGAGGAAGCCGACGAGCCTGGGCCCCACTTTCCTTCTAAACACGAGCAACACCACATGAAGACAGTGAGCCCCCTCCTCCCTCCCAGGCGCGAGATCCACGAGACCTCTAGTGGGGATTTGGACCACGAGACCTTCGGTTGGGACTTGGAGCATAGGTCCTCTGGCGGGAAGAAGGAGCAGGTGACCTTCAGGGTGAGCAGCCTTGGGGGCGGGGTCGTCAGACGATCAGCGTCGGGGCATGGCATGTGCGGCGGCGGAAGAACGCGAGCGCAACGATTCGGGAGGTGACGAGAACTTGGTCAGAGCTTAGCCAAGCCTGGCCAGCGAAAAACAAACCCCTATCTCTTTTCCTAGAGCCAGGCTAGGACCACTAAAGTGGCTTATCTAGGCCTAGCTTTAGGCTGTTTACAAGCAACCAAACACTAGAAGGTGGCTATCTGGAGTCTGATTGGGAGTTAGCCACCTAACCAAACATGCCTATATAGGCTCTGTTTGGATCCATTCAACTAAAATTTAGCTACTAAAACTATTTTAGGTAACTAGTGCGACTAAACTATTTTAGCTCTTTTTAGTTAGTGTGTTTAGAAGCTTAGCTACTAAAGTGACTAAAGTTTAGCTGGCTAAAATATAGCAAGAGGAACCAAACAGACCCATAGTATAGAGCATCTTCAGCAGTTTGGCAAATGACTTCCTATCCATAAATTTTTTTAGCAAAATAAGGAAAAAACCATCTCCAATAGTTTTGCATTCAAATTTCCCATCTTTTTCTAACTTGACATATCTTCCTGTCTAGCGTGCAAATATAAGCGCAAGCTCCATGCTTGACATCGGTCTTTCTCTCATGTTTAGCTGGGCTCTTGGTTCGCTTAGCGGGACTCTTTGTTTTGTTAGCGGGTTTTTGGGTTATTAGAAACAAAATTTGCCAAACTGTTGGAGATAAGATTTTTTTCTCCCCATATTATTTTGGGAGTTGACAAACAATAAGATTTGAAAAACAAATTTTACCAAATGGTTGGAGATGCTCGAGCATCTCCAACTGGCAAATGACTTCCTATTCATAATTTTTTTAGCAAAGTGAGGAAAAAACCCTCTCCAACAGTTTGGCATTTCAATTTCCCATCTTTTCTAACTTGGCATATCTCCCTATTTAGCATGCAAATATGCGCGGGGCGCTCCGTGCTTGGCATCGGTCTTTCTTCTTATGCTTAGCGGGGCTCTTCGTTCGCTTAACGGGCCTCTTCTTTTCGTTAGCGAGTTTTTGGATTTTTGAAAACAAAAAATTGTCAAATTGTTGGAGATGAGATTTTTCTCTTTATATTATTTTAAGAGTTGGCAAACAACAAGATTTGATAAACGAATTTTGCCAAACAATTAGAAATACTTTACAGTGCGGTGGAGGGTTAATTAGCTTCCCTCCTAGTTACCACGTTAACGCTATCATTAGAAGGCTCGGGTTGTCGCGGGATCTTTCCTTTCTCAAACGAGGGAATTGCAACAACAATTCGGGGTAAGCTGAGTATCAAGCATCTAATCCCAACTAACATACCACTAAACAAATATTTTTTGTTCTTAATTTTTATAAACAATTTAAAGAAAATAATTACCACTAGTTAATATTTAACCAATTATTGTTCATATAAACTTATTGTAGTTTATCAAAAAATAATAATAATAGGAATATTGACAATAAAAAGTCTAATCCCAGACCTATTCTAGATCTAGATCCAAACCATTCACCACGCAAAAACTAATAAATAGACCAATAAATCAAGACATGACCACTAAATAAGGGTATAATCTTGTTCTGCTACTAAATTTACCCTATTACCTTAAAGATTTGGTATAACTTCGTCCATATATATCCCAACCACAATGAAAGAGAAAGTCAAAACTCAAATTACACATGAATCCACCACTAAAACAAAACTTCAAAAAGAGGCTTCGAATAGCGTTTACTTACCTTCTGAAGCCTCCTTCACCAAAGGAATTAAAATCAAAACCTTCCCACTTAGATTTGCAATTTTTTTTGAGGTAGCTAAGACCCTCTTTCCTTCCTCCTCAGTTTACAATAATTTTTTCAAGGAGGAAGATGTGGAGCTTGCAATTTATGCCCGTAGCTTTTATAGAGGTGACTCTATATACAACTGCCTCTACAAATGATCTTTGGAGACGGCTTTTGTTATCAGGTCGCTCCTAGAATATGTTGTGATTTTCAAAGCTAGGTGTCTCTGAAGATATATTTGTAGCTAGACTAGAGATGGCTAAATATGGAGCTGCCTCCACAAATGCATCTTCATAAGAGCATCTCCAATTGTTTGGAAAAATTGATTTGGAAAAAATTGTCATTTGACAACTTGCTAAACCTTTTGGCAAGTGAATTTTTCTTATATCTCTAATAGTTTGGTAAATTGGACTTGGTAAACATAGAAAAATAGGCCTGGTCCAACAGATTTTCTATGATGGACGTAGTCTGGCCTCCTCACGCCATGCAGCAGCAGCAGCTTTCAGCACCATGCTTTCTCCATCCACCATTAGTAAGCAGCAGCTTTCAGCGTCCTGCTTCCTCTAGCCACCACCAGTATGCCATGCAGCAGCAGCTTTCACACATGGATCAGCAGCAGCAGCTTTCAGCAGAGTTTCACACTACGCGGGGGAGTTTCATTCGCGGCGCGGGATAGCAAGCGAGAACAACTGCGGAAAGATCCGCGCGCGGCTCCTCCTTTTTGCAACTTGAAAAAATTTAGCAAGTCTTATTCCAAGCCATTAGAGAAGGATTTTTCTTTTTTTTTCTAAAAGAACAAGATAGCAAGTCATTTTTCCAAACAATTGAAGATGCTCTGCTGTTAATATTGTTGGCCACTATGGAGACGGCCTCTGTTAGTTGGGATTAGATGCCTCCACAAATGCATCTTCAAAATGCTTACGTTACCACAAATCAATTTTGTAGTAGCGTATGTCCCACCTATATTAATCACTTGTTTCCTAAAATGTTTTTTTAGTGTTAGGTGGATAACATACGTGTTGATATAGACTCTATTTCATGGTAACGCAGTGGTGGAATTTGATCTACCCGTACGTCCGACGCTAGGAGTCACAGTCACAAGACGAACGAATTGAATAGGGAGCTGTCGTCGGTCCGTATTAGGCCTTGTTTAGATGTGATTTTTTTTGGATTTCGCTACTGTACACTTTCGTTTGTTTGTGATAAATATTGTCTAATCATAGACTAACTAGGGTCAAAAGATTTGTCTCGCGATTTACAGACAAACTGTATAATTAGTTTTTGTTTCCGTCTATATTTAGTGCTTTATGCATGTGCCGCTAGATTCGATGTGACGAAGAATCTTGAAAATTTTTTGGATTTTGGTGGGAAGTAAACAAGGCCTTACTAGTGAGAAAAATGGTGCGTGGGTCATGCTCATGCTGGTAACAGTACTCTAGACACGTCCAACGCCCCTCTCTTGTTACATGTATTTGACGTTTTTTTCTTCACGTCATCGTAGATTAATTAATTTTTCAACTTTTAGTACATACTACTTTTTTATATTCAAAGTAGACTTTTTTTTAAAGTGACACTGATATTTGTCTCCAAAAATATAGTTTCACAAAAAAATATTTGTTGTATTTAACAAATGTATTTATATACTCTTATAAAGCAAAATTTCACTAGATGATTTTTCTTTTCATGTAAGGTGTCTATATTATTTTCCACTAGCTAAAATCCCACTAGATGATTTTTCTCTTCATCAAGATGTTCACATCATTTCTCACTAACTGATTCACTAAATGTTCTATCTCTTCATGCAATGCAAGGTGTCCACATCATTTTTCACTAAGTCCATGTCATCTCTTATTAATTACGAAAAATATTCATGTCATCTCTATCATGTGAAATACTTTATTTCCTCACCTATTCCTCTATAAATAATCAAATATTTTATTGTTTTTCTTCTATTAGCATATCGATTTTTTAACAATTTTGATACAATAAAATAACATGTAAGTCAAATTCATATACATACACCATATACAGAATACCATATAGTAATGCTATACCAAGACAACAATGGAAATTTCTTAATTAGAATTGGTTAAAATCTTGGCTGCATTTGACCCAACTATCAAAGACGATGTTGAGTGCATCACTAATAATGATAAAAATTTGTGATCATTATCTTGGTTCTTCCATATAGAATGACTTAATAAATTTGCTGCCTACTGCAATCCGATATGCAATCATTAAAAAGGTAAAAGAAGCAAACAATATTTTTTAGTTATCCGTGACTGTACTCCTCATGCTAGCCACCAAGAACAATGTCTTATTATGAGGTATGTTGACACATCTTCTGATTTTCTTTGCATTGAAAAATCCATCTTAGTTTTTTAAATGTATATATGATACCAATGGGCATGGATTGTTTGATGTTGTACAAGAGGAATCGAAGTGTTGATGTTGATATAAACAATATGAGAGGATAGCGATGAAGGAAAACATCAAAGGGTACAAAAGAAACTTTTGGATACAAATCCAAAAGCTTTATTATTCAGCTTCTTGTTGTCACAATCCCAGTTTGACAATATTGTGATATGTCAAAGTCATGTCGGAAGCAACATACTTTTTGGAGTTATCCAATGCATCTATTCAACATTCAATAATCTTGAAAAGGTTGGGAAATTCTTAAAGATAATTGTCGTGGGTTTGCAACAATGACAAGCATCGGGTTGTTCGACGTGGGTCTATGTGCGTACCTCTGGTGGCTTAAGCACTCAAAACACTCATGAGAGATTATCCCAGTTTGGGCCTCTGAGGCCTACATCTGGTAGTTTGTGTTCTTCGTATTAGGAAAGCTCAGTTGAGAGTTCTTACAATGGAGGAATAGAGAAAGAGATATAGGGGAAGTGCTAAGCTAGTCTAGGGTTTGCTCCGGTTCGATCGATCGTCTCATTGTTTGATTTTCTGATCCCCTCTACAGGACCCATGCCTTCCCTTATACACTGAGAATACAATGGAGTACAAATTGCGTGATTTTCCTTGGGTTTCTTGCACTTATGGCTCTGGTCTTCTTTGTCTTGGCACCGCAAGGTCCTTCTTTGTCTTATAATTGGCGACCGATAAAACCGCAACCACTCCCTAATGTCACTACGAGCCTCTTTCCCTATCTAGAGGGGTTTCCAAGCGGGCCCAAAGGCCTCCATTTCATGGGCTTGGGGAAGTTCTTTGTCCTGATGCGTCATGCACCGAGCGTGACCTTGCCAAGGGAGTGGCCGATAGCGCGTGGTGGTGGTGTGGTGTTTTGTTCCTGTCAGGCTCTTGGTGCCTGACAAGTTCTAGAGCAAGTTTCTAGCCTAGCTCAGGGCAAGTGTTCACCTTGAGCTAGAGTTGGGATGATTGCATGGGCAGTGGCTCGAGCTCGAATCCCTTAGGCTAGGAATCCCCGCTTTTCGGTTGTGCCCATGAGCCTCTAGCGAGAAGACAACTAGAGTAGAGGCTTTGTCTTTCCTGGCTCTCCCCTCTGATATCAAGGACTCTTTTGGTAGAGGACCATCTACAGGGTTCTAAGTCATCTCTTGTTTGTTTGGATGTGCACACAAGTGCACCCCCCAGGCACAGAAGTGCACCCGATGTGTGTAGCCTCTGAGCCCCCAACTAATTTTGGAGAGTCAGTTAGACTATTAGCTATCGTATTCTTAACTTGGGGACTTAACATATATACACCTATGTTAGAGATATTACGAGAAAGAATATATATTGTACGAAATATTTACAGATGATGTAGTAGAACTTGAGGTTAGTAACACTTTTACTTTACTTCTACATTTGTACATATTGTACGAATATATATATTTAAGCTATATATTTCAATGAAAGTATGCCTTAACTTTATTAGCCTTATAATTTTTAAAAATTGTAAGTGCTCGCCTTTCACTCGTAAGCCCCCAGTTTTCCCATATGGCTCACGGGGTAGTCATGTCCCACAAACACAACATTCAAGTGGGATTATTATCCCATTACAAAACTCGAGGCCTAGATCGTCTTGCTTTCTATGGCCCCCAAAATCAAACACATACTAAATTTTAAGGGCTTATTTGGATATAGTCTAATTCATATTAGTCCACACATGTTAGGGTGGATTGAGATGGAACCACTCTAATCTATCTCAATACATGTGAAAACTGAAATGAATCCGATAATATCCAAATGAGACCTAAGGTGGAGGATCAAGATACACCCACACTAGTTGCTACATGCCCTTGCTGTAAGATTTTCAGCTCAAATGTGCACTTCATCAGAAAATGAGAGATTCTAAGGCTAGTCTCAGTGAGGTTTCATATCTAGTTTTCCATACATATATATTTTAGAAACATCTACTCTTATAAAACTCTTATCATCTCTCTCTTCATTAATACAATGTCACATCAACATATTTAATGTCTATAAAACTTTGATGAAACCCCATTAAAACTAGTCTAAAGCCCCCAAATTGAATGCCATTCTTAGAATCACTATTGGTGTTTGGGTCCCATTGGCATACACAAATCATATCAGAAACATCCGATGCCAATTCTCAAGGACCTTGAATCATTGGCTTTTCTGATCATACGTAAGTGATGAGTTCATTGAAGGCTCCTAGGTAGTGCCACTACTGTGGGCCAATTTGACGGTTGAGCATGATGACAAATTGTTGGGCCAACCTTTCCTGTTTCAACATTGCATCATTTGGCTTTATTCATTCAAATCGGTTGGACAGTTGAGCCAAATGATCGGTTGATGGTTTTTGGAAGTGCTGTGACTACAATGATGCAACAGGAAAGGTTAAGTGCATGGCTTATGCCGATTTCTAGGAATTCCCACGGCGTCAAACTCTTCGGTGCAGATTTATGAGTGGAATTAATGACGTCAATCGGATAATCCGTAGTTCAAATAGTGTGAAAGCTGGAATGCCATCGTTGGTATAGATGCATGATAATTGGCGCATGTACATTATCGACTGATTTCTTTGGCCCCTAGCTAGCGATCGTGTCGCATTGGAGTGTCCAGACTCCAGAATAAGATGATGCTGTTAGTTGGACCTCTCATGCTGGCCATGCCTTTTTCATGATTTGATAAGCATTCATAAGGTCCGACTAGGAGGGGGAGATGAATTGGTGGTCTAAATTTCATCTTTGGCAATAATAGGGTACGTACATTGACTGATTGCTTTGGCCCTCATAATAAGGTCCGCAAAGAGGATGGGAGTTGGTCGTCTAAACTAATTAAATGTCATAGTTGAAATAGATGCATAATGGATATACATTGATTGATTTCTTTGTCCCTTAGCACTCGTGTCGCATTTGGGGTGTCCAGACTCCAGAATGAGAGGCTGTGGATGACCCGGCCCCCTTTTCATGGCCATACCTTGAAAGGCAATCGTAAGGTCCACCTAGGAGGGAGTGAATTGGTCGTCTAATTAAAAATCATAAACCTAGGACTGAAATGAATCTATCACTTTAAAAAAATCATAGTTCCAACAGGATGTGCATCCAAGATTTTTCCAGTATGCTCTAACTTGTCCTTTTCTCCAATTATTATGCATTTCGTGGGACCAATTATTTGCTGACATTATATAGCTAGATGAAGTGTATGTATATAGATAGAATATATATGATCATAGTAGATCATCTTAGATACTATGAATGCCAAGTATGCAAGCAAATATACATAGAGTATATGGTTATATTTATTTTATAATGATGATGATATACATAGAGTATATAGATATATACTACTAACCATTTTTTCTAATTAGTGGCATAGATATCTTCGACACTGTACCCAGTGCCAGTGGTACCAGTACCACTTCTAGTTCCTCGCGAATCCTCTACCAACCTGCACAGTCAGCGGGTTCCATATATGCTTCCTCATGAATACATTTGTTATCCATAGGGTTCCTGGGGACATGGGATGACGACCCAGAAACCTTCCTCCAGGAAAGGTACATATATTGAGCTGGAGTATATTGCTAGCTGCACAATATAACTGAGCTTACTACATATATGTATACATACGCACGCACGCGATATTATGTACTATAAGTCTGAGGACGGCAGGAACCAAGTAGGCAAGATGGTGGATCTGTCATTTGGCATGGTGAGACGACAGTAGTGCCACCGAGGCGCGCGGACGTGGTGGTGTTCATGGCCACGATCTTGTACATATGCTTTTCTTATATATCGACAAAAAACTACTGCAAACGCTGCGCGGCACTCGGCAGCACCAAAAATTTCCACCGTGTTCGCATTGCATTCTTGAGTTTCCAAGGCTGTCTTGTCCGTCCGCCGGCAGTTTAACGACGTCAATTGGTGGCATTCTAATATTTTGCTCTTAGATCCAAATATTTTAGACAAATCGTAATTCATGTTTAAGTTATTGGCACATCGAGGGGTTTGCCTTGTCCTCTATCGATATCGTCCTTCATTGGTGTCTCCCGGCGTACCTGCAGGATTCTTCCACTCTAGTGGTGCTCCTAGGATAAGCAAGGAGGAAGAAATTTAGTTGAAGTAAACAAGGAGGAAGAAAGATGATATGAGATTTGCATGAAATCTTCTTTAGATCTTGCAAGATTTCTCATATCTCAAGGGGATACTTTCGATGGATATGGTGAGACTTCTACTTCCCTCAACAAGGGTACACATCATGGAGAGATGTTGACTGGTACAAAGATAAGGTGGACATAGTGAAGGAGGTATATATGATTTTACTTTGGCCATGTCCATTATAAAGACAAATTTGCGTAGTAAAATGAGTGATGTATGGTTCAATGACTTGATGATATGCTATATTGAGAAGGAGATATTTAGTGATAATGAAAAGTTCAAAAAGCGGTTCGAAGATATGAATAAACGTCGTATGTTATTACCTAAAAAATTAGTGGTACACTATATTTTCTTCTAAATTCATAATTTTGAGGTCTATAATTATGTCTATTTGTGTAGATTGCTTCTCCGTATGAACAATGAGTGTCACAGTCACGTGCCGTCTATTAGTTTTGTAATTTAGCCTTTCAGTATAAACAAACTATATACTTTATTTATTTGTCATGATGTATGTTTTGATATAAGACTACTTCAAACTATTATATTTGGTGGATCATAATAAAGTTATGTCACTGTAGAACTTTTGCTCAATCTCTCCTAAATTTTTTCATGGATCCGCCGACTCAACCGGAGAAAGAAAATTACGTAGATGCTATCCTCAAACCACGGCTTCGATGACTGACTGTCACATATATAGGAACTCAAGTGGATTAGCCCAACCACGTATATGATTGATTTGATGGGTTTTGAGCGTGGCGTGTTAAAAAAAGGGCGTTATAGAAGGTGAGGCGTGGGCTTTACTACAGACTGTTGTAATCTTAACGTTTCCTTTCTGCTTAATGAATCACGTGTCGTGTTGACACGTTCGCGAAAAAAAGGTGAGGCGTGGTACCTACACGTCTTTTTTTTTGACAACAAAGGTACCTAAACGTCAAGATTTCTTGACGCACTGAGGAAGGCGCTGGCTGCAGGCAGCTGCTCCTTGCGCTGAACATTTGGTCACGTGTTAACATCTGCGAGGGGTCGCACGAGATGGACAGTAACCTGTGTGTCTGCCCTCACATTGTCACACATATATGTAGGTGGCAAGGAGGCGTCCGCAAAAGTTTTTTTTCCCATGAGAGTACATGTTTTCGTTTTCCCATCAATTGGATTTCCATTAAAAAGTTACCAACACATATCTCAATCTCAATGTAAAACTATATTAAAATATGTTTAGTGCGCCATGAGAGCACATGTCTTCTTCTCGCTCTCCCGGCACTGAACAAGCCAAAGAGTTTTACTTGTCAATGCGAATTCAATAAATAGGAAGACAAGAACATGTGCCTTGTGGAGGAAAAAAAAAACTGCGTTCTCCGCAGAAGGCACTTGATAGCAACAACCGTGCGTGAAACCACAAGACTAGCCTTCAGCCTTGGAAAGGCATCGACGAAACGTTGAACGGCGGCTTTACTATTAATTTCCGAGCTGCAAAACTAGCTATAGCTACTGACGAGGCCAATTGCCATGGCAAACCTAGTACATCAGTTGGTGCATGAGCTGAGGTCTCCACGAGCATGGATGCTCCTCCTCTTCTGCGCCTTGCTTGCACGCCACTCTTTGGCCATGTTCATCAGTGCCAGG
>Ga0182004_10002413_pt1 | contig 14502 bp, 13 predicted proteins | sample Sormic07211540_1_FD_120479 | JGI IMG/M metagenome (GOLD analysis project Ga0182004, IMG submission 120479) | Endophyte microbial communities from Sorghum bicolor roots, Mead, Nebraska, USA - 072115-40_1 MetaG | ecosystem: Host-associated > Plants > Roots > Unclassified | place: USA: Nebraska...
TCGCTTCCCTAAAAACAACTTTAATAAAATATATATTAAAAATTATTAATACTTAGGTACATAAGTAGTATCATCAGAAAGATCTTTGAATCTAGTTTTTTAACAAATTTATTTGGAGATATAGATATTGCACATATTTTCATAAATTTAATCAAACTTGCAATACAAAAACCCAAAACGACAGTTATTTTGGGATGGAAAGAGTACTCATTAATTACTCCATTATTAATTGTGTAGCAAGGTAGGAAAAACATTAGAAGAAAAAAAATAATAGGTAATTTAGTATGTACGAATTGGTTTGTATGAATATTGCATTTGGAAGAATTTGATTGTTTGTTGGAGTATTATTTTTGTTACGCTGATATCAACGGGCCCTGGACCTCATTTTAGTTCGGCTATGGGTCTCGAAAATATCAGGACATGCACATCGGCTGTCTTTGTGAACAACGGAAGAACCAGATCAGCCATGGAGAGCTCCTACAACAAAAATCATAAGTACACTTAGCAAAGATCACCCTACGAATGAACTCCGCACCTTGCAACTGCTTTTTAAACAAAATCTAAGCATTTATTGAAATGTTAATATGGTAGAAAATAAATCATATATTTTCATTTATGATATGCATATTCTGTCACTTGTGCTAACTGCTAATTGTAGATGAAATTTCAAAAACAAATTGCCAGTTCAATTGTAAATCCACAATAAAACCATGAGGACTAACCTCCTCAGATTGGTCTAAAAAATAACTCCTCATATCAAAATGGCTATAGAATGAAGTACTAAAAACGAAATGATCTGATTGTCTTGTTATTGATACAAGGACAATAAAAACTAACTATAAAAAAGAAATAAAGTAAACAGGTAACCTTAAAGTTGACATTCTGAATGCCAACATGGAACCATAATACTTCAAGGTCATCTATGCAGCACTAGCCATGAAGTCTCCATTTCATGAAAGCAATCATTTCCATTGTTTATCATATCACCTGATGATATCACCACTGAAAGTGTTGTACTCATCCTCTATGTCATCTTCATCACTCTGTGCTATGCCTTGAAAGCTCCCATTGGTTTTTTCTCATGCTGAACAGTCTCCGCTGCTTTAGATTCAGTATCAACAATTTCTGATCTTGGTATTTAAAGAATTTAATTGCATGTACAAAGCTCACATGACTCTGTTCCTAGATTATCATGGATAATTTATCAGAAAAAGAAAACAAGATTAAGTTTGGCCTCTGTCGCAAACTTAGGAGTGGTGAAATGTATTGTGGAAGCTTATGAGCAATATATCTGCTTGAAGACTTTGAGACCAAATAAAAAACAACACTTCACAACTCATAAAACATGAATGCAAGGAAACAGTGGAGTTTGTAGTTAGTAAAAGAAAAGGATCCTAAAAGATCAATAACAGCAACAAAAGGTTATTACAAGACTCATCTGTTCAAGTTGGCATCATTCATCATTAATATTTTAATAAGATTACAATGATATTGCTGTCCAAGTGTATCACTAAAAATTTTCATGGTAGGAAATAAACAAGTCATGTTCAAAAGTCTAAATTTTTAATGATACAGATAAAGAATAACAAACAGATGAAGTTCATTTACCTAAGTTTTCGAAGCCGACCATGTTAAAACGCAAAATATTGAGAACAGAAAACTAAAATGTATGTCTATAACCCTTTAGTCTCAAACTCAAACATTTCAAGAGTGAAAGTGAAAATGCAGGGGACCATGAAATAGGATGTAAATCTTGAACACAATCTAATGTACACAGAAGATAAACTTCACAAAATTCCTTTTCACTGATGTCCATGGTTCAGCATAGACCGCTTTTTTCTGTTCTTCCAAAACTCATCTTTCTTTTCCTTCCTAGGTTTTAAGCCAGACTTGCCCCTAATCATCCCTTGTATGGCACTCTTATCCTTTATGTTCTTTCTTGCAGCCTTCACATCCAAAGTATTCAACAACTTTCTATATGACCTAGGATCAGGTATTTGCCCACTTCGGACCATCTGCTTGTGGTAGTAGAACGCCCTTGAGAAGTCACGAACACGGGCATACGCATATATCACTGTAGAATATGTAATGGAGTCTGGTTTTAGTTCCAAGGCTGCCATCTCTTTGAGGAGTTGGGGCAATTTGTAATGCTGCCCGCCTCTTCCATAAGCATTCATCAAAATGTTATATGTCATGACAGTAGGCTTTAAGCCAATCTTTCCAAACTCATATATAACATCCCTCGCCTGAAGATACAGCCCATGTTTTGCTAAACAATCGAGCACCACATGGAATATGACTCGTGTTCCACCAACCTTTTCATCAATCATAGTTTTCCATGTCTCCATTAGCTTCTCTGTGTCACCTGCTCTCCTAAGAGTGTTGAGTAAAGCTGTATACGTTTCTAAGGTAGGTTTAAGTCCTTCTCTTTTCATATCCACATATATGGTATGAGCTTTTTCATGCAATCCATTAACTGCATATGCAAAGAGTAGTGCATTATATGAAGAAGATAATGGCTTAATACCTTCCCTTTTCATCCTCAAGAAAGCATCTTCAGCCTTTCCACTCATTTTCTTCTGGCGACCATAGGCACTTATGAGACAATTGTACGATCCAGCACTCGGTCTTATACCTAAATCTTGCATCTCAAAAAGTAAGGATTCAACTACTTCTGTCTGCAATCTTCTACTGTAAGCATCCATAAGGATATTATAAGTTGTGGTTGTTGCTTGCAAACCTTTTTCTTTCATCTCAACAAAGAGCCCCTCAGCTTCTTCAATTTGGTTGGATTTGCAGTATGCCTTCATCAAAGTTTCATATATGCTTGTGTTTGATGCAATACCTCTCTTCTCCATTTCTAGCTGGATGATTAGAGCTTCCTTTTTTAGCCCATCAAAACAAAAGATATTTATCAAAGCCGCACCAACATCAAAGCTCCAGTTGACTCCTTTTCTGTTCATCCGTTGGAAAAATTCCCATGCATCCTTGGCAGATGCCTTACTCTTCTTCATAATATTAAGCATGATTGCAGATGTCCTGTGATCAGGTTGAACATTGTTCTTTTCCATTAGCTCAAAAACTTCCCAAGCACCATCGTATCTGAAGAAAGGTAGAAACAGGTTCATCATAATGAATACTAAATCATAAATACAAAGAGTAAATGTGGCACATTTTCTACCACTCCTATTCAATTTCGTCATTAGTTATAAATGTTGTTACCTACTTCATCTGAAGCGCCCTTGCATCATCATAAACTAGTCACTAAACTATGTTTCTGCTAGCAGTTTGCTATCTCCAGTGGTATATAACTCCATATACGTTATTCAGATTCTAAACAAATGGAAAATAGTGATACATTGATTTAACATAATCTGATAATCAGTTAACAACACCCATCTGAACTTTATTATCATGTTTTTCAAAGAAAAGCAATGGACACAAACTTACCAGCAGTTACTAACACAACATTTTAGAAATAATCTAGATTCTTACTATAAAAACAGCCCCAAAACACCTAAAATATTGCTCTTCCTTAGTGGACTTGACAAGCAAATGGAAGGCAGTTTTAGGTCATGTACACAGTGAGGGAAAAGGACAGTGAGGGCAAAAGGACATTAGGATGTTCTAGCATTGACATTCTTTCCTCTTATAAATGATAGTAAAGAATTGTCAGGGTCCAGTTCTTAACTTCAAATTAAGCATATGCCTCTTAGTTGTTGTACTGATCTTCTTTTGTCTTGTGTATGCTTTCTCAGATCAAATCTTGATAATCTTTAGTTCTTTACATTTGGAGCTTAATCTATTCTTTTTTCTCAAAAGGAAGAATAGCCAAGCATCTTTATACCATAGAGAGAGAGAACAGAGCCTTCATCTATCAGACTCTGGCATGAAAAATATTTCTGCCCACATTTTTCACAAGTAAACTTAAACTTTCAACTTAATACAACACAAATTCTTCCTTAACTCCCAAAACATGTCAGAAAGTTGACCACAGTTCTCTAATTAGAATCTTATTCACTCAGTCTGATAATATGAACTAATTAAAAGGACATAAGACATCTGTAGAGTATAAATATAGTCCTATTTATTACCTAATCAAATTTTCCTTTTCTCACATTTCATAGTACTAGTTAGCCATCACATGGTTCCAAAATAAGTCCACAAATCTTCAACCAAGTTATTATCTAAACTATGGAACATGTGCCAAGAAACTTAAAACTATCAATTTTCCACCACGCAGTGGTATTCACGATGAGAAGCCCACTAAATTTTGCACTATCAGTCCCTGACACCAAACAAGACAATACTCACCTCCTGCAGTAGGCAACGGCAGATATCGCTGCATTATAAAGAACTGCCTCATGGAAATCCCTCTCCATGGGTAACCTTGCCACAATCTCCAAGATCACATCAGCCATGTGGCACCGCCCAAGCGAAACAAAAGCCGTCAACCATGCCATTGGCGATATTGGCACCGGCTGCTTCTCCCGCAACCACCGGAACAGGTGGGCACAGCCCAACGCGAGCCCCTCTTCAGACATCCTCCACATCAATTCCATGTACTCCTCCTCGCTGAGGTTCCGGTGGCAGTATCCAGCCATGAACTCGGCGAATCCTTGTTCCCCCGCTGCAGCGGGGCACCTCGCAAAGGCAAGGATTTCTTCCATGGCTGCCGTGGTGGTGCAAACATCGCTGACCCCTTCTTGGCTTCGCAAGAAGGAGGTCAGGTCCAACCACTCGCATTCTTCATCGTCCTCCTCCTCTTCTTCTTGGTGTGGTTCCTCGCGCTGCGCTCGAAAGGGGCTGACAGGCGGGTCCCACTGGCCCACCTCCTCACCACCTCCCTCGTCTACATCATCCGAGGCGCCGCCATGGGTCGAGCCTAAAGATGCCAACGGGCAATATCCGCGCGGATAGTGGCTTAGCACGCCCGCGCCCGCGAGCAAAATCTCGTGCCCGCACCTGCGCCCGCCACCCGCCACGGGCAGCAACCTGTGTTCTCCCCGGCAGGTCAACCAGGACGGCGGCCATCCGGGGCGAGGGACGAGGACGGTGGCCGGCCGGGGCGAGCGACGAGGACGGCCGGCGGAGCAACGAGGGCGTGCGACGTGGAAGGCGGCTGGCGGCTGGCCGGGGCAGTCGACGAGGACGGCGGGGGGAGCGACGAGGACGGCTGATAGAGCACCGAGGGCGAGCGAAGAGAAGGCTCCCCGTCGTCCGGTGGCCGCGCCGCCGTGGCCCCCGCTCGAGGAAGCACGAGCTGCGCGCGCCCAGCCCTGGTGACGCGGGCGGCCATGGAGGGCGAGCTTCTTCGATCTCCTCCGATACTCCACGCTAGCGGGAGCGCCATAGGAGAATGGAAAGCTCTCGAGATGGAGAACGCGGTGGTGGACATGCATAACTTGATTCCTGGATGGGAAGAAGAAGAGGGATGTTTTTCTGTTTTGTCTGTTTTGAGCACTGAGGAGAGAGAGCGGTGAGACAGAGGGTGCGGTGCGGTGAAGGCTATCTCCAATACCTCGAAACTGGGTGCTCTTCCTCCATTTTAGCCGACTAAAATTATTTAGTTACTTTTTGCTGGTGACCAGTAAGACTAAACTATTTTAGTTTTTTTTAATCAAACCTTATTTAGTATCTAAAAATTTTCAAGATTTTCTATCATATTAAATCTTTAGACGCATGCATAGAGCATTAAATATAGACAAAAACAAAAAATTAGTTACACAGTTTGTCTATAATTTGCGAGACGAATCTTTTGAGTCTAGTTAATTTATGATTGGACAATAGCTGTCAAATACAAACGAAAGTGCTACAATAACCAAAGCCAAAAAAAATTCGCAAACTAAACAAGGCCTCAATGTGTTTGAAAGTTTAGCTAATAAAATGACTAAAGTTTAGCTAGCTAAAATTTAGCTTAGAGAACCAAACATATCTTAGAATTTAGGTTCCCCACACCAGATGGGTCACGGATTCAAAACCGCGCTTCTCTAGCAGCGAAGACAACCGAAGCTCCCTACTGAGCGCCAACCTGAGCTCCCTGTCGAGTACCGCCTCGCCCCTCGCCGTCGTTGTTGGGCCCGCGTCACCATCGTTGTCGGGGCCCCTGCCAGCACGGCCTTCCTCCCTCCGACGTTCTCTCTCAGCTCACACTCAGAGAGGCAGCCAAGCGGGCGGCTCCAGAGGTGCTCCCACGGCGCCACCCGCGTCGCTGTCGTCGTCGGTCCCCCTTCGCCAGTGAGCTCCTGCCGTGTTCCCACCTAGACACCCACAACTGCTCCACCCCCCTACCCCACCACTATGGGCGTCAAAGACTTTGCGTCTCAGAGAAAGACGACGCAAAATTGCGTCGTTGCTAGTCTCGTACCTGAAATGCCTACTTCCTTTTGCATCTTGTGTTGGAGCCAGTTTTCTTCACCTATTTATATTACATTGTAGCACTACCTATTTTGGTTTGAGTCTCCTTTTGCATGAGCCGTTGGAGATAGTCTAGGGAGGGCCGGAGGGGAGTGGCTAAGTTGCGGATCTGTCGGTTTTGCGATTGTGACTAGGTTATTTCTTTGCCCATCATCAAATGGGCTAGTTGAAGTGGAAGTTGTTAGTGGCGAATCTAGAAATAGGGTAAGAGAGAGCTACTTGATATAAGGATTTCATAGGATGAACTCTAATTGATTTTGTTACCTCAAGAGCCCTTTATGTTTTTAGAACATTTACAAAATTGAACTGACTAGCTAACACTGTTTGGCGCTAGTATTAACACTATTTGGGGCCAAGTTAACACTACACGCCGCTATCTACCATGACGCCAATGGTGCGCAGCTGTGCACGTGGTTTGTGGGTTTGGTATCATTGTCAAATAATGAAATCAAACTATCAAAAACATAATTGTGAGAATTATTCGAAAAAAAGAAGAGAGAGAAAAAAAAAACAAAAAAGACGGGACAAGCGGCACGGACGCGAGCTAGGTGGCCTGCTCGTAGGTGCTCTTGCGCCACCAGTCGTTGAGCAGCACGTCGTGCTCGCCGCCGTACCTGAAGGGCTTGCTTGGCCTCGGGCTCGCCGGCCGGGCGCCGTGGCCACGACGATGAAGCCGTTGAGCCCCGCCGCCACGACGGCATGAGGTTCCGCATTGGGCTCCGCGTCTCACCAGAGCAGGTCGAGGCTCGATCGGCGCTCCTTTAGTGAACACAGAGGCATGTATGTGCATCTGCTATTATGGTCCGTACCTGAAACTTGTTAATCGTTGGTTAACTGCTATTTTAGTGATGGTTGCTGCTGCTCTGTAGCTCATATTTTGAACCTGAGACTATCTTTTTTTTTTCCTGTCAATATTTCGAACATGCTTAGCTCTGTAGCTCATATGGTTTACTGCTATTTCAGTGATGGTTGCTGCTGCTAGCCTGCTGCCTATTTCAGTAAATTGTTACAGGAGTGCCGAAGCCAAGTCAGGATGAAAAGTTGGAGAAAATCACCATTGTCATGATTTAGGCGCCCTTATCCCTGGATGTTTAAGTGAATTGAGAGAAAGGTTGTCTGAATATTTTTTTTCCCTGAAATGAAAATCTATCTAAATGCTATCTGCCTTTGCCTGAATGTTATCTGAATGAAAATATATCTGAATGTTATCTGCATTTGCCTGAATGTGCTCCCATCCCTGAATGTTATCTATCTGGATGTTTTCTGAAATGAAAAGGCGTGTGACACCGGTGTGAAAATAACATCATAGTCTGAATGCAACATCCGTGTCATTTTGTTAGTGTGACAACAGCACCAGTCTGCTGAAAAGAGTGTTCTGCTCCCATGTAGCATCAGTGATGTGCCATTGTGCATGATCATGGATTCAGAATTATTTATTCTCTCCTACAGCTGAAGTGATGGACTAGACATTTAGAAATTGTTCCATGGGTAGTTTCAAGAGTATATAGGTCTGCAGATATGGTCTAATTGATCATTCATGTCGATTGTGTTCAGTTCAGATATAATTTCAAATGACTACATAGTTTATATGGCATATTGGATCAACAACATCATGCATACATTACCTGTTACAGCTTGTCCTAGAAACAGTGAAATGAAACCCATACTAAGAAACAGTTTCATTTCTCAATCCAGTTCTGCAAATAAGCTGACGTGGCTGTCTTGGAAAGAGTGAAACGAAATCCACCATTGAGACTGACCTTAAAACAAGGTCATCTTGGTTTCATGTGCCGGTCTGTGCTGTAAAGTGAACTGTACCGTACGTTTGATCTCAATATTGCAATCCACTCAGTGGCTCCATGCTATTCCTGGACCCGTGGAATTGCAGACGTGCAGTCATGCGGGGACAAAGCCTTCAGCATTGAACTTTTACTGCTTCGGAACGGAACATGACCATCTGAGCCTCATCCATTAAAACTGCACCAGTTCAAATATATTCATTATTAGCATCATCCTCCACGTCCTCTTCATCAGCGCTGCTGTAAGTTTGCAAATAAGCTTCCTCCCCATCATCCTGGCACAGAAGCACCTCCAATCAACTTCAGTTGCAACCAAGAATTTGGAAGGTAATAGTCCCAAAAGGCAACATCTGTTTGCCTTACCTCTACATCATCATCATCATCATCTGATGACAGGTCATCCTCAACTGTTTGAAGCAGCTTCAGATCCTGCTTTTCGCTAGCAACCTTTGTTTGTACCTGACAATGATAAAATATGGAATTGTATCGTGTGACTACATGAAATGAAACAGTAAAATAAATTAAAGTTCAAGAAATCTGATGCCTTACAAGTTGTGACTGCAACTTCCAGATCTTGCCTTGCAGACTAGAGATGTGATGCTTCAAGGCCTGAAAACCCAATGGATGAAAAGGTAAGTACAACTTACGCAAAAGGAACAAGGGAAGACCACAGTTTATGGTGGAGTTCCTGCGTGTTCAATAAAAAAAAAAGACTTAATAGTGGAGTTACCTCCCGCCTTTGCAGCTCTATAGAGCGTGCCAATGCTTGCCTCCTTGTTAATAGATTCCTAGGCTTCATGATTTGGGGTCGCCTGTAGTTTTTACCCCGGTAGAAAATGATTGCATATCCTTTACTTGTCTTGTCAAGTGAAATGAGAACACCTTCACTCTCAGCTTCTAAAGAGATTGCAATATGTTTCACTTGCGCGAAGCTCTTTCCCCTGACAATAATTTTAACCAACTCTCGGTGCTTCCAATGCAAATGCATGTTTTGTACAGTTCCATCAAAAACTTCTCGTCTGCCTGTGAATTTTTTTAGTAAATAGATGAGGTCAGCACATGTTCATATGAATTCTATATTGCAACTGTATAGTGAAAAGCATCAGTCGTACCAAGCATCAAAAAGGCCCTCATTTTTAGGCCAATTCTGCGAAATAAGAAGCGTTCCTCATCTGTAACTGTTTCCAAATCAGTTGGAAGCTCTGCTGGGGAAAGAAATTCCTGAACTTTCGCCAGAGCCCTCTCTGCTTTTGCAACTTTTGTTTTTGCCTGCAAGTCAAAAAAATTATTATAATTAGTATGTGCAATGGCTGCAGTGATATTTTCTTCATAATAGAGTGGAAAGTGTGATGCTGTCTTTAAAATGAATGATGAAAAGTGAAATTGGTAACTCGTTGCAGGTAGAGATTTTGTAAGACATACTAAAATCAATTTTCTCTTCAAGTTCTTCAAAAGAGACGTGTGCTTCAACAAAGACAAACGCTTCATCTCCTCTTCCCTCTGCTTGTCATTAAGTGACATTCCCCATCGAGATTTTGCTTCTGTAGTTTCTGTCAGAGTACCAGCAACTAGAGGACCTTTTATACCCTTGGGGACAGTTATAATAGAGGCTGATGCTTTAAGCCGAGCCAGCTCTTCCTCATCCTGTTGAGTAATGGCTTGTTCTTGCTTCTCCACCAAGACCTGCCTTACTTTAGGTGCTATGAAATCATTGCCCCTGTAGAAGACAATGTACTCCTTGTTCCTTGACAAGAGCACTCCTCCTGTCAATTTCTGCAAGTGTTTTGTTACACGGACTCAAAACACTCACCAGGTGTAATATGCAGCAAGAATTCAATTACCAACCAAGCAGTTAATAAATCATACACAAGAACCAATTAAAGGATACACACCAAAAGATCTATCAATGGATGGTCTATAGCACCCCTTGCAGAATTGTACCTTGCAGCACTCTCAGCAAACCAGACTTTCATGGCTAAACAAATAATAAGCAGAAAAAATCCTAGGAGGTAATGGCCAGAACATTGTATCATCAGAAGATAGTAGAGCAAGAGAAGACTAGATACATATAAAGCAAACTTATACGAATTAAGCAAGCTAACCTCATATATTCTAGATTGGGTATAGACGCTTGGTTATCAGATAAATGTAACATATACTGAAATTTTATATAGTTTTACCTTGATTTCTTCTGCCATTCTATCATTGCATGTGTTTGGAACTCCTCTCTTGATGGCAATCTTTGCAATAGCACTTTTCTCCCATAATTTAACCATAGCAGCAGCTAAGCCTTGGTGTTCTCTGTTTCTCCCTGTCAACCGACAAGTACATACAAAGGGTTGAAATTCATTAAAGATCGAATAGTATTTAGTCAAATCATCCAATTCAGATACAAACTCCAATACCTAGAGCGAAATGAGGAGCAGTTTGCCTTGAAAGTCTACGCAGAGTTGTCATTTCCTTATCTCGAAGAGTGCTCTTAATCTTGTAGGGAAGTACTCTAAATGGAGGTTTGTAGCCATGCACTACACCAGGAAGCAAGTCGGCATCAACAGGGACAGGGCCGCGACCAGACCAATCCCTGTACCGTGGTCCCAACTGATCCAAGAAGTTATCAATATCAAATGTTTCTGAGGATTCTAGAGAAAAATTTTCAGTAGACGTTAAGCGCTTCGCACCAGCTTCTCTTGAGTCCTGCAAGTTGTGACCACCATGGCTCGATACAGCACTACTAGCATCATCAACTTCCTTACCAGAATCAGTTTCTATGGATTTAGCATATGACTGCACACATTGAAGGTTGTAATTCATTCCCCTATACAAAACAACTGATCTCCCTGACCTCCATATAACAACTCCCCCAGTCCTATCCTGAGTGACAAAAGCAAAGATCACAAATTCTAATCATTTTTCATTGGACTGAAAAAAAAAACTACAGATAAAACCCTTAAATTAGGTACCTCTAGTAAATCATGAGTTCTCTTCATGTTCAGGCTTGGAGGGCCTTCAAACCTCATCTTGACCACCTCATCCACCTTCCATTTCCTGTGGATGCTCTCCACAATGTCTTGAGTAACCCCTCCTGGTCCAACCTTTATCCTCTCCTTCATCCTCAATGCCGTGTCCCTAAGCCTCCGCAGTTCAGGCTCTGGAATAGTCCTCTCGGCCAGTTCTGTGTTGCTGCGCCTCCCCACCCTGCCACCACTGAATGCCTCATCATCCTCCTCTTCCCTTTCCCATGGCAGGAGTACAGGGCCCAATTTCTGGACAAAATCTTCAGCATTTGACAGCTCAATCGCGGCATTCGGATCGCTTTCCTCCATCGAACCCCTCAATGTTTTAACTATGGTGTTTACGCTGCCCTGCCTCATACTCCTATCGAATCTGCCACCGTATGAATCTCTATCTGCTGACAAATCCACCTCATATGAAGAATTCACAGTCGGTGTGGCATAATCATCATACAATTGCTCTTCTGAACTCCCAGTAGGAAGCTCCTCACCATCGTCGATCTCTTCCTTATCCCTATCCTCCAAGCTCAGCTCATCATCAGAAACATCACTCATGTCCATCCCTTCCTCCCCTTCTGCCACCGGACCAGAAACCCTATCACTGGTCGATTCTTCCCCGTGAATCCACGGCGCAGAGACTGGCTGGCTCCCAAGCAGATAGCTCGGCCGAAAATGCGATCCATCGTCCTGCTCCCGCGCCGCTTCGCCCTGCACCGCGGTGGTGTCCCACGCCCCTTCCTCTGCTCCAACTCCGTCGTCATTAGAGGAGACGCCGCCAAAGTAGTCCACGATGGAGCGCAACGTTGCGCTTGAACCTCCACCACTGCGGTTTCGGCCGCCCGCACCACCACTTTCTCGGCTATCCCGGTGCGGCAGCGAAGGCGACTGCTGCTGAGGCTGTTCCCAGGGCACTGAGGCACGCTGGGAGGGTGCCCTGGAGGACCAGCGGCGGAGGGCATGTTCCTCAAAACTCGGCTTGAGGGGCCTGCTCTTCTTCTTACTCTTCCTTCCACCTGCGCCGTCCGACGCCACCGGCGAGGAGGCCGAGGGAGAAGACGCCGATGCGGGAGGAGAGGAGGAGACGCTTGCGGTGGCGGTGTTAGTTCTGGTGCATCTGACGCAGGGTAGCCGTGCTGGTCGGAGAGCGGAGAGAAAGGGAGGGGTCGTGGACAGAGCGGGAGGTGGCAAGTGCAGCGCCATTGGAGGTGGGAAAGGAGGAGCTTGGGTGTAGGAGATGGCCTCCTGACTGACGAAGGCGAAGGCCGAAGGGATATGGAGGGCCAGGGCTTTTTGACGGGCCTTGGGCTTTTTGGACCCTTATTTTAGCTGTGGGCTGCCATTGGATGATTCTTTTAAAAAATCATTTTCCTCCCTCAAGTTTTACGAAAAAATCGTTTTTACTTCCTGAACTCCGAAACCAGGCAAACTACCTCTCTCAACTTTTAAAACTATGCTTTTTACCTTCCTGGCCTGGTTTTCAGCGGTTTTATCTTTAGCTTTTTTATTTATTTTGGCTAATTTTTTTAAAAAAATCATAGTAAATCACAGAAAAACTATAAAATAGAAATTTTAATTTTGTTGGACTCCACATGAGTATATCTACACAATGAATATTATAATATGCTATGTTTTAGTATAAAGTTTCTACTGTAAATTTTGATCTATTATTTTCTATAATTAATTAGAATAATGCATAACCATAGTTTTTATAGTCCAATTATGGTAAAATTTTTATTATGGCCTAATTATTGTATATTTGGACAGTAGTAAAATTTTATACTCATTGGATCATGTATAACTTAATTATATAATTATTTAGGGTTTATGCTTGTTAAATCTAAATAAATCTATAATTGAGTTATACTTATCCAATAAGTATAAAATTTTTACTCCAGTTCAAGCATATATAATAATTAGATGACCATAAAAATTTACGAAAATTGGACCATACAAACTATAGTTATAATTATTCCAATTAAATACAGAAAAGAATAGATCAAAATCTATAGCAAAAACTTATACTAAAGCATACATAGTGTATATTTACCGTGTAGATCTACTCATGTGGAGTCCAATAAAATTAGATTTTCCATTTTATAGTTTTTTGTGATTTACTATGATTTTTCAAAGATTCAGCCATAATAAATAAAAAGAAAAAGACAAAACCGCTTTTAACCGGACCAGGGAGGTAAAACGTATGATTTCAAAAGTTAGGGAGGTGGTTTTCCCAAATTTGAAGTTCAAAGAGGAAAAGCGAACATTCTCAAAAGTTGAGAAAGGAAAAGTGGATTTTTTTTTCCTTTTTTTGAGAGCGGGGGAGGGGACCCATTGGATGATTCTAAACAATGTCACTAGAATCTATATATGATCATAGCTCAAAGTGATGCTATGTTCATACCAAATATGATAAGGTATGAGGTGGTTAGATGACACTTGTGTTGTCATTAGAGTATTTTAGGTTATAAACATAGATTAATTATAATAGATAACGAGGGCATATCCTAGTAAATAAACACCCAAATAATGTAATATAATATTCAAATCATTCTATGCTATGCACCTAAGGTAGAACATGATTTATTGAAAACTAAAATTGATTTCATATTTTTCTATGCCAAAACTTTTTTTATTTTTTCTCTTGAAAGAGCAGGAGAACAACATATCACTGTATTGCTAAGAAAAAAAAGGAGAACCCTTACAGAACACCGCACATACTAAAAAAACTACAAATCACTTTTGCGCCAGGACAAGAAAAGGATACGAACACAACCTAAAGAACACACACTAATGAGATGACTAGGCAAAAAGGTAAAAAAAATACCTTTAGCCCCAACCAAACCCCACAAGTTAATTTCCTCGCTAACAAGCAATAAGGCTATGGCCAAACAAGGAGGTACACCATCAAAAACAAATCTATTGCAGTGATCCCAGATGGTCTAGACACCAAGAATCACAAGCTGAGTTGAGGCCTTTCTGTAGTTATCTGCCAACAGAGAACCCTTCTCTAATATGAAGGGCAAGGATATGTAGACCTACTCTTTGGAATAACCTGAAACAAAAATCTCTTTGTAATAAAGACACAAAAAAGAAAAAGACAGTTTATGGATTCCTCAGCTTGATCACAATGAGGACATCTCCCTAAATGACCAAGCCCTCTTCTTGACAGTCGGTCGGCTGGCCACATGAAGAATTTACACTTGCCATGAGCCCAAAGATCTAAATCCTTTGGTAAGGCCCAAAGGAGCCCAAGATTTTCTATGACTTTTTTTTAGAAA
>Ga0182004_10002414_pt1 | contig 14502 bp, 14 predicted proteins | sample Sormic07211540_1_FD_120479 | JGI IMG/M metagenome (GOLD analysis project Ga0182004, IMG submission 120479) | Endophyte microbial communities from Sorghum bicolor roots, Mead, Nebraska, USA - 072115-40_1 MetaG | ecosystem: Host-associated > Plants > Roots > Unclassified | place: USA: Nebraska...
AAAAGGGCCTATATATAAGCAAGGGTGCATTCTCTAAGTTTGACTTGAGGCTCACTTTCATGGATTAACCTTAACATGATCATCACCACTTATCTTGGCATGTTTGAGCTCAAAACCTAAAGTCTAACTCGTGGCAAACACCTGGGGTGTTACAGTCATCCCATGAGCAAGCTTGATTAGGGCTTGATCATGGCGAAGTACAACCGGAGGAAGAACCGATAGGCCGGCCTCTCCTCCAATCCTCCCTCGCTCTCCATCTCGCTACTATCTAGATCTACTCTAGTTTAGAGATGAGAGGAGATCTCTCATCTCCAAACCCTAGCTTTTGAACTGTCTATGAATAATGAATAGGGATGAAGAGGTGCCTCCTCCAGGGGCTAGGGGTCCTGGTTATATAGCCCTTCCAAATGAATGTGGGCCGTCAGATCAAACCGACATTAATCGCATGGTTTTCCTTGATCCTCAAATGCGGTGGTTCATAATCCTCGAGGCGGAGCCTGATTGGTTCCTGTAGCAGGGCGGGCGCCCTGTCCCCGGGCCCGCTCGGCTTCTCGTTCATTCCCGTGGCTTCTGGAGTATTCTAGATGATAGAAAATTGCCGCACACATTAATATCTCTATGTAAACCCGACGTGTGGGCCTTTCCTCCATATTTCCTGATAACCCCCTGCTGAAATAGACAAACACCAAAACTTGTGGAATTTTGTCAGATAAAACCCTAAGTCTGGGTGTTGGTTGCATTTGGATCCTTTTCTTTGTTTATTTTATAATTAAATTTGGTACTTAAGGACCGTCAACAACTACCACTCATCGGCAAGAATCTCCATCGGCTGATCTTCATCGGCACCCTTCTGGTAATACAACAACTTTCCTACTGCCGAAGAGTCCATCCTGATTATCACGACACGTGCCAAAAAATGGTGTCAACATATGCCCCCAATTTTGGAGTATAAAATCATTAACGCTCTAAAATTTACTCTAGATAACGATTGTCTTCAATTATCTAACTCATGACAAAATCCATTACTGAATCCAATTAAATCTAATCCAGATCTTCGTGCTTCAGTAAACATCACACAACCTCTAACCATCCCAGCTCCGATTATGGCTAAAATATAAGGGCAGCAACCCATCAGCAAGAATCTAACACCATACTAGACTGTCAATTTTAGAATCAAAATATTCTGCACACCAAAATTTCTTCTGAATCATGATTGCTTGCCATCAAATCACCCACACGATCTCTTGATTATTGTGTGAACAGTTACCATATATATATCTAAACAACCTCGACTGTTACGCGCGTGGCAGAGAGATAAGTCTAGAATGCCTCTGTTCCGTTCAAGCTATAAATACATCTCTCCCAAATGCCTGTCTTCTACCTTCACATTCCAATCTTCCAAAACCTATTCTCCCCGGTGGCGACCCTGACGAACAACCGTGCGGCTTCAACCAGCAAGAACTTCTTCCAGTAGCGGCCTCAAGTCTCCAGCCACACCTTCATCCCACTCAAAGCAATGGTGATCAACTTCAACATCCCCACGGTTAGTCTCATACTCATCTCTTTTTACTATAGCTCCTTGTGCCCTTGTAAGTTCATATACTTAGTGGTTTTTCTTTCTCTTTTCCATCGTCCTTTTGATCTTCCAAACTTATGAACTGAGTGACAAACTAGTTATCCCAACCGATCAACCTCACATCCAATGCCTAGGTCCCTTGGGTGACCTAGATCCAACCGATGTAATCAATGCAGAGACTAATAGAATCCCGTTTAGAGCCCAAAATTTTTCTTTAGATCTGTGGAAAGACACGTTCCGATCTTGGCCCAAAACTACCAAGGGATGGAAAGATTAGTATCTGAGGGTTATTGGGTCGATGGAGGTATACTGGGTAGAGAGAAAGCTAGACCAACGTATCAGGTTATCGATTGCCGATATGCAGAAGAACGAGTCAATGATGATAGTGGCCGCTTATTTTTTGTCAGACACCACCAATACCTTCATATTTGGACATGGCCCAGCCACCCCCACACTTGCCGATGTGCACATGGTCACAGGCCTAGATATCTCATCTACCGATGACCCCCTTGCTTACAACAGAAGGGCCGAGTATAAAGTGAATACTCGCAACATCGGGGGTTGGACGGGGTACATCCAAGAGTAACAGAAGACCGGGTCAGTCGGTCAGAGGGAACACGCCACCTTTCTAAATATGTGGGTAGAGAAATTTATTTTTTGCGGCCGATCGGTAGGGCCAACCAGCGTCTACCTTGCTGCAGCTGAACTGCTGGCCAATGGAGTGAGGTTCCCTCTTGGCGATATCTTTTGAGTTCTACCTACCACCTTCTTCACCAAGTATCACAGAAGCTTTTACTTGGTGAACCCATGGGCAACCTGGGAGGCCCATGGTGGTTTGTCAATATGTGGCTGAATGCCCATATGCATAAACGTTTGCAATGGAATTTCTTCACCTAGTAGTTTCCACGGGATATTGCCAAAGATTATGAGCTTGAGGACAAAGAATCGGCAACACGCCCGCCCCTCAATTTTGGCGAGGCAATAATAGTACTTCCTGGGACAGAAGCCAACGAGGACCAAATTGGCAGGTTCTTCCAAACCTTCTACAATGGCCTCTCCTATGAGCATCGGACCTGGATGCCTTACATCGATGAAGAATCTAGATTCCCCCTCCTCTTCTACCTTGCCGATGAGGCGTTAAACAAAAACAATGATCTGATGATGGCTATCATCACTCCCCGAGCAATTCTAGCAAATACATTCAGTAGTGGGAAGAATGTCAGCATCACTTACGAATTTTATAACCCGTCGGTGGTAGCATGTCAATTGGCCTTTGGTCAACTACCGATCAAGCTCTGTTATGCCTATGTAATCAAACCAAGAGAAGCAATCACTAGCAGATTAGATTGAGACAAGGTGGTTCAACTCCCCCTGATGTTGATACCACAGACATTGATCTGTCGACCTGGATACCGACCTCCTTCATCACTGAATCATACAAGTCATGGTGGCAAGAATGGAGGAGTCAATTATTCACAACATCTGCCCACATGTATCGGCATCTAATTGACCCTGAGCACATCATCCTCGATGATGCAATAAGTTTCTTTCAACACTTAGTCCGTTCTTCACCTCTAATTTTATCGGCAACTAACTCCTTCTGTTTGACAGGTTGATGATCCAGAACCAGCCATGAGCAAAAGTGGGAAACCTTTCGACCTTCAGCCCGTTTCTCCAATAGCACCGATCGGCTATCATGCTCCCACCCTGGCCGCTCTAACTCATCGGGGAGCACGCCCTAAGAAAGTCACCACCAAGCGCCCAAAGGGCACTCCATCGGCTGCTGCTGCAACTCTCGTAAAAGCGTTTAAGGTAACAACCCTGCTTACTACAATCTATGGCGATCTCAAATCGTACTGACACTATATATACTTTTTTAGGACATCCCAACTACAATCGGGTCATCATCGGCAACCCTCTTGCATCAGATACTGCTATCCCTCACGAGCCTTCAGAGGTATTCCTTTCACTTTATATTTAACTCACCAAACATCATATCTTACAATCTATGCCTGATGTTCAACCAACCAGTGCTGATGCCCCGTAGCCAGCAGTCATCAAAGCTCAAACCAAGTGAAAGGCTAAAACATGCACCAAGGCTCAACCAAAATGGCAAAAATTTGTACCATCTTCACCACCCCAACCAGCGCCTCCAAGCCAGCCAGAACCGATCGATGCACCTGAGCAGACGATTGATTCTTCCGCATAAGGCATGTCATCGGCCGTTGTACCTGAACAAACCATTAATCCATCTACACAAGGTACGTCATCAGTTGTTGTACTCCAAGAATTAACTGTCGATTAATCTGCAAAGAAATTCTCATTAATCTCAATACTAATCAACTCCACATCTGAAGATATTCTATCAGCAGGTCTAGCCGATTCTCATCAAGGTGTACTCCAGAGTGCTCTCCCCAGCTAGAGGCAAGAAATCGCCTTGAAGCAAGTAAGCCAACTGACTTAGCAAATTTGCACTATTCATACTTGCTCTCAACTCACTCCTTTTCTTCTTTTAGGAACAAGACTCTCCCGATAGCCTATTCTCCTTTGCCATCGACATCTCTGATGATGAGGGGGAAGAAGCAAGCTCTACACTAGCGCTAGGAATAGTATCGGCAGAGGTTAAGTCCAAGCTGGAGGCTCTGCTAAACTTACTACAACAAGACACCGCCCAATTGGTAGACGACTCGGACCCTGCGAAAATGATCTTCAAGATAGTCCGTGGTCAAGTCCCTGCCAATATTGAGGAGGCACTCTTCTAGGCTACCCACTTAGAATGCCACTAGCTCTAGTATCAAAAGGCTGCCCAGCGCATTGCCAATAGACCTACCCAAGCTCAGCTTAAGGAAGAGATGCTGTACCTGAAGCATACCGCCGATGAGAAACACAAAAGCATCAGCAGTTTGCAGTCATCCGGTGCCAAACTAAAGCAGAAGATCTTAGACTTGTCGGCAAGGAAATAAGCTCTACTGGCTGAGCTTAAGGAGGTCGAAGAAGAGCTAGCCCATGCTGAACAAGAGGAAAGTCAGCTACCTGATGCCATCAAGGTCCTCCAACAAGAGAGAGACACTCAAGGCTGCAAACCCTGGCGATGAAGAAGAATCTCAAACTAGTGGAGGGCTCTACCGATGAGGACGTTAGAGAAGTGGAGGAAGCCGATCAGATTCGCCTACGTACGATATCGGCCATCCAATCTTTATTAAATTTGTAAACCCTTCCATCAGCAGCATGTTGCATTGGTGCTTTGAGAAATACTAATACTTTGCCTAGCCAATAGGACTGTTATCGGCATTTATACTTTTACGCATGCATCCAAATACTAGGATAATATTTCTTTAAATATTTTCCATTTAATGATCTGGGAAATACAACCCCTTCGAGGGTTTCTAGAACATATGCGTTGCCAGGAGCAGATCGAGTTATAAGATAAGGAACTTCCCAATTAGGAGACCATTTGCCAAACTTTGAACTTTTAGTCCCAATCGGTAAAATCAATTTCCAAACTAAATCTCCATCGGCAAATTCCTTTACTTTCACCCTCTTGTCATACCATCTGGCCACTCTTTTCTTATTTTCTTTGATGCTAACTAAAGCCCTCAACTGATGACCTGCCAAATCTTCCAAATCATCTTTCATAAGAGTATCATAATCATCGGCTACCAATTGATTCTGAGAGAATCCCGCCTAGATCTAGTTTTAATTTCCCAAGGCAGTATCGCATCGCGTCCGTCCACTAACTGATAAGGCCACACATTAATTGCACCATGACACGCCATTCGATATGACCATAGGGCTTCATTTAATGCCATATGCCACCGCCTAGGATTTTCTTCAATTTTGCTCTTAATGAGTTTAATAATCCCTTTGTTAGAAGCCTCAGCCTGACCATTAGCTTGAGCATAATAAGGAGAAGAATTCAAAACTTTGATCCCCATACTAGTAGCAAACTCATCAAATTCTCCCGATGTAAACATAGTGCCCTGATCGGTAGTAATAGTTTGAGGAATACCAAATTGATAGACAATATGCTCTTTCACAAAATAGATTATATTGGCCGATGTCACCTTTTTCAAAGGAATTGCTGCAACCAATTTGGTGAATAATCAGTAGCAACCAGTATAAATTTATGCCCCTTGCTTGATGGTGGATAAATTTGACCGATGAGATCGATAGCCCATCCTCGGAACGGCCAAGGTTTGATGATAGGATTCATGGCCGATGCAGGCGCTCTTTGAACATTGCCAAATTTTTGATACCCCTACCATCCTTTAAAATATTTAAAGCAATCTTCAAGAATAGTCGACCAATAATATATGTTCCTTCTGATTATCCATTTCATCATGAAAGCTGATTGATGTGCCCCACACACTCCTTCATGAATTTCACCCATCAAGCTTTTTGATTCATCATTGCTAAGACATTTGAGTAAGACTCCATCCAAGGTTCTATAATATAATTCATCATCGAGGAGCACATACTTAGTAGCTTGAAATCTTACACGCCTTTCAACTTTCTTAGATGAATCCCTTAAGTAATCGGTAACTCTAAGGAACTCCTTTTCCTAAGCTTCCTCTGATATACACTTGGTTCGTTCATAAGTATCTGATTCTACCGATGCAATGATGTAAGAGGAATCACCAGAGACAACCTCAATCTTATCTCCAACCTACTGTATGAGGTATTGATGCATTGTAGAAGGAATACAACAGTTGGCATGAATCTAGTCCCTTCCTAGAAGCAGATTGTATGCACCCTTACCATTAATAATGAAGAACATTGTTGGCAAAGTTTTGTTGCCGATAGTTAATTCAACGCACACTACTCCTTTGGCTGGCGACACATTGCCTTCGAAATCTTTTAGCATCATATCGATTTTCGTCAAGTCCTGATCTCCTTTGCCAAGTTTCCGATACATCACATAAGGCATAATATTAATCGCAGCTCCTCCATCGATGAGTATCTTAGATACAGGCTGCCCATCGACTTTGCCCTTGACAAATAAAGCTTTAAGATGTTGTCTTTCATCATTGGAGGGTTTCTCAAAAACAGCCATCATAGGATCTAGTGCCAATTGAGCTATCTGATCAGAGAGAACAGTTTCCTCTTCATCAGTGGAAGGTGCAAGAAACTCCATCGACAAAATAAATACCATATTAACATCTGCCGATGGACCCTTACCCTTGTATTTTGATTGCCGCCAATTTTCAGGCCTTTCATTAGAAGAATTTTCCTCCCTGATCCTCCTCCTCTGTGTCTTTGTTAGGCCCTCAGGACACCATTGGGGAAGCTTAGTTTTCTAGACCGGCTAATAACGGGTTTTCAGTCGACTCTACATGGCGTATATTAGGGTCCCTATAGAATATTTCTTCATCAGGAAGTCTAGCATTGGCCATCTCCTCAAGCTCTTCTTGATTCCTTGGAAAATAGCCAGCACGCTCACCAAGTCGTTCATGTACACTGAGTTTGCCACCTAGCCATTCATGTACTGATGGTCTACCTCTGATCGGCTTATCAATGAACAAACCCGATTACCAGGCTGAAACCTCCTTTCTGGCCGATTGGTTTGATAGTAACTATTACACTCAAGACAATTTTCAACAGTTGGCAATTTGATACCTTATTCCTAGCAATGGATGAAAAATTGGCAGTTTCAATGATCTTTATGCTGATTCCATTCTTCCTGACGCTTCTCTTCCCGCTATCGTCGATATCGGTTCTCATGCTAGTGCCAATTCTCCTGTTGCGTTCCCCCCTGTTGCCACCAATGAGTGATCACAACACCAGGTTGAGGAGGCCTTTTGGAACTGCTATTTTCCTCCAGTAGACTCTTTCCTTTTGCATCATTAGTAGTTATCTAATGTTGAGGGTCCACCGATGTGTTCTTCTCAGCAGCTTCTGATGTCAGTACCTTAGTTTTACCCTTGGCGTCCAACATATTTGTTGAGAAAGGATGCTGATCAATTTTCATCGGCTTCTGAGTCTTAGAGTTATCAAACTTAATTCTTCTAGATTCTATAGCCGATTGCAACTGCTGCCTAAACACCTTGCACTCATTTATGCTATGTGAGGTAGCATTGTGCCATTTGCAGTACTTGATCTTCTTTAGCTCTTCTGCCGATGGAATCACATGATTAGGTGACAATTTAATTTGACCCTCCTAAATCAAAAGGTCAAATATCCTACCGGCTTTGGTGACATCAAAGGTGAACTTTTTTGATTCTTTCTAACCAAAGGGATAAGATATCGGCTTTTTGTTCTTAACCCACTCAGCCAAACCGATAACTGGTTCTTCATCAAAATCAAAGTCTTCTGCTTCATCGACAAATGACACCTTTTTGCTTCAATTTTGTCTAGGCTCAAAAACCCTAGTATCCTGATTAGAGATCCTCTATACAAGATGACTTAGGCTTTCAAACTCTTGAGAAGCATACTTGTCCTTGAGGTATGGCAATAACCCTTGAAAAGCCAGATCAGCGAGTTGTCAATCATCCAGCACCAAGCTATAGCACTTGTTCTTCACATCTCGTAACCTCTGCACAAAACTTTCTACCAATTCATCATTACGTTGCCTCAATCTCACTAGATCGGTAAGCTTCTTTTCATGAACTCCAGCAAAGAAGTATTTATGAAACTGTTTCTCTAGATCGGTCCAAGTGATGCAGAATTTTATGGCAATGATATAAACTAGGTGAATGCCGATCCAGACAAAGATGATGAAAACAATCGAAGTCTTAGTTCATCTCTGTTAGCTGCCTCTCCACATTGAATAATGAAGCGATTGACATGCTCCATTGTCGATGTATCATCTTGTCTAGAGAATTTAGTGAAATCTGGCACCTTATACCGATTTGGGAGAGGAATTAAATCATATGCTGGAGGGTATGGTGTCCGATAAGAATATGTATTAACTTTGGGTTTTATCCTAAACTGATCTCTCATGATTTCTGCTATCTTATCAGCCCAATAAGCATCAGCCTCCTGCCGATGGATTGGTTGAACTTCTACAGGAGGAATCTGCTAATATGCTTCCATGTGTCTTTTTGGCATATTTGCTGCTGCTTGTGGCCCACCAATCTGCTAGACAGGGTTCATCGGCTGAACCGCCGATGCTTGATTCTGGCATCTAGTGTGTATATGACCTTGCTAAGTTCCTGAAACTTGATAATTTGGCTGAACTGTATGCTGGGTAGGTAACTATCCTAGCCAACCATTTTTAGAATTCATCGGCACAAAGCTTGCCGATGGTTGGTAATTTGTCGACATTGCTGGATGATAGTTAACATAACCAGCTTGAGAGATGAACTGCACTGCAGGCTGACTCATAGTAGGAGTCCTTTGTTGCGTCGGCAATAGATTTGCCGATGAACATGTATTGGGTGTTTGAAACGAGGGCATCTGAAACCCCCGTGGAATTGACCGCATAGTAGTCAATGTAGCATATTGAGGTACTTGAGTCATCTGCGAAACTGGAGGAGCCGATGATACAAGAGCCTTTCCTGTTGTATCAGACACCTGAGATAATCCAGAATTAATGGCAGAAAACTCCGGAGGCATACCATATCCCCACCAATTAGGAGGAACCTGGCTGTTTTGGAATGTAGACCCTGACATAGCTTATGCCGATAGATTTGTATTGAGTTAAACTCGCCCTCCTGAAGGCATCAGATCTGATCTCACCGGTGTAGATTGATCATTAGGCACACCTGCCGAAATTGGAGGAGAGTAACTTCTGTACGTGCAACGGCTGAGGGAGCCGATGTAGCACTAACCGATGGCAGCCCTGGTTGATGATAAGCTGGCCTAGCATAAAGTGGTGGTGCTTGTCCCTCTTTGAAAGTTCATACCACAACATTGTAAACAATATTGGATAGCACATTGGAGTGGTTAATCAAAGCATGATTAATTGCAGAATTAACCATCTCTTGAAGTTTACCAATATTAGAGTCAAAGGTAACCTGCTGAGGTAACAACAGATCCTGCTTCTAGATGACTTCTCTACTCCTGTTCAAGCTGAACGACTTCAAGCAAAGCTGCCTGTAATCCTCCATAGCTTTTTTCGTAGCCTGTTTTTGCTCTTCCTTAAGATCTGCTTCTATCACCGTGATGACGTTGTTCGCGTCGATATCAGGATTCAACATGTTGATCATGTTGACTTGGTCCCACCAGGCTTGCCAAAAGATGTGTTGATGCAAAAAGTAGATCTACAAATACAAAGGGCTAATACCCGATTCGATATCCAAGACGTGCTAGTCGATTTGACCTATTAATCGACAAGGATGATAACTCAAGCACTTTGGTCCTGACAACAGCGATATGCCCGAAAGGCACAGCCAAGAGGTACTCACATAGAACTCAAGGATCACCGAAGGTCACACTGAAGCGATGTAGCTCACCGAATCGATGAGAACTCGTAAAAAGAAAATATGCGAATTGATAAAGTCATCAAAAATAAGTGGATGCAAAAAATATGAGTAAAATTATATTGATATTGATTGATTCTAATGATTTTACAGTGTCCTTTAGTCTATATTTATACTCTGGTCCAAAGAATCATAACCAAATACGACTAGGACATCGAATCCGTATCTAAGGCAAAACATGACTCTTACATAGGTTATAGTCTAACAAATATAGAAAAGGGAAAACAACACCTATCTACTTTAGTGCCCACCTCAATTACGATGAAACCTTCATCGGCTCCTGCTCCATCGGCATGCTTTCTGTCGTCATAAGCTTCATCAGCAGTAGTCTTTACGTCTTCCTTCATCGGCATCAACAACGTACCATTAAGCCTCATCGACAACAATCTTCAAATCGTCATCGACAATGCCATCCCTGATCTTGTTAACAACACCTCTGAGTTTTAGTTAGAAGATAATCCTCTCATCGATCACTACCACTCATCGGCAATAATCTCCATCGGCTGATATTCATCAGCACCCTTCTGGTAATACAACAACTTTCCTACTGCTGATGAGTCCATCCTGATTATCTTGACACGTGGCAAAAAACGGTGTCAACACTATGATATCTTTACATTTCAAACCCTATATCTCTTTCTATTCTCTTTCTCACTCATAATCTTCATGGTCAATGTTAATGCAACGTGAATCAGTACCTAGGACCGATACGTCGGCCTTGTTCAGTTTCGAAAAAATTTCGGATTTCGCTACTGTAGCACTTTCGTTTTTATTTGACAAATATTGTCCAATCATAAACTAACTAGGATCAAAAGATTTGTCTCGCGATTTACAGACAAACTGTGTAATTAGTTTTTGTTTGTGTCTATATTTAATACTTCATGCATGTGTCACAAGATTCGATGTGACGGGGAATCTTGAAAACTTTTTAGATTTCGGGGTGAACTAAACAAGGCTTAGGAGCGGCAGGGCTGGACGAAAATTATAGAGCCAGAGATTTTGCCTCATTAGTAGGGATGAAAACGACAGACGGATATTATCCATATCATATTTGTTTTTATATTTCTTGTCGGATTTGGATTTGAATACAGATAGTGTCAGCTATGTTGGATAAGATATGATTGAATGTCGACATCATAAATATAAGATTTAAGTATTTAGATACGGATATGATATCAGATGTTGAATATTTTGACTCGGATATGGATAGATTTGAACCATTCTAAACGATTTCAGTCTCGAATACGATGAGAAAATATCCTTACTGTTTTCATCCCTGCTCTTTAATATAGGAGGTATAGATATAGATATAGGAAAAAGTCTTAGTAACCTCCTCAACTGTAGACGGACTATTTCACCCCGTGAACTATAAAACCAGATTTTTTTATCCCCTAAATTTTCCAAAACCGGTCAAATAACCTCCTCAAGCAATTTTGAATGGTGGTTTTGCTATAATGATGTTGGTTTTGTTTTTTATTTTTGCTGAACCTTTAAAAATCATAGTAAATCATAGAAAATCATAAAATGAAAAATCTAATTTTATTGCACTCTACATGTGTAGATCTTTTTTTTCGAACCGAGGGATTTCCCCCATTTCCATTGAATGAACAACGGAAATACCGTTCATACAGATAGTTTGTAGGACCGAAAGAGAAGACTAGAAAGTAGCACAGCTCTGGACGAGAGAAACTACACAGACTACTACCGCACTTAGCTCACGACAGCTATGGCTAATCAGCACAGCAGAAGGAAAGCGCCAGCAAAATAACCAAGTTTGATTATACAAAAGCTTAATCAAGCGACAAAGCGCCTTCCTCGCGACAGTTTCTTGCAAAAGACCAGTCTTCATCAACCGTCAGATCACTTCTGTCCATCCAGGGCATCATCTTCATCAGTTGACTTGTTATCCTCCAGAGCGAGGTGCTTTTGATCTCTCACCTCTCTGCTCACCAGTTGCATAGCAATTTTCAGCATTGTATTTGCTCCAGCGATCAACTGCTCCTTATCTTCCTCCAGAAACAAACCTGCCCAATATTCCATAAGCGAACAAGCATAACATATAACATGAATTGGACTAGAAACAGCTTTGTCCTCAAAACAAGCACTGTTCCGAGTTTTCCAAATTGCCCAACAAATAGCAGCAATGCCTATTGCATGAAATTTGGTACCATAAGGTAGCCATTGCTCACACCAAGCCCAGCTTTGATTAAAATTTCTAGGTACATTAGAAGCCCCTAAACAGCGAGCTACAACAGCACAAACTGCTTTGTTAAATTGATAGACCTTTGTTTCATCTGAGATACAAAAATGTCTGGTTGCATGCATATTGTAAACAAGTCTGGAAACAAACATTCGAGAGGTTTATCAAAAAGCCAACTATCTTTCCAGAACAAAGCTTTATCCCCATTTTTTACTTTCACCTTCCTTCCCTGTAAGTATATGTGTCTGATTTTTAAAAGATCAGACCAAATTGCTGAGTCGTTCTGCCTGTGTTTCACAGTACAGATGTTTTTTTTCCTCAGATATTTGTATTGTACAATGTCTTGCCAAAGACCTTTCTCAGTGTCAAGCTTCCACCACCATTTACAAAGCAAACTAATATTCATTTTCCTAAGGTCCTTAATACCTAACCCACCCCTCTTCTTATGCTTACAAATTTTAGCCCATTTCAGTAGATGATATTTCTTCTTAGTACCTCCACCCTGCTAGAAAAATTTCCTTCTCACTTTATCCATCTTGGCTATGATAGTTTTAGGCAACAAATATATAGACATATGATATATTGGTGAACTGCTTAGGCTAGAGTTGATTAGAACTGTTCTTCCAGCAATAGACATCATACCCCCTTTCCATGGGTCCAATTTTTTATTATTTTTTTCAACCAAAGGTAACCAATCCAAGACATGTAGTCTGCTTGGGCTAACAGAGACACCCTGATATTTAATAGGGAAGATGCCAATTTGACAGTTGAAAATTTCAGCATAGACATTAGCCCAATTAACATTATCATTTATAACCAGCACTTCACTCTTGTAAAAGTTAATTTTGAGACCCACCATCAATTCATACATATATAGAAGCAACTTCATGTTTCTAGCTCCCTCAAGATTGTGCTCAAGACAAATTATGGTATCATCAGCATATTGTAGTACAGCAACATCCTTATTAACAATATGGTCTATCAAACATGAGAAAAGATTATTTGATTGAGCTTTGTGAATCATTCGAGATAAACCATCAGCTACAAAATTGAACAAAATTGGTGATAAAGGATCACCCTGTCTCACCCCTTTGTAACTCTTAATATAAGGACCAGTTAGGTTGTTTAACTTGACACTAACTGTACCCCCAGAAACTACTTGTTCAATCCACTTACACCATTTATCATTAAAACCTCTCGCAGCTAAACAACTAAACATGAAATTCCACTTGACCTTGTCATAGGCCTTTTCAAAATCAAGCTTAAGAATAATCCCCACCTGATTCCTCCTTTTTGTCTCATGCAGAATCTCATGCAAAACCATCACCCCACTCATAATATTTCTCCCCTTCATGAAAGTAGTTTGATTAGTATGAATGAGCTTGTTTGCTACTTTTTCAAGTCTCAAGGTCAGGGTTTTTGTGATGAGTTTATATAAACAGTTCAAGAGACAAATGGGTCTAAATTGTTGGATCTTAGAAGCATCAGTAATTTTGGGCAAAAGAGTAATGATACCATAATTGATTCTACTAATATCAATTTTGCCTTCATAAAAATCATCAAACAGCTGGACAATATCCTCTTTAACTATATTCCAGCAAGTTTTATAGAACTCTATTGGTATTTTGTCAGGCCCAGCAGCTTTATTCTTCTCCATTTGAAACAAAGCATCTTTAATCTCTGATTCAGAGAAGGGTTTAGTCAAATTAGAATTTTCTTCATCAGATACCTTTTCCAATTCATCCCAAATATTATTATCAATTCGTATATTATGCTCTTTAGATGGACCAAAAAGGTCAGCATAGTAATCAGTTGCATGTTTCAACAGATTTTCATCGCCCTCAATTACAATTCCATCACTTTCAAGAAATAGAACTGAATTCTTCCTCTTCCTCCCATTAGCAATACTATGAAAGTATTTAGTGTTATTATCTCCTTTGAGCAGCCACTGCTCATGGCACCTCTTCACCCAGTAGGATTCCTCTTGGTCCGAAAGCTGCAAGGACTCCTTGATCAGCCAAACCTTTCTAGCCATTTGTTCCTGAGTAAGGCATTCTTCTTCCTCTATACCTTCTAGCTCAAACAATTCTTCACTCACCATTTTCCTTTTTTTCCTCAATTCTCCTTGCAGGTTAAACCCCCACCCCTTAAAATATTGTTTCACAAGTTTCAATTTTTGCTGTATTCTATCCAAAGAAGTTCTAGCATTACAATGTTTAGACCAGATTTTTTCAACTGCCCCTAAAAACTCAGGATTATCCAACCAATTGAGCTCAAATCTAAACTGCAAAAATTTAAGAGGTTTA
>Ga0182004_10002415_pt1 | contig 14501 bp, 8 predicted proteins | sample Sormic07211540_1_FD_120479 | JGI IMG/M metagenome (GOLD analysis project Ga0182004, IMG submission 120479) | Endophyte microbial communities from Sorghum bicolor roots, Mead, Nebraska, USA - 072115-40_1 MetaG | ecosystem: Host-associated > Plants > Roots > Unclassified | place: USA: Nebraska...
ACCTTGTTTCCTTTGTTGATTGGATCATATAAGCATAATGTCTCTTGACCCGATGACCAAATATATGCCAATAATTATACCAATTTATTGGAAGTACAAATCCAAGAAAGAACATCATTTTCTAGAAGGGAATTAATATATACTGCTAACCCCATTGCATTTTCACGCCTAAGCTCCGCACTCTTTCTATCCCTCAATGCTTTGCATTCCAGGAATTGACTGATAGAATAGTGTTGAAGGCACCAGACCTCCAGTACCTGCTGTACTTTTTTATTGACATGGTCATAAAAAGCTGAATGATTCATGCAAAATTGCCAACACACATCAGCATATTGTTGTTTAAACAAAAAACTGATCACATCAACTATTCGCATTTACACATGCACCTAATAACTAATTTGGCCTTAGACAACTGAGTTATTTTTCTCTTTTTTATTCACCGTTGCACTATAGTCGACCGAAGCAACGATGAGAGAGATACACTGATGCTATGATTGTGTTAGGATGGGACCCGCAGGTGAGGCTAAAGTGCCTCAAGTTTCGTGGGACAAAATTTAAATTATATAAGGTCAATTATATAAGTCCTGATGAAAACAGCATGCAACTGCAGACTATAAGAAGATAGTACAGATTACTACAGAGTGAGTGGACAATTTACAGTGTCAGTAAAGGGAGCGGCACCCAACACTGTTTAGGAAATAATCACATTGTTTCTTCCTAAGCCAATGTAAAGGATTGATGGTAACGTTTTCTTACACTAGAAAATGAAATATATATATTAGGCCTTGTTTAGTTCCCAAAAATTTTCATTCCCCATCACATCGAATCTTTTGACGCATGCATGTAGCATTAAATATAGATACAAAATAAATAATTGCACATTTTGTCTGTAATTTGTAAGACGAATCTTCCAAGCCTAGTTAGTCCATAGTTGGATAATAATTGCCAAATACAAACGAAAATGCTATAGTCGCCAAACTCAAAAATTTTCGCGAATGTCTTAATCTTGCTTGCTCGTGGTATACTGCTTGGTTATTTAGTTACATATTGCAGCAAATTACACCAAGAACAAAGAATGAAAACATTTCCTCGAAATCCTTGAGTGCTTCACACTATGCCAGAAAGCACATTAGTAAACAGTCATTAGTGACGCAGAAAACACGTCACTTATTTTGCGTCTATGATGTGAACATACGAGCGACACATTCCTATGCGTCACTAATGACTCTCGCTAGTGACCTGTCCAGTCCAGACACGCAAGACGCTTCACTAATGATTATTGTCCGCGACTTATTCAGCCAAGACGCGTCACTGATGACAGTTTACAAAATAAATTAAAAAATATCTCCGCCACAGTTCTACAGGTGCTGCTGGGTACCCCATTCTTTACAGCTGCTGCAGAAGCTTTGGCTGTAGATCTATCTCACACATTACACATATCCATTTCGGCAATCAAATCATTTACAAACATTACATACAACTTATGCTACAAAGTATTTGCCAAGGAGCCACAATCTAGAAGATCTCTAAACAATACTTGAGCAGTGCCCTAGAAGATTTCAAACAGCACATGAGCTAACCTCATGCTACAATGTTTTTTCTAATAGTACATGAGCTGCAGAAGATTTCTAACTTATGCTACAAAGTTTCCCTCAATGCACAATACCTATTGATGCCACTTTGTAACATAATACTTTGATAATCGCAGCAATTAATGTACTACCTGCAGCACACAAAAAGCAAACCATGAACTCTTAGAAGTACAGTGGATCTGTATATATTGATCATGATGAAAGGAATTGTCTAACAAGTAACAACATGGTTATGAGGTGCTTAACATGATCCAACCCTTTGGCCAATAAGATAACAAAAGTGCTCAAGGGGGCACTGTAACTCTTTTGTATACACTCAAGGCCAAGCATAGATATAAATATTTTAGAATGATAAACAGCAATGACATCAGCCCATGCATATCTGAATAAAACAGGGGCACCACGTAACAACACCAGTAAGGCTCACAGGGTATATTCAACCAAAATCCTATAGCTATGACACCAGCTAAGCACTCTGCACTCAGCTGACTACACAGATTTAGAAATTGTCTTTCAAAAATTTTTAACAAAAAGGGGCTGCAACTGGATAAAATAAGCATTTTGACACATTGCCCATAAGCCATATATTGTAGCAGTATGTCTTTGGAGAACATGACAGACAGCAAGCATATACATACCTGTGAAGCAGCACTTAGATCAAATCTCTTCTTCACACTCCACTACATGGTCCAACCATTCACCTCTCTGCAGAAAACAAAGTCCATCACATTCAAATATATCAAAACTTCATATGCTAAATGCAAATAAAATCAGATTTTTCTTTCACACTGATCAAATGTTTGAATTGACATATTTATCATAAGCAGCAGCAGCACCAGGAGCAGCATCTATCACGAATTTATCTAACTGACAGCAAAAAGACGAACTCTAGCCAATCAGCTTGCACTCAGAAGATTCAAGTTCAGCTCAATCACCCGTATAGTAGGTGCCCTCACTGCCTCACAGATGCTTGTCCATCCAAGAACCCTAGCTTGCCTTCTTCCTAGGCGGTTGTGTGCATCCATGATCTCAGCCTTGTGCACCTCCAAGAACAGAATTTAGACTATTTAGTCAGACAAGAACATTCAGAAACTACATGATTGAACATGTCCAAAGAAAATACCACAGCTGAACATAACACAACTAAATGTTACATTTCGGGTATGTATCAGTAAGCAGGTTCATAGCTTGTCTATTCAAGATAGACAGTTTAGAGATAAAACTTACAGTTTCCCCACTTTGGAGTGAATATATATGACGAGCAGTTAGCATAATGTGCTGATCTAAAAACAAGTATCAAAATTTATACAGGTATACATATGAGAAATTATTATGCCATTTGTTTCATTCCAATATTTTTTGTACAAGTTAAAAAGAATGTGGATGAAGACAGACTACATGAAGCAAAGTCATTCCTGTGGCTTAAAATTTTCTGTTTCAGCCAGGCTTGTTTAGGTGCATGAAGCGAACTATGTACAGATTGCAGATTCCTAGTAGGATTGCTAGACATATTTGATGTTTTTTTTCGCCTTGGCAAGTGATGCACCGAATAAGAGATGAAGCATTCCTAGACACAGGCAAATGCAGAGTGCAGACCTCAAATTATAATTATTCACATGTGTAGTACAAAAGGAGCAATGAAGAACAGATTTCATTTTGGAAATTTTGGACCTCAGTCCTGTGCTGAATATCCTTCTTGGTTTCACATTGATCTTGAGGGTTCAAGTTTCCACATTGCTGGGACACACATTGATCCATAATTTAGTGTAAATAATTTACACATAATTCATTAACCATCATGGCTCTTTTGTTTCTTAATTAAATCTTATATGCAAGAGCAGGGGAGGTTTACCTCAGTTCTTTATAATTTGTAGAGAGTTGTGGTTCGACAGAGTTCCCTAGCATAAGTGTGAATCCAGACACAACTGCATAGAGATAAGATCGGTATCTTTGATCCTGTCCAGCAGCATGCTAAGTTCCATTTGGCCTTCAGCAATCCAGTTTCAATATAGTATACATATGAATGTTTTCATTCTGTAAAAGTTTAATCATGTTTTAAAAGGAGAAAGCAGTATGGTAAAATATAGATAGGTATATAGCAACAAAGTCAAATGAACTCTTCCTTCAGTATCCTCTCACACGATGACACCAAGCATCACATCTTATCTAAGTATTGCATCACACATGTCCAATGGAGAAGCATGTGTGAGGGTGTCACGGGGCATTTATAGCTGAAGGCATTTATTTGGTGACCAGTTTGGTAGGGAAAACGTTCAAGGGAATTTAAAATGCACTGATTCATATCCTCATCACAGATGAAGCATTTCTTTAGCTGTTATACATAAGAAAATCTGCAAAAAGTAAAAAAGGAGCAGCAGAAGTCAAAAAGCAAGCTCCTAATTGAGATTTATAATCTCGCCACTTCACCAGATAGAGACCAAAAATGAAATTACAGTTGGAACTAAACAATTGGATGTAGAAAAGAACAGCTAAATATCAACAAAGATGGGGGCAGAAAACAAACAGCCATTACTATGTTACATTAATCTGACAATTTGCTAGTCTTAATTTGTTCAATTCTTCAAGGCGCCCCGTACATGCTATACGATTCAAGAGTTAATTCCTTTGCCCAGCATCTACAGAGCACAGCACAGCAAATCGAAACAGGAGTGAGGCAAGGAGGGAGAGGGGGCGCTCACCATGAGAGCGCGGACGCATGGCTTGGCGAGCCTGCCGAACTTATTGATGATGTTGTGCAGCCCTTGGCAGTATGGATGGAGAAGGCCAGCTTGTCACCATGCGCGCCTGACGCTGTGATCGACCTCTCCACCTTACGGGAAGTCGATCAGAGATGGCACAAATTGTGGGGGACACCTTGATATCACCTAGATCTGAGGAGACTCCACAAGCAGGCCGTGGCACCCATGATGGGGACACCACTCACCTACCTTGCAGCCCACACTACCAGATCCACGATGGTTAGGGAGATACGGTTTGGAGGACATGAGTGGTACATTTGCATGGAAATCCAAGTGTCCCGAGGTCAGAACCGCAGAAAGCATTGTTGTTGGAATGGTGTCATCGCACGACAGATACGGTGGCTCGGGTGAACTCAAGAACATGAGGAAAATACAGGAGATGTAGAGATTTATCCTGGTTCAGGCCAAGTCGGTCCCTATGTCTAGCAGCTAATAATCCTTGCACTCAAAAACACCTAGTGATCTGGGGGCTTACACTCGATGTGTAGAGGGATTGAAGTAGTTTTAGTAGGGGGCTAGGAGGATGCTAGTCCTACGGTGGTGGTGTACCGTGCCGCTAGAGTAATCCCCTCCCTCACCGGAGAGGAAGGAGACGGTGGAGGAACAGCCGGAGCTCCCCCGCGGGTTGCTCTGTCCTACGGTGAAAAGAGCAGAGAAGGTGGGTTGGTGTTCTGCAGATGTAGAGTGGAATTGCTTAGGAATGGGCTTCTCGGATCTCCCCCTAGGTGACCGGCCCCTTCCCATGTATAATGGAAGGGCATGGGTATAGGTAGGTATGTCTTGTGAGCCTATGATTTACGTGCACCAGAGTCCATGGAGGCCTTAGAGTAGAGTGGCATGGACCGAGGCGATGTTTTAGCGCCAAAGAATCCTGGGCATCTTCTAGCAGTTTTCTCTGAGCATCAGGTGCCGGCTTCGACGAGCTCCCTACCAAATGGTACCTTCTTGAGTCTTCCTGGCGATGGTGGTGGTCACCTTCAGAGGCTGACAAATGGGCCTTGAGGTCCACCAACCTCGGAGGCCGTTGAGAGCATTGTCATCATGTGTTACGCCATGGGTGTGACGACCCTATCGGAGGTGCAGCTGGCAGGGTCATGCCTTAGGAGCATCACTAGGGAGGCCCTAGGCATAGTAGCCTAGGTGCTTGTCTCCTTGGGCTTGGGCCTTGGCTGGCATCGGTAGCCTAGCAGGAGCCAATGGCCAGGCATGGCGGCCATGAAGTCCGAGCACCTAGGGCTCAAGGTAGTCCTTAAACCCTAGACCGAAGGCATGGCAGGGTCAGGCTTGGTCGGACCTCCTGTCTGTAGTGTGCGCGTGAGCGTGCCCAAGCCCCTAGGCTATATTTGCAAGATAGGCCGGGGTGTCTCCAGATGATCATAATCCACCTAAAACTAAGATTTGAATATACCTAGATGTTTATGATCTTGATACCAAGGGTAGGGGAGGGGAAGTGGTGGTGGAGGAGGAGGAGAGGAGGAGCAGGGCAGTGGTAGCAGCAGCGGTGGCGACGGCAGAGGAGACTAGCGGCGGTGGCAATGGCGGATGGATCCCGTAGAGAAGAGAGAGAAGGTCAAAACAGGCGACGGTCCGAGAAGAGATGGGAACAGGGGAGGTGCAAGGGCATCAGACGACTTCAGTTGCAATTCTATCAGATTTCATTATTTTTTCACATGCGTGGAGGTTGATATGAGAAACATGTCACTAGAACGTGTCACTGTCAACAGTCCTGTTGTACCAGAGACTCATGTTGCTGTGAACACATCACGCGTTTCTCATATCAACCTTCACGCATGGGATATCAAACTAGTGAACACATCACTAGTTTGTTGGTCAGATATAAGTCCTAGCTATTGACTTGATCCATTTATCTGCTCACTGATGTTATATTAGTGACGTGTTTTAGTTTTGAGTCACTGATTAAGGTGTCTCCATTTGTGCTGTTTTGGCATAGTGTAAGAAGATTAACAAAATTCACATCGATTCAAACAAAAGATCACAATGCTGCATGCCCAAGAATGCCGCTGGCTGCTGTCCGTACGCGGACGATGCTGACCCGTGCGGATTTGCGACAAACAGATATAGTACGGCGCACTTGCAGATTGGCGCCCAGTCCAGCAGGCTGCCATTGTGCTCGTACATGGCAGCAGCCCGCCTCTAGAGCCCCAGACTTATCTGAGAACATCATGTCCACCTGCGAATAAAAAAATTCATTGCATCTATGCATGGACAAAGCTTATTTATCCAACTCCGTAATAATTTATTAACAATTTTGGCTCGTATACACATGTTTGACATTAATATTTTGGCTCCTATGGGTACCAGAATCCTTTTTGGCTCGTACAGGTGCCGGAGCCCTCGAAAAAGATAATTGGCTTGTATGGCTACTGGAGCCTAACAGCTTACATCTTATGGAAAAACTTGCTCTTTATAGTGCGAGAACGACGATGTTGTTGATAGGAGGGAGGGAGAGAGAAGATGACGGGGTTAAGCAGGTACATAAATCTTGTTACCATACATTAACAAGTAACAAGCCAACAATGACATAATACTATATTGATAAGCTTCAACGGTTATGTATGCATACGGTTGCTGAAAGACGACTTATTCAGGCCCCTCGCTTTGCGGGGACGAGGGACTTACACTAAGCGACAATAGCGTCCAGCTTTCCAGCTGCATGCATCCACAAATGCAGCACACACGACTTGTAGATTTTGTTGCACAAGCGAGCACGTACACCCATTGAATTTACATGTTGATCAGGAAAAATCGAATCTGGCTTTGACAGATGCTACAGCTTGGTAGCCTATCGAAGCTGCACATTATCTATTAATGTAAGGTATTCAGGCCACGCTGCCTGATCTATTCACATGCATGGGTGCTTCAGCTGAAGACCTAAGGGGTGGAGTCATGGGATAATCTAGTGTGCTCTCTTTTTTTGATGCACCCATTCTTATGATACGGCAGCTGCTTAATGTGGTTTGGGACGTCGATAGTTGAAGTGTGAGAGGAGGATGCTAGAACACCCATTCTTATATATGATAGTTGCATCTACTACGTTTGAAGGTTGCTTCTCAAAGGTTTGGGATGGCCTTTAGCAAGCTTTGGATGGTGATGTTTGGGTAGGTGGCTATTATCTATGTTAACACGTATCAACACATGGCAGAGTTGGCACATGGTCACTGGTGAATGCATCACTTGAAGCGACTGCATGCTTTGCCGCAGTCAACAAACAAATTTTAATCTATACGAAGAAGCAAACAAGTTAGATGATAATGCAGCTAGTTTTAGTGGCTGCATGCTTAGAGTAGTGTAGTTGTTGCTCACTCTAGGCTTGCAAAATTCTAGTTAGAAGTAGTTTTGTTAGGGCCTTCTTTCGTTTCTAGAAATGGTATCAAGATCCTGTGGCTCAATATATATCATTGCAACCTATCTACATGGCACTTGTGATCATGTCCTCCTAAGCATCTATAAGCTCTTCAGAGCTCATCCCTGCGAAGGGACAACGTGTCCATGAACAAATTCTTACGATTGATGATGATGCTGTGCTCGATTCATGAAGGCAGATTGAGTGAACAATAACAAGTTTGCTCATATCTTGTGTACAATATCTAGATTACTTTGTTAGTTTTAAGTCATCATGAAAAGAAGGGGATTAAGGGTTATGACCCGGTTTTATAGCGAAATATTGATTCTTTCCTTTTTTTAACTTTGTGATTTTAATCTCTGTATTCAAAACAACAGGAGAGTTTCCCCATATTCTGTGAAGCCCTCTTAATGTTGTTAATTTTTGGACAAAAGGGAAAGTGCGTCCATGTGTAGACGGCGGAGACAGCTAGGAAGATGCATTTTTCTAGGTTGAGCTTGAGCCTTGCAGGTCCAAGGTTTCCGAGACATTCTGAGAGGTCCTTCATGTGGTCTGCCGCCAGTTTGGTTTGGACTGCCGTGGAGCTAACTAGTGGGCTATTGAAGGATTAACATAAAGTTTTCGATGCAAGATTTCGGGATTTCTAGTGAGCACCATAACTGTCAGTTGGTAACATCCGTTGGTGATAATCGTTCTCATCAACAATGCTATAAATTCAGCTCAGAGTCCAAGAATAGTTGACAACATGCTACTCAGTGGGTGTTCCACCTATAAATTCAACTCCACGTGCAAATGTTATTTCTCATAATTTGGATTCATATGCTACTTTTTAGCGATAATTGGCTTAATTGAAATTCAGTACCACGTGCAAATGCTAATAAATCATGTTTCAGTTTCATATGATACTAAAGCTCTAGCCAAATCAAAGAAAATTTAGCAAGGTTCATGAATACTAATGTTCATGATTCGGCTTTCAAATGTTGGTGTTAACTCCAACCGAAAAAAATAAAAATCTGGCACAATGCTGCAATCCCATATGGCTCCTCCACAAGAAAGAGGCCTACTTATCATATACGCCGTGACTATTACGTTGGGATTACACAAAAGCTCCTACAGTTGTAATTTTACCTAACTTTTTGAGATTTAGAGGTGACGATAGTAAAACCACTATGGAACAAATTAATTTATATATATCACAACTAGGCTATGCTTATAGCTTGGTACCGATGAATATATGAGTGCAAAATTTTCCTTTATGTCACACTGATATGGCCATTTCATAGTTTACATTTTTTCCTGCAGCACTATTGGTTCATGGTCATTTATTCGGGGAGCAGTTTTGTCAATATTTTTGAAACACTGAAGCAAAGAAGCTTATCACCACTGAGTCGTAGGCTAAAAGAGCACTTCCAGTCGATATAATATGAAGAAATAGAATTGATAAAAGCAAAAGTTCAGCTGCCAAATCCAAAAAACACAATATTCCTTCCAAACCATTTACATCTCAAGAAACAAGTATTCCTGTAAAAAAACATGGAAAACATAAAAAAGTAGATTAGCATGACGTTTTGGGAGCTAATTAAAGGGTTGTATATTTACATACTGACAATTCGCATTGTTGATAAACCTAAAATTATAATGGAGCAATGTTCGGTTGACAAAGGTCTCCAATAAGTCACAAAAGATAAAACCACTGAAGACAAGGAGAAGATGTCGGAGCACCAGCAGCACTAGCTAGGAAACCCGTGTTGCCCTTTGAAGTCACCAGTCGCACCTCAACATGTTTGGCCAATGTCTATGAATGTCACCTTGTCTTGCCTGTGGACATCACCTCCATGAGAACTGAGCGCCTCGGCCAATCTTTAGAGTAGTACTTGAAGGCAAGATTAAGTGTGGAAGAGACAAGATATGTTGGGGCAAGGGATGCATTCAGCAAAGACGAACCAATCATTTGTTGGTTATTATCATGTTGCCCGTACCTTCCATTCCTAGAATTGGCAAATCATACATGCTCTCTGCAAGGTTACTTCATGACTGAGAGAATATGACGATATACTGACCTATGGGTGGGGGTGACAAGTCATGGTAAGGCATCATCCATGCATTATTGAGCTTGAGCACTGGTCGGAAACATATATGACGATGCTAGATGAAGTTCATTGGTTAGTCTGAGTGCATATAAATTGGGTCTGGTACATGAGCCGGGTGAGGCAGGGGAATCATGCATACATATTTATGTAGCACACACTTGGAAGAATCCAATCCCTTGGACTTTATTGGTAGTTTGTATTTGAATGAGAGAGCAAACATTATTTAACTAGTTAACCTTCCAGATGCATAGGTTTCATAGCAGGTTATACAGAGCTGAAAAATTAATGTGACTTATTCCGTGCATGACAAACATAGAAGGGTCAGCTCTGGCAAGCTCAGTGTTGTATTACATATGTTGTTACAAATTAAGATGATAAACAAAAGCAAAGATCAACCTTACCAGTCTCCTGGCTTTAGGCGTAGCTTCTCTTGTTCTACAAATGTTACTAGATCGAGGTGGTCACGGAGTAGGACTCACCACTCATTCTCTGGCACAGCACGAGGAGGAAGCTGGCCCCACGGATAGCACTGTGAACTACAACCATACCGCAGCCCTCGTACCTCGCCCCAGGATCATTCATCGGCGCCAGCGTGATGCATCCTCTGCCAAAACAGCCATGACACAGCCCCTCTTCCTTCCACATCTGGCTAGGCCTCGTGCTCACAGATCCGCCACCGCCACTGGTGCCCTCCCTTTCACCACCACCACCGGAACCCTCCCATCAGCCATCACCACCGGATATACAGTTCTTAAGTTTTTAACCCAACTGATGCCTGTGGGCATCACCTTAGTGAGCACTGAGGCTATAGTGGCTTGGCCAAACTAGTGAGTAATGCTTGAATTCGAAGGCAAGATTCTTTGTGGAAGAGGCAGGATATATTAGGGGAGAAGGTTGGATTCAGGAAAGAGGAACCAATCATTCGTTGGTTATTATCATATATATATATAGCACATTCAGAGTAATGCCAAACCATGGCCTTCATGGATAGTTTGTATGGGAGGGAGAGTGCAAACAACTTAAAATTCCCAATGCATAGTTTTTGTTGCAGATTCTCGGAGACGACAAATGAATTGCAACTTATTGCATGCACCACGAATAGGGAAGGGTCAGCTGTGGCAAGCAGCCACGTAGCCATTGTGCTGCAACAGCTCTGTGTTATACTATGGCCTTGTTTAGTTCCCAAGAAATTTTACAAAAAAATTTAGATTCCCCATCACATCGAATCTTGTGACTAATGTATGGAGCATTAAATATAAATAAAAAAATAACTAACTACACAGTTTGCCTGTAATTTGTGAGACAAATCTTTTAAGCCTAGTTAGTCTATAACTGGACAATATTTGTCAAATACAACGAAAACAATACAGTGCTTATTTTGCAAAAACATTGGAAGTAAGCAAGGCCTATATACTTCGCAAGTAGTTATAGTTATGTTGATAATGAAGGAAAGATCAATCGTAGTACGTAGTTCTAGACTGCCATGGCACACTGCACTGTCGGAAATTCGATGCGACCATCATGTTCTTATAGATACAGCACAGACCTATCAATGCAGTTTGCAGTCATTAGTATGTAGCCATGTTGATAAAGTTCAGAAGCAATACAATGATGATAGAAATTTGGGTATAATGGCAACATTACATAATAATTAATATTTATGTAATCATGGGCCATAGAAATGCTCTACTGTTGCCTTAATCTAAATCACATCTTCCATGCATGATCGAAGAATATGACATAATAATTAACATTTATGTAATCTTGACCATGTTTATTATAATCACACATAGGACATAGAATAGGGGCTATCTATATTAGATATAGCTAGCTGCGCAACCTTCTCTTTTAGGTTGATGTCCTATGTAGATCAAAGAAGGTGTGTGCCTGGCCTTGGAGGTGAGAGGCAACACTAGGCAGCGGATCCATGGAGGCATCCTTCCAAGACACTGGTCTCCACAACCATAGAAAATTAAGGATGCTCGAGGAACCAGATACGATGAAAAAACTCACCTTCAATCTCATTGGAAAAAAAAAATCTTGTAGCTGTGTGCTATGGGCTATGGCCTATGGCTGCAACCACGTCAACACAAAGATCAATGTATGAGGGTGGCCAAAACCACCGAAGGATCCAACGAATCAGGGAATACACATTAAACATTTTTTGTTCTCGCCAAAACCAGTTACCACCTCTGTGTCCTTGTCATGGTTATTAATCACAAACGGTCCATGAGAATAAATTTTTCAAGGTAGCAATAGTGTTACCAATCATTCCTAAAAATAACATTTTCTAGGGGTAGTTGGTATCAATTTTCTATGGGCAGTGGACTATCTAAAACATTTGTTCGTGTCCTCATCCAGCCATTCATGGTGATACACCATGCCTGACGCCACAACATGAACAAACAGATAATATAGCGATTAACAAATGTAAATGAATAAACCAATAAAACACTTTCTGGTAACATGATAAACCTTGGCAATAATTCATCTTTTTAAGGAAAAATGTTCTGGCTTTAGCCATGAGAAGGGCCACCCAAGTTCTAAACATAACAAAATGTTTAACATTATTATCCAATACAGAAAGTAAAGGACTGCCAGCCATGAGAGGCGAAGAAGTCAACTGCTGTGTACTTTTGTGTGCCAAGCCAAGCCGCTCGACTATACAATAATAATGAAGAGTGCCAATCTGATGACAAGCATTGCAGCTATGACCTCAGGCATAACGCACAACCACAAGCCCAGCTGTACAAAAACTCCTGAACAACCACAGTTGCATGTGCATATCCACTTTCCATACCTGTGCATCGCACATAGATCACAATAGCTGGTGCCCTGTGGTGGTGGTTTATGCCGAGCTTGGCAACATGTAGCAATCAGAGTGGGCAGAATGGGAGTAATGGTGAAACCAAGTGTATCTTTTCGTGGCATCAATGACCTTTTGCACATTGCTTCCAGGTAGTGGCCCTGTAACCTTTTCTTATATGGATTACCGCATTACTGATGCCTTCCATTCTTAGACAGTTCAGTTCTAAGTAGTGCCACTGTTGTTGGACTGCATAGGGTTCTCGAATATGTCAGCCTTTTGGATATGGTATATACACAATTTATAAACTTGCATGGAGACATATGTAGGTTTCCATCAAGTTCTTGCTCGGCATGTATGTAATACTAATCAATATGTGGTAATATGTGGCAAACCCTGAGCCACTGCTGCACTGCTTCAGCTAGCTGCTCAATGCAGGGTCCGACCAAATTATTAAGACAGTGCCAATGCGGGTGCTATAAAAGCACCGAGAGGGGCTGACATCGGCTCTGACATTGCAAATGCCTAAGAGTGTGGATTGTTGACTGAGGAGTTCATATGTCTGACATGGAGTTGATGTAAATTGGGAGCTCGAATGAAGTAGAATGCAGATATATTAGAGTGCTCAATATAAGTGATTAGAACGATGGAAGTAAAGATGGGGCTCACCCACGTGTTTCTTTTCTCGAAAAACATATGGCACCCTGGATACATGTAGCTCAACGTAGTGTAATAATATGTGTTCAAAAGCTTGGTCAGCAACTACCAACCAATAAACTCTCTTAGTGAACATTACGTGATACTTAGTCTAGTTGGCCTAGCAATTAGACCTTCAACCTCTCAAATGTTAGGAAACCTACTACACATGTAAAAACGTGGTAGCTATCACATTGTGTACTAAACACTAGTTCACAGGATATCTGTTCCTTTGGTCAATCTTATTAGCATGCCCTAGCTCTGATGAAATTGATAAAAGAATGAAGAAATAGCAAAAAAAAACAAATCATTTTGTAAGCTGCACAGCTTGTTCTCAGGGAGCTTCCAACATGAATACGTACACACATGCCATTTAAGTGCACCAAGTTAGCTAACTGTTGCTTGTTTTGAACCAGAGAAAGAAAGGCATCGGCTAGAGAATACTGATGTTTTAGGTAAAACGAAATGTAGTTTATTAGGTGTACGCACGGGGCTAGCTACTAGCAGTGTAAATATTACATGCATGAAAAATAATATGCCTGAAGTCGACTTGACCCCCTCAATTTTCGTTGATAGTGTACTTCACCCCCTCAACTATAAAACTAGTTATTCATTGCCTCAAACTATAAAACCTTGTTTTATAGGTGAATGGGTGATGTAGACAACCACTAGTAGTCGAGGAGGTTAAGTAGACTTTTTTCTAAAATGATATGATCCCAAGGTTTCCATTTTCATGAAGTTGGTCTAGCTATACAAGCGTGTTTGGTCAGCAGATCATGACATTATTCCTATATTACACCCTGCCAACAAAAGAAATGAGGTCTACTGGACCCTCCAACATACCAACCTCTGTGCCCAAGGGGCAGTGACGCCTGCTTCACTGCCATAAACTGTATATATAAGTCGACAGAGAAATTGATGACATCTTAATTAAATATGTCTACGTGCAAGTGTGTATAGGTGTATATATACCCTACTTTGCCAACCGATTGCCACTCCATGTTACAAAGCACGTCACCCTTTGTGTTGCTCCACAAACCTGGAATAGCCACCAAATATGGGAGGCATTATCAGAACCCATGTACTCAAGGAATGGAAGACATCGGAAATACAGCAATCTGAGCCAGACATGATTACAGTCCCACCTCTGGTCCAAAAAAATACATTAGGTCACCGAGGCGACAAATTGATACA
>Ga0182004_10002416_pt1 | contig 14500 bp, 4 predicted proteins | sample Sormic07211540_1_FD_120479 | JGI IMG/M metagenome (GOLD analysis project Ga0182004, IMG submission 120479) | Endophyte microbial communities from Sorghum bicolor roots, Mead, Nebraska, USA - 072115-40_1 MetaG | ecosystem: Host-associated > Plants > Roots > Unclassified | place: USA: Nebraska...
CGGCGGGCCTTGTCCCCCATGAGCCGCCCCCACGACACCCACCCTTCCCACGACATGCGCTTGTCCCAGCTGCTCCCCCACTGCAGCAGCAGCCGCACCCCGCGCGCCGCCGCCGCCGCCGCCTCCGCGTACCTGCCGCCGTTCAGGAGCACCTGCGCCAGCACCAGGTGCGGCTCCCCCACCAAGGGGTTCTTCGCGATGCTCTCCCGCAGCAGCGCCTCCGGATCCTTCCTCTTGTCGTCCTTGGTGCTGCTGGTGATGGCCTCCCAGTAGAGGTCCCTCGCCGCCTTCTGCTCCCCGGGGTCCAGCACCCGGCTGCACCGCTCGAACACCGGCGGGATCACCAGCTCGCCCACGGCCATGTCGTCGTCGTCATGCTGCTGCTGCTGCTCTCCTATGGCCATGATGAGCTGCTCGTCCCTGGCGATGAGGCCGTAGAGCGCCGCCAGCCTGGACATGGCGCTGACCCAGAGCCCCGGCTTGCCGGTGCCGGGCCACAGCGCGGCCCAGTTGTCGCCGCGGAACTCGAGGCGGCCGTCATCGTTGTCGAACAGATCGTCCTGGTAGTCCGTGTACTGGTCGCTGAAGTCGGCCACGGTCATGAGCAGGAACGCCGCCACCACCCGGCGCGACAGCCGCACGGGCTCCCCGGTCCGGATGTGACTGACCACCACGCCCTCGGCCGGCACCACGGACCGGAGCTTCTGCCGCCACGGCGACATCGTCGTCAGCAAGCCGCCCGGCTGCTGGGCGATCTCGGCCTCGGCCTCGGCGGCGGCGAGGTGGTCCCTCAGCTCCTGGTCCGTGTACCGTGGCTGGAGCTGCTGGAACACGAGGTGGTGCCTGGGGACGACGCAGAAGAGGTGGACGAGGCGCTCGGCGTCGGCGCCGATGATGCCCCTCACCTGGGCGCGGCCGGTGTCGGGCTGGAAGATGGCGAGGTCGACGTAGGAGTTGGAGTAGGAGGAGTGGAAGAGGCCGCAGCGCGCCACGGCGTCGGACGCGCCCCACAGGCGGAGGATCCGGTACACGTCCTCCAGGTGCGCCAGGAACGTGCCGTGCTTGTGGTAGCACTCGCCGGCGCCCGCCGCGCGCAGCACCGCCACCAGGGATGGCAGCTCCGGGTCCTCCGCCGAACCCAGCTCGCCACGGAGGAAGGGACGAGCGGCGTCAAGCAGGGACGACACGGCCTCCCACTCCGACTCAGTGTGCTGCGGCTGCTCCGAGTACTCCTCCCTGCTGGAGTTGTTGGCGCCGCCGTTCATCATCTTGGTCTTGGTGGCGGCGGCCATGGTGGATGGATCGACGATGAGACGCCTAGCCGTGGATGCCTGGATGGATGCTGGCAGAGTGTGAGTGATCAGTGCGCCGCCGCTCAACTGAATGACGATGGAGATATAGGCCGAAGACGAAGCCTTTTGGACACTTTGTCTTGGAGGCACGTACTCTCTAGTCAGATTGTTATTACTACGTACCATGCATACCCTGCTGGCTGGCTACCCATACCACGTGTCGATGCATTGTTGTTGAGTAGTACGTACGTGTTTGTACGCAACGTGCCACCCTGCAGGTAGCCGCTCGTGATCGACGATACTACGTACTGAGACGATCCGGATGACACCGATCGATGGGCCTTGGTAGCTAGCTAGCTCTAGCTATATATGTCATCGCTGATAGCATCAAGACATATCATCATACATGCATGCATGCTGCCAAATGCCAATGCAGCTGATGATGTACAACGCTTGTACAGTAGTTGGTGGCACGCCGCCGATACAGGACCATAGTACGTACGTACTTATACCAGCTAGGGCCCAGCTTCTTGTGTCCTCTTCTCTCTCTCTCTCTCCTCTTCTTTACAGTGTTTTTTTTTTCTTTTCTTAGGAACTCTTTTCCTTACAGATTTGATAGACATCACATCTGGTGTGGTGGAGTGGCAGCCCACAGAAATTATGGGCCCTTATGATTGACAGCCCATTGGATGCCGTCCTGGCCTGCCTTGCGCTTTCATCAGCCTGGCTGTAACAAACGAGAACGCCCTCCCATCCTCGCAAGTCCCAAGGCCGGAGGCTCGCGAGCGCGCCGCCGCCGACACGCCGGCCGCCGCTCCACAACACATACCAACAGGAGCAGAGCAGGTGACTATGACGACTCCTCCTTATTTTAATCGCAAATGGTTCTCTCCATTCTCCTATCACAATCAGAATCAGAATCTATCAACCGGCGGTGACTCTTTCTGCGCGCGGGCGTGCATATGCATTGGGGACGGATGGATCGGACAACTAGTGGCTTGACTTCATCCTCGCACTAACCTGCTGGTTCAAGCGCCAGCCATGGAAACAGCTTGTTATCAGTCCTCACCTGCTTCTTCACATCACAGGTTCGATTGCTATGTTGTGACTAATATATGTTTTTTTCCCTTCCTTTCAAATCATATCTTGTCCCAGTATATCTTACTTTTACTTATCTTCTAAATAAACCGGTCTCCCAGAAACATGGTTACCCAAGATGCATGCATGCAATGCAATCAAAATGACTGTCTCGCTGCTTCTGTTTTCATCGTCAGTGTGATATAGTACATCAGATGGTTTTGCTCAACCATTTTCCAGGGCTAATAATACCATCTGAAAGTATTATACGTATTTTCCATTTCATATGCGCTCCCATCCCATCCTATGCTGTGATATCTTCATTAAGCCGTATGTATATGGCTTTCAGTGTTCATTCATATTGCTTCAACTACTTCAGACTAGAATTTATAAGGAACTTGCATCCATTCAGTGATGTTCGAAATCGCAACTGGGGCTCACCTCAGACAATAGGGCCAAACAACGTTTGCCACTCACTCTTATTAAGATGGGCTAATGGTGCCTAACATTATTCCTTTTTTCCCCCCCTTCAGACAAGGGCATGACATGCTGCCCACAATTATTCGTTACTACTGCATTATTACCTTACCACAATACTACTGATGTTCTGACTGCTCATTTCACAAGCCCCAGGTTGATGATGCCTGCTGCAGTATGAGGCCACTCATTCTCCTTGGCCTTGTCCAGCATCACCCTGCCCCAAGACACCCAGGATTCCCATGTCATCCTTTTGTCCCAGCTGATGCCCCATTCCAGCAGCAACTTGAGCCCTTCCTCGGCCTCTTCCTTCGCCTCTGCGTACCTCTCCATGTTGAGATACACCTGTGCAGCAACCAGGCGAGGCTCTCCTACAAACGGGTTCTTCTGAATACTCTCCAACAGGACCTTCTCCACTTTCTCCCAGTCTCTTTCCTTCCTGTCATCACTGCATATGGCCTCCCAGTAAAGGTCCCTCGCAGCTATTTGCTCCTTGGGATCCAGCACCTTGGTGCAGTAGTTGAAGACCGGCGGGATCACCAGCATGATTTCTTCGTCTCGGTCGAGCCGGATAGTCTCTCCCATCTTGTTCCTCTCCTGAGTGTAAAGCTCTTCCTCTCTAATGATGAGGTTGTACAGAACTCCCAGCCTTGATGCTGCATTCATCCAGAGACCGGGCTTGCAAGTTCCTGGCCACAGAGCACCCCAGTTGTCGCCGCGGAACTCCAGCCGGCCATTCTCGTTATCATACAGCTTGTCTTGGTAGTCAATGTACTGGTCGCAGATGTCGGCGATAGTCATCAGAACAAAGAGTGCTATGATCCTGCGTGAAAGTGATATGGGTTCACCAGTTTTGAAGTGCCTTGCTTCCATGCCCTTTGGTGGAAGAAGCTTGCAGATCTTCTCGCGCCATGCCTCAGAGGCGTCAAATGTGCCAGTCTCCCTAGCTGCCTTGATGGACAGGTCAGAGGCAGCTAGGTGATCCCTCAGCTCCGTGTCGGTGTACTGGAAGTGGAGCTCTTCGTGGATGAGCTTGTGGCGCGGGACAGCGCAGAATAGGAAAGCTAGTCGTTCAACTGGTGCACCGATGAGACGCTGCACGTCCTCGCGGGTCGTGCTTGATTCGAAGATGGAGACGTTGACGTATGAATTGGCATACGATGAGTGGAAAAGGCCACATCGAGCAATGTCAGAGGGCGCACCCCACAGTCGGACAATGCGATGGAAATTGAGCAGGTGAGCTAGGAATGCTCCGTTCTTGTGGTGACGCTCACCGGCACCGGCTGAGCGTAGGATGGAGAGAAAGGATGGGATCTCTGGGTCGATTTTCTCTAGCTCACCGCGAAGGAATGGTTGAGCAACTGCAAGGAGGGATGGTAGGTTCTTCCTATGGGTTTTCAGGTCGGTAGAACTGAAACCTTGTTGGGTAGCCATGCTGATGCAAGATTTTGTAGTAGGTGATGATGTCTGAATCTGATAGGGACTTGTGAGGGTGGGTGCGAATTTATAATCCTCTTGGCGTGTTAATCTGTCCAACATAATAATGAAGGCAGTGGTAATCAGGGTGAGTGAACTGGCTATTAACATCTGCCAACTAGGATGCTAGACTTTTCCTCAGGGTAGTTTTGCTATAGACAAATTAGTTGCAACCTCTTTTGTTGATGCTTATGTATGAAGAGAGCATGTTAATACATCCAAGCTTTTCTGGTAGAAGTAATAAGTATGTGGCTGGCGTGTCAATGACTAGGATTTTTGGCCTTTTCTTAGGTTGGTTTTGCTACAGACAAATTACTTTCCACCTTTCTATTCATGTGAAGAGTCTGGATGTGTTAGCAAACCCAACCATTTCCTGATAAAACTAACAAGGATGGTTCATGAAGGGCTTCAAGAGTTTCCAACCAAGATTTTGGATATATTACTGGTCGTTAAGAAGATCTTGTTCTTTGATTCTTTCAATAAAAGCTCTAGTTGGTTATTGGAGTTTTCCATGGGTGCGTTGCTATAAGAAAAAAGTAAAAGCTCTAGTTGTTATTGGAGTTTTCCATGGGTATGTTGCTATAAGAAAACTTGGATGCTTGCTTTATCTGTGTTCATCAACATGCATATTAATATTAATATATTAAACTCCATATAGCTCCTGGCATCCGCGAGCTGAGAGTGTTTTTGCTACTGTTTGCCAATCTGGTGCTACCACGTGGCTTTGTGCGTGGTCCGTCCTGACTGATAAAGTGACAATGGTGGTTGTGCGTGGCTCCAAGATTGGCAACAAGGGTGGAATGTTTTGCTATAGATAGACAAGCTAGTTAGCTTTATACTTGATGCCTTGGTGCTTATCTGTGGTGATGCTAATGCAATCAAGGCCTTGTTTAGTTCCGAAAAGTGAAAACTTTTCGGTACTGTAGCACTTTCGTTTGTTTGTGACAAATATTATCCAATCATGGACTAACTAGGATCAAAAGATTCGTCTCGTGATTTGCGGCTAAACTGTGTATTTAGTATTTATTTTTGTCTATATTTAATGTGTCATGCATGTGTCACAAGATTCGATGTGACGGAAAATCTTGAAAACTTTTTGGTTTTCAGGGTGAACTAAACAAGGCCCAACTCTACTCATAAACTGTATGTTGGTACAGTGCAACATATGTTCCCATAGTTGCATACATATATCTTTTGGATCCGAACTCATAAACTGCATTCTTGACCTGTACTTGTATGACTCGGTGAAGAAAAAGTTTGCTCTAGTTAATCGGTAAGTAGAGATGATAGTTGATAGGACATATTGGTTCAGTCAACTACATAACTCATCCTATAAAATCAAAGGCCAATCTGACACATAGACTTGAATAGTGTTTCTTGTATCTTTGGACAACTTTTCCTTGCGTTCTATTGATTGGACTTAGCAAGAACATAGTTCAGCTCTACTGTTACCCCCTTTTCTGTATGGAGTTTGACTCGTACGATACATAATTTAATTTTAAAAAGCCCTAACATCAATAGTTGCTGATTTCCGTTTGGTTTTGAACATACCTTGCTTATACAAGTTTCAAGTCTCAACATCTAATATGTAGTCATCAAGCTTAGGGGCCCAAATGGCAACCTACAGTTTAGATATTCGTGTTGCCTTTTGCGTCTATGCTTGTCTATAGTTTTTAACACATCTACATTTTTTGGAAGAAATAGACAAGACTACTCTATCTTAAAGAAATGACACGCAGATCTCCTGCTTACTTAGAGAAAAAAGAAGAAGAAGAGAAATGGATAAGACTACTTCATGAACAGCTTCAAGAGTTGCAAAATAGTCATATGCTGGATATCTTTTATGATCGGTGTTTGCTGCAGACAAGTTATGTTTGATGTGCTGATAACACATCTGAATATTTTGTTGTGACCTTTGAGTAGATGATGCATCTTCGTCAATACTAGATCTATAGGATAATTACCAATTTGTTGCATCAAGTGTGAAGACCCAATAGTGCCATAAAGGCTTAATTGTTGTTGAATTAAATCTCAAAAAATTCTTTGCAATTAGCAGTCTCCTTCAGGAACGGAAAAGGAGGAGATATTCCACTTTCAGTCTATCTATACGATGGAATGGGTTATGTTGTTTCACTTCCAGTGCTTTATTTCACATTAATATCTGAATATCCAAGTACAAGCGGCGGCTGAACTAAATTAGGTAAGATGAACCTATGAATAGACTAGTTTCCTTATTTTCTAGCATAGTCCATTTTGACTGACCATGGGTTTATTATTTCGTACAAATACAGCAGGTGATATACATATTCTGAGAAGATGACATGTCGGATCAGCATCGGCAGCTGCAGCCTACATAACCATCCATCCGCCATTTGGGGATGAGTCCTGATCATTTGACAAGCCCTAGGTTGATGATGCCGAATGCAGTATGAGGCCAATCCTTCTCGCTGGCCTTGGTCAGCATCGCCCTGCCCCAAGACACCCACCCCTCCCATGTCATTCTCTTGTCCCAGCTGCTGCCCCACTCCAGCAACAGCTTGAGACCTTCCTCTGCCTGCATCTGCGCATCGCCATACCTCTCCATGTTAAGGTACACCTGTGCAAGCACCAAGTGTGGTTCTCCTACAAATGGGTTCTTGGCAATGCTCTGCTGAAGGAGCTCCTCCACTTTGAGCCAGTCTGACGCCTCATCGCCGCTGCATACTGCCTCCCAGTAGAGGTCTCGTGCCACCTTCTGGTCATCAGCGTTGAGCACTTTGGTGCAGCCTTTGAACACCGGGGGGATCACCAGGTCGATGTCCTCATCTCGTCCAGCAGAGCCATTGCTTCCTTGTCGGCTGATGCCATGTGCTCGTTGCGTGATGTATATCTCCTCCTCGCGGATGATTAAGGTGTAGAGTGCGCCCATGCGGGAGCTAGAGGTGACCCAGAGGCCAGGCTTGCCGGTGCCAGGCCAGAGGGAGGTCCAGGTGTTGCCACTGAACTCGAGGCGGCCGTTGGTGTTGTCGAAGAGGCGGTCCTGCCAGTCGAAGAGCTGGTCACTGAAGTCTGCTATGGTCATGAGGAGGAACGTTGCTGCTATGCGCCTGGATAGCGCCACATCCTCTCCTGTCCTGCAGTACAAAGATGCAATTCAGGTCTGCCGTCTTCAAACTGAAACGCCACAGACTTGTAGACTTGAGACTCATTGTTAAGAGGTTTCATAAACTAGCTAGGTAGTCTCTGTTACTTTTCAACCAAACTAGATAAGGTCTGGTTTGGTATGTATTGTATTGTGTATTGTTTGGTTACAAGATAGGTCCTATAAAACAAGTACTGCAACTGTAAATGATCAATAAGAAGACCTCAATTGTGGGGTTACAATATATCACCTCATCATGATATATATACTATTGGTGAGTTTGATGTCTGATTCGGTCTGTGAGCATGCTTTACATACGGAGTACATACAAACAACAATGGAAAAGAAGGAAAGAAAGAAAAGGTCTGAAGCTACTGTCCACATTTTGCTTGCATAGATTATTTTTCACCTAGTGGGTGGGTGGAGCATAATATGATTGCTGCCCGTTTGTGAGCTGCTCGTGCTCGTGCTCGTTGCTGGGATTCCATTTATCATCTATGCAATTGTTGATGAAGCAATATAGATAGAGTGAACTGTTTTGGATGGCACAGAAACTCCAGTGACACGGTAGTAGTAAGTACCTGATGTGCTTGGCCGTGATGCCGTCGGGCGGGATGAGGCGCTGGATCTTGCGCCTCCACGGCTGGGCGTCGTCGAACACGCCGCGGCGGGCGTCCCGGAGCGACGCCTCGGAGCTGGCGAGGTCGTCGACGAGGTCCTGGTCGGAGTAGTGGAAGAGCAGGTCGTCGTGGACGAGCTTCTGCCTGGGGACGACGCAGAAGAGGTGGACGAGGCGCTCGGCGTCCGCGCCGACGACGGCGGCGACGTGGGCGCGGCCGGTGTCCGGCTGGAAGATGGCGAGGTTGACGTAGGAGTTGGAGTAGGCGGAGTGGTAGAGGCCGCAGCGCGCCACCGCATCGGGCGCGCCCCACAGGCGGAGGATCCTGTGCACGTCCAGTAGGTGCGCCAGGAAGGTGCCGTGCTTGTGCCAGCACTCGCCGGCGCCCGCGGCGCGCAGCACGGCGGCGAGGCCCGGCAGCGCCGGGTCCACCTCCGCCTCCTCCCCGCGCAGGAACGGGCGCGCCGCCGCCAGCGCATCGGCCAGGGACCGCGACGGCGGCATGGTGGCTGTGTAGTTGTGGAGATGGTGATCACCACCGGACCCAGGGGAGTGGGGAGGGAGGAGGAGCAGAGCAGAGCAGATACAAGAGGTGGTTGTAGGTAGGCAACTTGGACACCCCCACTCCACCTCAACCAAACCAGCGGTGACCATTTCAGTTCAGTGCCGAGTGAGCAGCATACATAGACACGGTGGAAAAGACGAGATTTGGCGGGTGTTGTGTTAAAGTTCAACGTGTAATATAGTATTTTTGTTTTATTTGTTTACTAATTAGATTTAAAAGATTTATCTCACAAATTATTCTCTAGCTGTATTTTTAGTTTCTAAATATCCCATGCTGACCCCTATATGGCTCTACTTGATCCATTTGATAATCTTGCAATAAGCAATTTATCTTTATGCGGTAGAAGTTTTGCTTGCTACATGCTCAATTTACCTCACAGGCTCATATAATGATATATGAATACGATGCACACACACGTCCATGAGATTCATGCGCGTATGCTCGCTACATGCTCGATGTTTTGTCTCTGAGATCTTTAAGCATACAACACTCGATCACCAAATTGCTACATAGATCATGTGGCATATTTGATCACAACAACATGCAAAATTTAAATGCTACTGATAGCCTATGAAACAGTAAGATAAAATTGTGTATTGAGAGAGTCAGTTTCATTTTCCGTTTCAAAGCTATTGACTTGGTAGTCTTAGAAACCAAGCCATGAAACCTTGAATTGAGATCGGTCTTATATAGTATGCATATGTATGTATAAAATGAAATGGCCCGTATTGCCCGAAACCAATCCTTAATGAACAAAATGAATTAAAAAGATTATCATCTGGGCCGAGAATTGAGCGTAAGCGGCAAAACAAACCGTTTGAAGCCTGCTAGTGAAGTGTGGGCCGCTCGCCTTAGACAGCCCTTAGAAGTTAGAATCCCCACGCACCCCCCCGATCTTTACATTAGAGCAACTCCAACCCACCTCCTAAACAACTCCCTATTCTAAATCTAGGGATTTGATTCAAAAAAATCAACTCCAACCCACCTCCTACTTGGACTTCCATTTTCCATGCTCTCCTAAATTATAGTTTCAACTCCTCACATCTAGAACCTCCTATCCTACTTGTTTAGGTGGTGGGTTGGAGTTGGGTCTTAATTTGAGCTCCTATTTTTTTTATCATAGCATGTAAATAAAAATTTAAGGGTTTAATTTAGGGACTTGGGTTGGAGTTGCTCGTGTCCACAAAAAAAATGTCTACATAAGTATTAGCTAGCTCTCAAAAATGTTTTTGCATGAGTATTTGGACAGATTTGCAAGTACTCTTATTCTCCAGATTATCTTGACCACCCTAGTTTTTGTTAATACTACAAAATTGATTTGCAAGTCAAATCAGATTTCTATAGAACACTGTTTTTGGCAAAATAATACTGTTAGGCTAGTCTCAACGGGTTTTAAAAGAATTTTATTCACACGTAGCAAATATGGTGACTTGATAACTTATTTATAAAGAGAGATAGAACTCTTCACTGAGACTGTATAAACAATAACAGAGGAGCTAGCAACAAACCTTTGGCCAATACGTTTTGTTGTATATAAATATGCGAGCATGCATCTTTGTTAGTATTATTAGGAAATAAGAGTTTGTTTGCTGGTCTAAAAAATTATGACTGAAAGTATTGTTTAATGATTTATTATGAGAGAAAAATATTGTTGGGCTGATAGAAAAAGTACGGTTTATATTTTCAACTGTCAAAAAAACATCTTGTACGTATATCAAATCTTTTGTATATTCTTTTTTAGAAAAAAAAACAGGAGAACTTTTTTTCCCAACACATGAAGATGAACCGACGAAGGAGTAGAGAACGGGAGGCCCACTTGTGAGCCACGTGTGCTTCTGGAACCAATATACCCGGCGTGGCGTCCCGGCCGCCTCCGTCCCCTTCCACACCGAACCGAACCACGTCTTCCACCACTATCCGCCGCCGTAACCGTATGCCGCCCTCCTCGGATCGCCGCCGCGGGGGTGGACCCGTGGCCACCGCCTCCCGCATGTGGCGCCCCCGCTACGCCGCTCCCGCCCCCGACGGCGCCGCCCCGATCCTGCCCATCCCTACGCCCGCCCCGGAGGCCCGCCCGCGCCACCGCCGCCCCAATCACGGCAACAACGGGGACAATCGCCGCCCCGCCCCGTCTCAGGAGCAGAACGGCGACGCAGGACACCATCGCCACGGCGCGCCAACGGAGAGGCCCGCCGCCGCTGCCCGCGAGACTCGGGCCGACGGGGCGGTGCCGCAGCTGGTGCAGGAGATCCAGGACAAGCTCGCCCGCGGCGCGGTGGAGTGCATGATCTGCTACGACATGGTGCGGCGGTCGGCGCCCGTCTGGTCCTGCGGCAGCTGCTTCTCCATATTCCACCTCCCCTGCATCCGCAAGTGGGTGCGCTCCCCGGCCTCCGCCGCCGACGCATCCCCGGCAGCAGCAGACCCCGCCTCCGCTTCACCCTCCTGGCGCTGCCCGGGGTGCCAGTTCGTCTACGCCACCCCCGCCCGCGACCTCGCCTACACCTGCTTCTGCGGCCGCCGGAGAGATCCCCCCAACGACCACTTCCTCACGCCCCACTCCTGCGGCGAGCCCTGCTCCAGGCCTCTCGAGAGGGCGGAACCGCCGGGCGCTAAGGGGGAGGACGCTGACGCCACCAGGTGCCCGCACGTCTGCGTCCTTCAGTGCCACCCGGGACCGTGCCCGCCCTGCAAAGCATTCGCTCCGGATCGGCCCTGCCCCTGCGGGAAGCAGATCATCGTGCGGCGGTGTGCGGACCGGAGCACTCCTGTCACCTGCGGCCGCCCTTGCCAACAGATGCTGACCTGCAGAAGGCATCGCTGCGAGAAGGTTTGCCACACTGGTTCTTGCGGGGATTGCGATGTTCTCATCTCTGCGCGGTGCTTCTGCGGCAAGAAGAACGAGGCATTGCTATGTGGAGACATGGTGGTAAAGGGGAAGCTGTCCGAGGAGGACGGCCTGTTTTCTTGCAGTGAGGTGTGTGGCCGCACACTTGCCTGTGGCAATCATGCCTGCAAGGATATGTGCCACCCAGGGTCTTGTGGGGAGTGCGAGCTCATGCCAGGGAAGGTCACTACATGCCATTGCGGCAAGACAAGGCTGCAGGAGACGAGGGCAAGCTGCTTGGACGCAATCCCCACCTGCGACAAGATATGCGATAAGAAACTGACATGTGGGGTGCATAGGTGCAAGGTCAACTGCCATGATGGAGAATGCCCGCCTTGCTTGGTGCGCGTTGAGCAGAAGTGCCGTTGTGGCTCGTCAGCTCAGATGGTGGAGTGCTATAAGGTCTCAATGGAAGAGTTCCGCTGCAACAAGCCTTGTGGCTGCAAGAAGAACTGTGGGAGGCATCGTTGCAGTGAGCTCTGTTGTCCACTGTCTAGAAAATTTGCACAGCTTGAAGGTGGCGACTGGGATCCCCATCTCTGCCAGATATCATGTGGCAAGAAGCTCCGTTGTGGGCAGCATTCGTGCCAGCTACTCTGCCACAGTGGTCATTGCCCGCCGTGCTTGGAGACTATATTCACTGATCTCACTTGTGCCTGTGGCAGAACTTCTCTCCCACCACCTTTGCCTTGTGGAACACCAACACCATCTTGTTCGCATCAGTGTTCAGTTCCCCAGCCTTGTGGACATCCAGCCTCGCATTCATGCCATTTTGGGGACTGTCCGCCTTGTGTGGTGCCGGTAATGAGAGAATGCATCGGGGGACATGTGATGCTGAGGAACATCCCTTGTGGATCGAAGGATATCAGGTGCAACCAACCATGTGGGAAGAATCGCCAATGTGGAGTCCATGCTTGCAACAGGCCTTGTCATCCTCCCCCTTGTGATCAGCCACCTGCAAATGGAGATGCTAGCTCAAGCTCTGGTGGCAAAGCTTCTTGTGGACAGGTATGTGGTGCCGCAAGGAGAGAATGCAAGCATACATGCACTGCCCCATGCCACCCATCGTCCCAATGCCCAGATTTGAGATGTGAATTCGCTGTGACTATCACCTGTTCTTGTGGACGAATCAATGCAACTGTTCCCTGCGGTGCTGGTGGAGCCTCCATGGGTGATAATTTGTTTGAAGTCTCCATCATCCAGAAGCTGCCAATGCCTCTCCAGCCAGTGGAATCAAATGGGAGAAAGGTGCCTCTTGGGCAGAGGAAGCTTTCTTGTGATGAGGAGTGTGCAAAGATGGAGAAGAAGAGGGTTCTTGCTGAAGCATTTGACATCACCCCACCCAATTTGGATGCATTGCATTTTGGTGAGAATTCAAGTTCATCGGATTTGGTTGCTGACTTGTTCCGGCGTGAGCCGAAGTGGGTGCTGGCTATAGAAGAGAGGTGCAAGTTCCTTGTACTTGGGAAGGTGAGAGGCAGTTCTTCAAGCAATCTGAAATTGCATGTATTTTGTCACATGTTGAAGGACAAGAGAGATGCTATCAGTCTAATTGCAAACCGATGGAAGCTTTCTGTTCAGGTGGCTGGTTGGGAGCCTAAGCATTTTGTTATCATCCATGTCACACCCAAGTCGAAACCGCCTGCTCGCATCCTGGGGTCCAAACCAGGTGCACCTGTTACAGCTGCCCATCCTTACTTTGATCCACTGGTTGACATGGATCCGAGGATGGTTGTTGCGATGCTGGACCTGCCACGGGATGCTGATGTCACTGCTCTAGTCCTAAGGTTTGGTGGGGAATGTGAATTGATCTGGCTGAATGACAAGAATGCCATAGCTGTCTTCAATGATCCAACTAGAGCAGCAACAGCACTGAGGCGGCTGGATTATGGGTCTGGTTACCAGGGTGCTGTGATGTTTATGCCAAGCAGTGCCCAGGCATCTTCTTCAGGCAATGTTTGGATTGGAGGGCAGAAGGATGGAGGGCTCGCTGCTAGGAGCAATCCTTGGAAGAAGCCTGCTTCTGCTGAACCTGACATGTCCTCTGGAGACAGGACTGGTGTTGCTGGGCATGCCCCAGCACCAGGATGGAGAGGCGCCAACACTACCTCTCGAGTCATGGAGACTCCAAACCGATGGAATGTTCTGGAATCAGATGCTGCTGCAAGCTCTGTTCCAGGTAACGAGTGGAGGAGGGCTGTTCCATGCACCGATGCTTCATACAGCGCAATACCAAACGCTGGGAATGCTGGGCCATCAGTGACCAAGCTGCAGCCGGATGTGGACGTGGACGACTGGGAAGAAGCTTGTGAATGAGGTGGCATTGGGAAGTTCAGTCCAGATGTTTTTTGTTCTTCTGGGATCTTGTTTTAGTTTAATCTGCTTTGCTTGTAGTGGTACCATGTTGGTACCGAGCCTTTATGTTCTAGGACACATTTTAAAGTAGTTTGGTGATTGCCTGGTAGACTGTTAAGTGTTGAATTTTTTACGCAGGCAAATGAATCTCTGTAAGGCTGCTGCTTATTTTTGCAGGCCTTTTGTTGAGTTGAGAAGAAATTACTATGCCACAAGGTTCCTATCTTTTATTGGTTATTATAGGTTAAAAAACCATCGGATGCAAATTTTTAGTTTTCCTCCCCACGCAACTTCCCAAACCTTCTTGTTTCTTCCCCGCAGGCGCAAACCCCAGGAGACGAGAGGAGAGTAGTTCATCTAGGGTTTCGTTGTGGATTCTATTATAAACTACCGCATGTAAACGAAAAAAACTACAAATAATCTAGGTGGAATGATCTCAGATTCATTCGAACAAATAAAGATACAGTTATTATAACCATTATTGTTAGTCCCTGCTTTTGTTTGAGGTTCAAATTCTCCTGCAGAACGAATGAGTTATGTTTGTTAAATTCTGATTAATCTGACCCAAGGTTGATTTCGCGGTATTTTGTTTTTGTAATAAAGGGTTTCAGATCTTAATGCCCATCTTTTC
>Ga0182004_10002417_pt1 | contig 14499 bp, 12 predicted proteins | sample Sormic07211540_1_FD_120479 | JGI IMG/M metagenome (GOLD analysis project Ga0182004, IMG submission 120479) | Endophyte microbial communities from Sorghum bicolor roots, Mead, Nebraska, USA - 072115-40_1 MetaG | ecosystem: Host-associated > Plants > Roots > Unclassified | place: USA: Nebraska...
ATAGATATAGATATTTAGGCCTTGTTTAGTTCCGAAATTTTGTTGGTTTTGGATACTGTAGTACTTTTATTTTTATTTAGCAATTATTATCTAATTATGGACTAACTAGACTCAAAAGTTCATCTCGTGATTTACAGCTGTGCAATTAGTTTTTGTTTTCATCTATATTTAATGCTTCATACATGTGCCGCAAGATTCGATGTGAGAGGAAATCTTGAAAAGTTTTTTGTTTTTGAGGCGAACTAAACAAGGCCTACTTTATTTACCGGAAGAATCAAATGCATCAAAGAAAGCCATTAGTGAATAAGACAATAAAAAAAAGGTATCTGGGATCATATTGTATCGCGTTTTAATATAATTTTTCTCTTCCCTTCGCAAAAAAAACTCATGGCTACCAAACCAATGCACCACACCTGCCATATCTAATTCCCTATAAGACAACAATTGTGAATCCCTCCTCATAGTTGTCCCTCAAAAATTAAAAGCCCCGATGCAAAACTTAAGGTCTTTCATACCCTGTGGGTTGAGATCCAAACCAAACTCACACCAATCCAAAACATATATATATATATATGTGAAAGTTAAATCCAAACCAAATTAGACCATGACTTCAATCATCCACACCAAACCATATCACTTATGCGCTAGACCTATTGAAATACATTTTTAACCCACCATTTCATCGGCACCTCATGCTATTGTTTATATTTAGCCATAAACAAAAGCAAAAAATAAATAGATAGAATAAAAAATCATTGTAAACTCTATTATTCACAGCCAAACCAGTTCAGCCCACTTTAATAGGGCCCAAACCAAACTAGCCCAACAGCCTTTTCAGCCTGTTTGAATCCAAACCAATACAGCCCAAAAGTAAAACCAAACCAAATAACCCGATTTAACCCAAACCATTGTCAGGTTTGTCATGTAGCAATAGCTAACACTTTCCTTTGGATATGTTAACCTCGTGTTAAGATCAATTTTTTAGTTTGTGCCAACTATATATGTGTATATTTTATTAGCCGTCAGGATCCTATGTCCGTGCAAGCTAGTGTGTATACGGCTGGCGTCTCTTGGGATTATCGAAGTTAATTTACTTAAACTGAGTTGGTTAAGAAGATGACACTTGATTTAGGTAAATTATTGATAGGTCATCGCAATAGAGGATTTATGTGATGCTCATGTTACACTACTACACAAATAATTTTGAACGGATGTGGTTACAAAATCAAACCGTGCCTCGGTTAATTCTTGCGATTAACGGAGGCAGACATTTTTCATTTACGGAGATGATCATTTTTGCCCGCCTCGTAAAATCGATTTACGGTGGTAGATAACTTAAGATGACCGTCTCTAAAAGTAGTCTATTTCTGGAGGCGATTGTCTTAAGGTGTGTGCCTTCATAAATTGATTTTCGAAAACGGGCACACTATAAAGCCCGTCTAAAAAAATTCTGGCCCAAGGCGCAGCCCGGCAGAGCACATATCCAATCCTCATATCTCAAGCTTATATATATCTGGCAAGCTCCCCTTCACTTCTCCCTCCCGCAGCCGCACCTCCCCTCCCTCAGCGCCTCTCTTATTCTCTTCAGTCCGTTGTGCTCAGATCTAGAAACACTTCCTCTTCCTCACTCGCACAGGTTGTCAGCGCGCCCTCCTTCCCTCTTCCTTATGGTTTCAGCGACCATCGTCCCTTTCCCTTGTCCTACATCTGTCTCCCTTCTCGTGCTCTAATCCAGACCGGCACCAGTGAAGGTTGGTGAAGCCAGGCGACCGCAGCTTGATCGTGGATCTAGGGCTGGCTGACGAGCACAGGGCAGAGGCAGTGACTGACGAGCGTTGGGCGGTTCTAGGGCCCCTTCTCACGGTAGCTCTCTCCCGCGGCGTGGATCTAGGGTGGGTTGTCTGCCACCCGCGTCGCCGTGCGCAGATCCACGGCGGAGGCAGTGGCGGGAGCCGGCTCCCTCTGTCAGTCGGCATGGCGGCATGGGCCCAAACTCCTTCCCTCGCTTAGTGGTGACACAGATCTAGCTCAGTGGCTTCGATTGTAGGGGGACATGGGGGCTCATGCTTGGGATCGACGGATCCAACTCGGCAGCGGCGGATCCAGGGCTATGGCATCCCTGGTGGTGGTTCTACAGGCGGCATGACCGGATTAGCGACGGACGTGTAGATGCATTGACGATGACCCAAGGATGGGCTTGGCGGGCCCATGGATGCGATCGACGGGCCTATCCAATGGATTCTTTTGTGTGTTTGATTTATGGAGGCGGGAAAACCAACCGCCGCCTCCATAGGTCATGGATTAATCGAGACCTTCTATTGGAAACGATTGCGAAGCCTGCCTCCTCCATTAATAAAAAATGACTGCCTCCATTAAAAATTTTGTACTATTGTTAAAAGATCTAATTTTAAATATGCCAAATATTTTGACATCAAATATGAAAAAATATTAAATGTTTTCTCTAAAAACCTCATGTATCAGTTTTTTTTCTGGAAAAAGCTCATGTATCATTTCTAGCTCTGTTAAGATTTGCTTGTTAAACATATGGTTTCATTTTATTGCCACCACTTGAAAGGATCCCATAATGATCCAAAAGAGGATTGAATGGGTGTGCCTGATTCAAACCTTATATCTAGAATTCAAATAAAACAACTACTAGAAAAACAACATAAAATCGGGTATGTATTTATTTTTTTAGTTTAACATGCACTCAAATCTGCAAAGAGTTTTGCAACCTAGAGCTAGTTCTGTTAACTAGTCTAAGCTAATCTACAAAGGTAAAGGTCACATAAGCGATATTAATAAATGTGATAAGTAAAGAGCAAAAGCGCAAACTCTCAAAGACAAGAAAATTTGTCCCATCATATTGGCGCTTCACCATGGTATGCTCTGAATAACCAAGTCTCTTTTGATCGTCAAAATGTTAGGCTGCCCACTAATGCTTACGCTAGCTAAGGCAAGTGTTGTATAATATTTGTTTTATGCTTAAATATACACTATGTCTAAATATATAATAAAATATTATTAAAAGTTCTTATAGGTCTTCTTGGAATTGAATTCATTTTGATAATTATAATTTAGACACATATAAATAAGCTAATATGGTTATATAGGAATTATATTTGTATATTATTGTTAGCTATATGAGAGAGATACTTATATGTTGTATTTCTATCGTAAAAGAGCGATTGAAGAGTGCGTTATAAGTTGCAAAGTTGGTGATCTATAGAATCAATTTCGATCTTCTATCCTATAAATTTATAAGATAGACTTATATATGAATTTTAAAAAGTGATGAAACATTAAATTTTAAGCTAGATAACTTGATTTATTAAGTATAGATTTTAATTCCTCCAACGATCCAAACAGTCCCTAATTTGAAACGGACTATCACCCACTGACCCACATCAAAGCGACCAACGCGGCTCCACCCGGACCCAGTCCCCGCTCCGTCCGGCCATTCCGCTGTTCCTCCGGCCAACCAACCTAGTACGTATACTCGACTACTCGACGACGAGTGGGGGCACTCGTACGTGCCCGAGATAACAGCGACTCGGGCGAGCCGCGAGAGTGAGAGACCCACCCACGAAACCGCGAGCGCCGCACACCAACAACCACCCGGCGCTGCCCGTAAATGCGAACGCAGCAGGCGTGGGGGCGCGGGGCGGTGGCGCGCTTGATGACGCCATTCAATCGCCGCGCGGCCCACGCCTCTTCTCCCCACCTGCTCCGCGGCTGCTCGTCCTCCTCTTATACCGTCGCCCTCTCTCGCCTCCGACGCCACTTCACCTCTTCTTCCTCCTCCTCTCCAGGTCGGCTACTCCACCTTCTCGTCTCACTTTTTGTTTGTTTCGTTTTCGGTTCAGCGCCAGATGTTCGTCGTTTTGCCACAAGGACGTCGCCCACTTGAGCTGGCAAATTTCGGCGACTCCTGGCCGGAGTTGGCGACGCGAAACTCAATTTTGCATGTCATGGTTTGGTAGAACGGATGGTGTTCGCCGTTTTGCGTCAGCCGCTTAGCGATGCCTTGCATAGAAGGTTGTAGGTGTAGTTAGGACTGCGGATCAACGAGATTGATGAGCAGATTTTTCTTAATAATGCATAAAACGGTCCAATTGGGCAGGCTATGGTCCAAATTGTGGACCAGCGAAGCACTGGGGATACAAAGGGGGTTGTCTTTTGCTCCTAGTGGAGTAGTGGGTTTGAAACTTCCTGTGTCTCAGGGTGTAAGGCGATCATGGTGCTCGGGGAGGATTCCCGTAGACCTGGGTCAGTTGTTAGCTGTCGTTGAATTGATGCGCTGCTTTCTAGTTACCACAGCTCTTGCATGGCTGAGAATGTGCTTCATAGTTTTATCTAAGAAGCAGTGGTCTAGGTTATTGGCCATCTGACTGACTCAGGAAATCGTGCTGACTGTTTTATCAACACACATCACTAGTTTGTTAGTCATCAAATTTACATGCTGTGGTTTGAAGCTTCTAGCTAAGTACTTAAATTATTGCACAATCATTCGTTTTTGCTCTCTAACGTTTCCATTTCCTTGTGTTTTTTAGCATACAGTACCAGACAGGGTACCCATACATTCATGGAGGTGGTTCAAGAAGTCCTTAAGCATGGCTCAGTAGATGGTGTCCGTGCTGTCATACGAGCTGACAAAAAGAGCTACAGCCTTGTCCAGCTCATTGCAGCCTCTTTTGATGTCCACAACATTCTGTGCAGCAAAAATGTACCACAGCTCCTTTCATGCTCTGCATATTCATTTAAGATTTCCCATTCAGTGGCATTTCGAGGTTCTCACATAGTTATATGATTGTTTTATTAGCTTCCCTTTTTCTTTGTTTGGATGCAATATGATATAATTTTCAGTCATAATGTGGGAGTCCTTACGACTTACTTTAATGCAAACAACATGTAAGTTCAGAATTCATGACGACGCTGAAGCAGTCCCGGTGAGTGCACATAGGAAGCTGGGAGGGTACTCCTGGTGTATGTGTTCCGCAGGATTGCTCTGAAAACTGGATGGAAGATCTTGATTAGAGGATGCTGTATCAAATGTTTTCATTCAAACATCCTGTCCTTTACCTTGCATGTTTGCAACAAGGCCTTATCAATGTCTTAATTGCACAAGCTTTTCTGTAAATCTGTCTCCTAAATTCCAAATCTGTTTACCAAGATAATTCTCTCCCGACAAGACTCAAGTTTTCTTCTGAGAATATGGGGACCAATTGGATCCTGCTTCCCCAGACATTTTGTTTTGGCTTAGTAGTTTAATGCATACGTTAACTGCAAGGAACTTTGTTGACCATATCTACAGGAATTTGCTTCCTTAGTCAATTTTATTACAACCAAATAGTTCAATGCATTATGTCTACCTTACAGAGCTCTGTTAAACATAAACTGTACTTGTTCTGTTAATCTGTTTAATGCCTATTGATAATACACAAGCAAAACCTCACCGTTTCTGTTCTTTTAGATGACACACAATGGAATACAAGATTCTTCTTCCGAAGGAATAAATGGAACAGGATTCCTTCATGGAGCTCGTGTTGGCATTGTGGCTAAACCCTCTCCTGAATTTGTTGCTGGGGTCTTTGGAACCTGGCTTTCTGGTGGAGTTGCAGTACCCCTTGCCCTTAGTTATCCAGAACCTGAGCTTCTTCATGTCATGAATGACTCGGTTTGTTCCAAGCTTACAGCAACATTTCATATTGCAACATATCATTATAGAAATGAAATGCTACCATTTTCGGCTGCCATGCTATGATTCTATTTTGATCTTTTCTTGAAAGTATAATGTTACAAAAAAAAGCAAAGCACTATGCTGATGTAGATAGCAGTGTTTATTAACTCTTAAATTGGTCACACGGGATGATTGGACATCTTCTAGCTTACACATATGTACAAATTTCATATACAAATCAATGCATTTTGTGGCTGACGCAGATTTCTGTACCTAATTGGGTTTGCGCACCTGTGCACTTGGATTCACAAAAAAGGACAAAAAACAAATAAAGAAAGATACAAAAGACTTGCTGTAGGAATTTGTGCAAAAAAAATGATGTTATATGCACTGCACCAAAAAAAGAACTTAATTACAAAAGATTTTAAACTTTTGTCCCTTTTTTTTGGCATTGTGCATGTGACCATAATGTTTTATATTCTTTTGCCAAGTGCTGCACATGTTCTATTGTGAACTACAATCTATGAACTTTATAAAGCATCGAAATCCAAGTCAATTTGTTCTTTTAGTTTCTAATTTCTGCGGCTTATAGGATATTTCTATGGTTTTAAGCACCAAAGAGCATCATGAAGTCATGGAGAACCTTTCTATCAAGCGTTCTGCTTATTGTTCTCTTCTTCCACCTATCACTAGTATATCTTCAGAAATAAATCCCCAAGAACCTTCAAGCAATGAGGCGACTTCATCAGTCTCTACTTTAATAACTCATATCAACAGTTCAAAGAAAATCAAAGGTGAATTGCTCACCTCTCTCTCTCTCTCTCTTTCCACTGAAACTTGAACTTAGTGGCTGATATTTCTTGCTGTTTCTATAGTCCCCCTTTGTGTGTTTCAACTATTATTTCTATACTCTCTTTTATGTCTCTACTATTACTTCCATGCAACCCTGAGCACTTACTCACTCACTAATAATTCCAAATATTTTTCTGCTTGCTCTTACTAACCTCTATTTTCTGGAGTTTGATTATACAGGTGATGACCCTGCTCTTATCCTTTACACAAGTGGCACAACTGGTAAACCAAAAGGAGTAGTTCACACCCACAAGGGCATACTTTCTCAGGTGTGTTTTTCATCTTTAAATAGATATATAAATGGTTCTAAAAACTGATGAACAATTTACATAAGCCAGAAGGTAATATTTTTTTATGTTCTTGATTCTATTTCTGTATTTTTGCCACATTTCCATGATTTTGCTATTACAGTTGATTGGTCTAAGAGTTTTAATGGTTTGGGTGACTTGGTTTTTATTTCCTATATGATCATTTTAGATGGCATGATAGATAGATGATGTAATGTACATAACATTATCCTCACTGGTTTGGCAGGTTCAAATTCTATCAGAAGCGTGGGGATATCGAAGTGAAGACCAATTTCTGCACTGTCTCCCGCTGCATCATATCCACAATAAATGCTGTTGCTATTTAAGTTTTTAGCACTATTCATATGCTGATATTTCGTATTGCTTTTTTTTTCCGAGCCCACACCTTTATTGTGATTGCAGTATTCAATGTTCAGCAACGCAGATTAGTAGCTGCCTAGGTATATTAATGTTTTGGCAGTAGTCCTGCATGAAAAGTTGAGATAGGTTAGAACAGTACAGTTACATAAACCCATACATTCCCAACATAGCACTTCAGTGTTAATGTTTCTACTTGAAGTGGAGGAAGAAAGTGTAAGCTGCTTGCTATGGATGCATGGGCCAGCTCCACATGGATCCTGATTCCTGACGTGCTGGGCATAGAGTGGTTTTAAGTGCAGTTGTACTACATGAATCCTGATTCTCTCTTAGGAAAATGTTTGGTACCATTAGTTCTTTACTCTTGTTTCACTTGTTTTTATTTGTCATGTTCCTTCTGGTTTGAAGCACCAAATACATGCACCAGTCCCTAGATTTTTTTTTGTTAAACTCATGTAATATGATGGTAGCTAGAAGTAGAACTGGATCACATTGCAATTTTTATTTTGAACAGTGACAGTGTCTCTTATTATGATTATGTTTGGGGGCATCCATTTCTTTGTCATTATCGTTGAAGTCCTTAACTTTCAAGTGTACATGTGCATGGCCTTTTCAATGCTCTATTTGCGCCCCTTTATTCAGGATCAGTGGTAATTTCTCTCCCTATTTCTCTCTAAATAAATGCTCTATTTAGGAGAAAAAATGCTGTTTGGTCAAAATATATTGGGTGTGTTTGAGACCACAGTTGCAGACCGTATGGTGTAGTATGGGTACCGCAGCCACCGACCCGCGGCACGGGAAACGCAGGAGCTAGTTCATTCTCGCAGTCCCGGTGCCGTATGCAGTCGATTCTCGCAGTCCTGGTGCCATGTGCAGTCGAGAGAATCGTCCGCATCGTGGGACGTTTGGCACAATTCTTTGCTTGTCTTTGCCACCAACGCAGTCCCAAACATGCCAGTCATGGCTTAGTTTAGGTGAACTAGTCTTCTATAGCTATTGGAGATTTGGAGTTCTCTTCTGCGGACATAATAGATCCATTTGCATTTGATTTAGGAAATGTAAACAATGAAGCTTGTTTCAGCAGCACATCTACAAAGTTCCTTTCATGGTAATGTATATTCTTTGTGATCGCAGGTTGAGTTTATACCAAAATTCAGTGTAAGCGGGATATGGCAGAGATGGCGAGAATCATATCCCAACGATGGTAGTAAAAATAAAGAGGCTATTACAGTATTTACTGGAGTATGATTCGCTATCATAGCATAACAGTCTATCTTCAGATTATTCTTCATATTGTTTGATACATTAAGGTAATTTGATACTTCTTTTATGGCAGGTTCCAACCATGTATACACGTCTGCTGCAAGGGTATGATAGTATGGATCCTGATCAACAGTCGGCCTCTTCTTATGCTGCAAAGCATCTGAGGTTAATGGTAAGTTATTCATGTTCATTGGAAACAGTGTTTAAGTCTTTCTCTAGCTCCCTTCGTTCCTGAAATCCTCACATACAAAATTACTTGAAAGTATTCAAATTTATGGTACATGGTTTAAGGAAATATCCATGGGCATGGACTCTTGGATTCTGCTATTGAATCTGTGAAGTCCAACAGGCATTGTGGCTATGCTTGTTCAATCATCTGCACAACTACCTAATTAGGGACCTTGGTATTTATGCTACACTCCGTTATGACCAAGAGGTCCTCAATGTGTCTTAATTATCTCACTGACATCGAGTGTGTGTGGGGGAGAGCTAAGATATATTTCTTTCCTTTATATATTATTCATTTTTCACTTGCTGTCTATTGAAGTGTGATTTCCTGGTTTGTGTTTGACTCTTACATCTGTATTCTTAGTGTGTTTTCCTGTAAACCTTTTCAGCTCTATCATGGAACTGATGCATGAATTATAAACATTTTCTCATTAGTATTCATTGAATCGCTGCAGATGTGTGGATCATCAGCTCTTCCGTCCCCACTTATGAAGAGGTGGGAGGAAGTGACAGGCCACCGTCTTTTGGAACGCTATGGTATGACTGAGGTAAAAATATATTAACTCTTCCCCATCTAGTCAATACACTAATTAACCACATGGCTTCTGATAGACTTAATATTGGTGACAGTTTGTCATGGCATTGTCTAATCCATTGCATGGTATCCGAAAAGAAGGTACAGTTGGTAAACCCCTTCCACGCGTTGAGGTATGATGAACAATTCATGGGAGTTAGGAGTATCATCAAAGCATTAGTTGTTCTGTGTATTCTGTATTGCTTCATAGCTTTAAAGCGTCTTTCTGACTCAGGCCAAGATTATTATGGAGGATGGAACTGAAACTACAACTGGAGTTGGTGAGCTCTGCATTAGAAGTCCATCCCTTTTCAAGGAGTATTGGAAAAGACCAGAGGTATGATTGTGCTGTTTCTACTTTTGCCAATTGATTATCATGGTGTACAGTTTTGGAGGGAACATTCCATTTCCTTTAGGAAGGTCCTACTCCTTACTAACTACAGCTGTAAACCATACATCTTTTCATTTGATGCAATGCAGTGTATTATTTTTTAATGCTTTGTATTTTTATAAGATTGCTGGCATTGACATTTATGCTAAGCTGTACTACTCAAATGACAAATTTACTAGGTATTTCAGTCATATAGGAACCAGTAAAGGACGCATGCTGAAAAGTTAATATACATCATTTCATCATTGAAAATGGTGAATTTCTGTTTGCAGGTCACAGCAGAATCCTTCATTGATGGCGGATTCTTCAAGACAGGTGATACAGTAACTGTAGATGAGGAAGGATACTTCATAATTTTGGGACGTAAGTAACACTTAACTTTATGCATATGCACACTTACGTCTTTCTAGTTGCTGTTTTCATCACCTCATGGTGTTACTGCCTGGGGTCAGAGCTTTGGATTCCTTCTAGCCTCATTTGCACTACCTTGTGCAGGCACAAATGCAGACATTATGAAATTTGGTGGTTACAAGCTGTCAGCTTTAGAAATTGAGGCAGTACTGTTAGAGGTAAATTCGGATACACTGGAATTTACTTTTGAACTGTAGTCACTGCATGATATTAACAAAGTCAATGCACCTACAAAATCAGCTGACGTTTTCCTCAAATTTAGACTAACAGGTTTACTGAAGGCTTTGCACAACAGTCAAATAACTCCCTTTCCTACTCATGTTACCTAATCCTGTCTGTTTTTGTCTTCAGCATGATGCTGTACTGGAATGCGCTGTCCTTGGCTTGCCTGATGAAGCCTATGGAGAGGTTATATGTGCAATAATTGTGCCTAAAGAGGATGCAAAGAAAACGGCCGAGCAGGACTCAAAGCCAGTGCTAACCTTGGAAGCATTGACAAGTTGGTCGAAAGATAAGCTTGCTCCATACAAGGTTTGCTATTTGCATTATTTTGCCTTTTCCCTAGCTGCCTTTTTACAGTTGTTCTTTCACAAATGTTTTTCCTTTGCTTGTTTGGCATTCGCCCAAGTATTCTTTGCTGCCTGGCATTATAAAATTTTCATTTTGGTAACAGAAAGTGTCAGTAACACATTATAGTAACAAAAATGTCCATAAATCACTTACGACATTTATGACCTTATTATAACTACATTTACATAGCTATCTACAGTATGGTACGATCTTGTTAGACTTCATGTCAGTCCTGACTCCTGAGTTCAAATACTCTACAGTATCATTATCTACAGTATCATTTGACAATGGAATTGGTTCTTTTTCTGTGGATGCCAGATTCCAACAAAACTATACCTGTGGGATTCGCTTCCTCGGAATGCCATGGGAAAGGTGAGGAATGATCTTGAAAATACCCTCGTATTGTGCTTGTGACTGACTTAACTGTTGCTTATTTCAGGTTAACAAGAAGGAGCTGAAGAAATTATTAGGAGCTTAGCCATGATGTGTATAGATGTATTTATCTTCATTTCCTTCTTCAAGTTTAGTAAGTCAGGCTCATTATAGTGATTAGCAAATAAGTGCATTCGTTATCATGCATGGAACAATAATTTTCGAAACGGCCTGAGCTGAGATACATTGCACACACATTTCTTTCCTTATCAGAAAAGTTTCGAGTCACTGTGCATTATGAAGTTATGCATTGACTTGTAGGAAGACTAAAAGTCTAAAACTGCTTGTGACCCTGACAAACCTAAACAATAACTAATAAGCTAGTAAAGTTAACTTATGCTTTATACTACCACATATTGAACATTCAGCTTCCAGAAGTTCATTGTTCAGACCTACAGGGTTCTCACAGCAACACAAGCGTTCCAAGTCCAAACTCGGGCTTCAGTACAGGACTAGGGCTGCTCCGTGTTGCCCTCCTCTTCCCACTCCACGTTCTTCCCCTCCTCGCCATACACCCAGCAGCACCAAGCGAAGTACACAAAGTTCGCGACGCCGTAGCCCGTGAGCAGCCAGTAGTAGTAGTCGTAGTGCCCGGCGTTCAAGTCGTCGACGAGCCAGCCCGTTCTTCCCCCTCGCATGCTCGCCACCTGGACCACCTTCACGATGAGGGCGCCGGCCAGGTTGCCCACTCCGAAGGCCATGTACAGCAGCGACATGCTGAAGCTGGCCATGCTCTTGGGCAGCTCGGTGTAGAAGAACTCGATCTCCCCGATGACGCCGAACGCCTCGGCGAGCCCCACGAGCGCGAACTGCGGCACCAGCCAGAACGCCGAGATGGTGACCCCGCTCAGCGCCAGCCGCCGCCGCGCGCCCTCCACTGCCGCCGAGACCGCCGTCGACGCGGTGGCGAGGAGCAGACCCCCACCGATGCGCTGCTTCATGGTGAGCCCGCGCTGGTTGCCCGTGTACCGCTGCAGCGCCGGCGCGACCCACCTGTCGTAGCTGGCCGACCACAGCGACATGGTGGCCATGTTGAAGACGGCCAGGGAGCCGCTGGGAACGCGGAACCCGCCCGCGCCGACGCGCCGGTCCATGGTATCGGCCTGCTTCACGGCGAAGCTCTGGTTCATGGCCAGCGCGAGGAAGATGGTGGACGACCAGATCGGCAGGACGCGGATCGCCGACTTGAGCTGCTCCACCTGGTCCACCGTGCACGGCCTCTTCCCGTCGTGGCCGTGCCGCTCGGAGGCCGCCGCGTCCGAGCCGTTGCAGGGCGCGTCCTCCTTGGTGGCACGGAGCAAGCACGCCTTGTTCAAGAACCTGAACTCAAACGCCAACGTGTTCGTCAGACCACGCATCGTTGAAGGCTGAAACGCTGCTTCTGCCTGCTGCACTGCATGTTGGGACGTGACTGAGACGTGAGTGAGTGACGTACCTCAGCTTGTCCGTGGGGACAGCGAGCTTGCAGTCCTTGAGGTGATGGTACACGCCATCGACGGTCTTGTCCGGCAACCGCGCCCCGCGGTTCCTGATCGCCGCGCCGACGGCGGCGCCTATCCCGGCGAACATCTGCCTCTTGCCCTTCTCCTTGATGTAAAGGCCCGATCCCAGGAAGAAGCTGACCGTGGAGAGCAGCATGAGGCCCATCGGGACGGCGAACCCGACGTTCCAGCTGACGTTGTCCTGCAGGTAGACGATGGCCGTGACGGCGACCATGAACGCCACGCCGATGGACGCGTAGTAGGCGTTGAAGTAGGCCTGCAGGATCCGGAGCCGACGCTGCTTGGGGTGCCTCGAGAACTGGTCCGCGCCGAACGCCATCGAGCACGGCCGGACGCCGCCGGCGCCGAGGGACAGGAATGCGAAACCGGCGAGTAGCCACGCGAGGTGCCGCGCCCCCGGCGGCGCGCACTGGTCGCCGTTGCACGGAGGCGGCCGCGCTCCAGGGACCGTGGCGGTCAGCCATAGGAAGACCATCCCCTGTGAGTAAGCGAGAGAGTGCGGCAACAACGGAAGCGATCGTGCCATGGCGTTAATTAATTACCTTCTGGAAGGGTAGCTGAGACAGAGGAAAAAGACAGACGGGCAGTGAGCGTCTGATGTCGTTGACCAAGTACTTACAATCAGGCACGCGACGGAGCCTAGCGCGACGGCCATGAACCGGCCGAGGTACATGTCGGCAACGATGGCGCCAGGGATGGGCGCGAAGTTGGAGATGGCGCCCCACACGAAGAGCATCGTTTGGGAGGTGACGGTGCTGAGGTGGTACTTGTCGGTCAGGTACGTGATCATGTTGGTGTTGAGCCCAAATCCAGCGACTTTCTCCAGCATCTCATTTGCTAGGCATCCGAAACACACAGAATTCTCCATTAAAACCGAAGGGAAGCTAGGTGATCAATGAGAATTCTTTGAGCATAGAGGGCAATGAGAGAACTAAGAAGATGAACTACATGAAGATTCCGTGCTACTGGCAAGCAAAGGCTTGTGTAGAGAACAAATTGAAAGAAAAAGAGAGCAAAATCAAGGGCGATGACCAATATCAGTTTGAGAAGAGGATCGGAACTCACCGAAGATGAAGGGGAGGGCTCTGAACCCGCCCTTGTTGCCCTTGAAGCACTCATCTTCTCCTGCCGATTCAGTCTCGAAAGCAAGAGAGCGCTCCTCCATGGCGCGGTCCGGCCGGAACGCAAGCGCAAACTCTACTGAAAGATTTGGCCGGAGGAGCTAGCACTACCACTGCATTTCTGCAGCAGGGGCGCCGGAATCACGCACTAAATAGATTCACCGGTAGACGGTAGGTAGGTCACAAGGGGCCGACAGCTAGTAGCTCCCGTCTAGGTAAAGACACAGACGTAAGGTAATAAGCACATCAGCAGCCAGCGCCCAGCGGCAAATCGCTATATGAAACAACCCCACGCATGCAAGCTTTGCTTTTCGTCTCGTCCGGGACGCAGCTAGCATGTGCACTCACATCGCCATCGTTACAGTATGCTTGCCCGACTTGGACGGAGCAGGTGCAGGTCCTCTGAACTTCTCGCGTTTGATTGAATGTATGTAAACAAGACGGAGAAGTTCTGCCGATCGAAAATCAACAAAAGGAGGCTATTAATCGCAAGCACGGAAGCACCCCCATTTGGCATGTTTCGTCACTAGTAATGACCGCCCTTAGTTTGTTGTTTTGTACCCACATGCACATCATTCATGCTACAGCAGTACCGCACCTATGAGTATGTACCGAGAGCCCCCACTCGTGCTTTCGTTTCGCATGTGCGAGCTGCATCCAAATCCCTTCACCTGATGAGCGATGCAGAGGGACAGAAAGACGAACGTAACGAGCTGTCCATGCACTTGCATCAACATTTGGCCACCACAAAATGTTAGTTTAGTTTGTTGATTTGTTGCGAGAGAAAAACAATATGCTGAACGACTGACA
>Ga0182004_10002418_pt1 | contig 14498 bp, 9 predicted proteins | sample Sormic07211540_1_FD_120479 | JGI IMG/M metagenome (GOLD analysis project Ga0182004, IMG submission 120479) | Endophyte microbial communities from Sorghum bicolor roots, Mead, Nebraska, USA - 072115-40_1 MetaG | ecosystem: Host-associated > Plants > Roots > Unclassified | place: USA: Nebraska...
ATACGGAGTAACTTCACTATTCTTAGTTGGAACTCTATTTAGAACATGACATGTTGTTAAAACAGCCTCCCCCCACCATGCTTTAGCCATACCGGATGTTCCTAACATGGCATTCACCAAGTCTATTAACATCCGGTTCTTTCTTTCGGCAACCCCATTAGATTAGGGCGATTATGGTGGTGTATGTTCATGAATTATTTCGTTCTCCACACAGAGAAGATCAAACTCATTGGAAAAAATACTCTCCACCACAATCAGACCTAACACGCTTGATTTTCTTTTCTAATTGGTTCTCTACCACAGCCTTATAAGTCTTAAAACATTCAAACGCCTCATCTTTAGTTTTTAGAAGAAACACATAGCAATATTTAGTTGCATCATCAATTAAAGTCACGAAGTATATTTTTCCTCCTTTTATCAACACACCATTCATTTCACAAATATCAGAATGTAGCTCTAGTAATGTCGTGCACCTCTCGTCTATAGCCTTGTGAGGCTTACGAGGTTGCTTCGCTTGCAGACATGCTTGACATTTAGAGCCTTTGACAGTAGAAAAGTTTGGAATTAAACTCATACTAGAAAAATGCGTCATACAACCAAAATTAATGTGACACAAACGTGAATGCCATATATCAGCCACGGAATTGTTTGAATCACACACATGGTTCACAACTTTATTACAGAAATCGAAGAGGAAAAAGTGAAACAAGTCTCCGCTCTTGTAGCCTTTGCCAATGAATTGGCCATACCTCGAGACGACTACTTTATTTGACTCAAACACCAGCTTGAACTCATCTCGGCACAAGAGAGATCTACTAATGAGGTTCTTCTTTATTGAGGGTGCATGTTGCATGTTCTTGAGCCGCACGATCTTTCTCGAAGTGAACTTTAGATCGATCGAACCAACACCAAGAATAGAAGCATGCGAGTCGTTCCCCATCATGACGGTTGAACCTCGTGCGATCTGGTAAGATGAAAACATAGAGATATCAATACAAACATGAATACTGGCTCCTGTATCAATCCACCAATCATTAGATTGAAATATAGAAAATACACTAGGTAAATAATTACTGTACCCAGATCCACTACATGTAAGCAACTCATTATGAATAAACATAGATATATTTACCCTGACAATAAAGATTTATTGCTAGCACATGTATAGCTCTAAAGCATCCCAGTTTGCCCAGCTCATGTCATGATAAAAGGCTAGAATTGAAACTTTAGCTAGCAACGCGCATTTTATTCCTTAGAGCATACTTAGTTAGCATTGTGAAAAGCCTGCAGTGAATCATGTCATTGTAATGATTTGTGCAGTAGGAGTGTATTGTCAAAATCCAAAATGCAAGAACTGATTAAATGCAATGGAATGTATTTTAATAATATCTGTCTATTTGCCAAATAAATAAATTAATACACATTATTAATGTCAAGTTCATAGAAGAGATTTATGCTGCAACATCAAGGACCTTGCTGCTCTACAAGGTCTGCTAGCGTGCTCATCTGTTGATTTGAGTGATCACCTTACCTGCATCAACCCCACCCTTTGACCAAGACATAAGAATATTGTTCACCGTCATGGACCATGACATGGGGGGTGAGGTCTAAATCTTCACATTCCACCAATTGGCAACCAAAAGGTAGATCTGTGTTTAATATTTTTCAAGATATGGAGTGCAGGGGAAAGACTATAATGTAGAAGTATGAGTTGGGTATATTTCTCAAGGTTGTCCTTTCATAGTAGATGAAGCATGAGATCACAATAATACAGTAAGTGGCACATAAGAATATTGTTCGTCATGAAGACCATGCAGGCAAACAGTCTAGGGTAATGCACTACTCGACGAAGACCATGCAAGCAGATAGAAGGGCAACGCTAGAGGTGAAGACCAAAGATGTTTTGCCCTAGCGGCGGAGTTCATCTCAAGGGCACAGTAGTCCTAGTGGTCATGTCAATCTCGATAATGGCGGTGGTGGTGGCTATCGGTGGAAAAGCCTAGATCAAGAACTACATCATACCTTGTCCATAGCTTTGCCAACTCTTCTCCTCTCGACGGCGTGGTTGAAAGCCCAAGTTTGATTGTGGAATTAATGACACCAAGTTGCTAATACCATTGTGTTTAAGTGATTTGAGTTAGGCATAGCAACACAGCTGATGAAGGAGAAATGTGACATGGAGTGATGACCACATGATCATAAAGATATGGAGCATGAAATTGAGATCATGGTGATCGAGTAATTAGCGATAGACAAGGAGTAAAGTGATCAAGGCAAAGGTATAACCATAGGGTTTTGCTTTTGTTGATCTAAGATGAGTGGAGAAGTGATTGACCGGGTTTAGGATAGATAGCCAACTATCAAGAGAGGAAATCACGGTCATCTCTCAAATCAAGTGCTACTAGGTCAACATCTTGAGCATATGCATTAGGATCCAGTAAAGTGCTAACATAAATCTTTTGAGAAATTGTTTGAGAAATGCTAACACACTTGCACAATGGTGGTGTACACTTGGCGGTGTTGGCACATTTGGAAAGGAGGTGGAGTTTGAGGGGTAGAGAGGGGTTTGGGTTCCTCTCTCCCTCCCGCTGAGCTTGCGAGATGAGATTCGGTGCTTTTGAGAAAATGAAATGCATATTTGTGAGTGGAAAATGAAGCAAATGAAGAATGGCACCATTGTGAGTCAAGGCAAGTACATCAAGGACATGATCAAGAAGTTTGGATTGCTAGAAGCTAAGTCAATGAGTACACCAATGGGCACAAATGATCAATTGGGTAGTGATGCAAGTGGCAACATGGTAGATCAAAAGCTATATCGGTCTATGATTGGAAGTTTGCTCTATGTCACTACTTCTAGGCTGGATGTAATGTTTAGTGTGTGCAAATGTGCAAGATATCAAGCCTCACCTAGAGAGAGTCAGTTAAAAGCAACCAAGAGGATATTGGGATATCTTAAGGGCACTCATGATGTTGGATTGTCGTATCCTAAGGGGTCTAGCTTTGAGTTAATTGGATATTTAGACTCTGACTATGGTGGATGTAAGATTGACAGAATGAGCACAAGTGGCACTTGTCAATTGCTAGGAAGGTCTCTTGTTTCATGGTCATCAAAGAAACAAAATAGTATTACACTATCAACTGCTGAGGCCAAACACAATAGTGTGCTAGTTGTTGTGCACAATTGCTTTAGATGAAAGCTACCTTGAATAACTTTGGAATCAAGTTTAAGCATATGCCTTTGCTATGTGATAATGAGAGTGCAATTAAGATGACACAATATCTAGTTCAACATTCAAGAACCAAGCACATTGACATAAGGCACCATTTCACAAGGGACCATCAACAAAAGGGTGATATTAGCATTGAAAGCATTGGTACCAAAGATCAACTAGCGGACATCTTCACAAAACCACTTGATGGGAAGAGATTTTGCAAGTTGAGGAATGAATTGAACATACTTGACTTCTCCAACTTGAAATGAGTACACCCCCACATATTTATAGACATGTCTCTCCTCTAACAAAGCAAGGTAACGTTGGTTGACATAATATTCATACTTTTTTAAGGACATGATTAGAATATATAGACATGTGTGCATGACAAATAGGCCCATTCATGAAAAAATCAAAAGAATTTGATGTATATATGGTACCACTATTGCTTATATGATTGATTGATCTAGTGGTAGCATATGACATGGTTGTGAGCTTGCAAGCCTAGTGTTGAATCTAGAAATGAGCTTATGATCTATAATTCAACATGGTCAAGATAACTCTTATACTTCATGAGGTGTAAAAAAGCTTATCCTTGGATCAAACCGAATTAGATGTTCTAGGCAAGTGATCTAGATTAAACCATAATTTAACCCTCACCTTGATTGACTTAATTCTCACTAAATTTGAACCTTTGTGTTCATTGATGTCAAAGGGGGAGAGAAACAAAGGTAAGTCACTAAAGGAGAGAAAAGATAAGTGATCAAGGGGGAGACACATGAAAATGGAAAGTGATAAAATAAAACTTGAGCACACAAATAGGGGGAGCAAGCTCATGAACTGTTTGTTTCATTAGTATGTGCATTAACATGAAGATTTGTTGTATTGCAAGTTTTAAATTCACTATTCTTGTTTGATTGGTGTTTGCTAGAAATAGAACTTGAATGATGCTTTGAAACCTAGCACAAATTAGTGTTTACATGTGGTAACTAGACACATAATTTGATCTCATGAGGTATTTTGAGTTTTTGATGAATGTCTAGCTACATTGATGCTAAGGATGGTATATATTGGCAACTCCAATTGATATCATGCTTCAAAGGTCCATTCTATATACTTTAGCATCATTTTGTTAGTAATAACTCTCCTAAAACATTAATTCATGCATATTTGCAAACTTGAACCAAACTCATGGAAGCACATATTTAGGGGGAGCTAGTACTACCAAAACCAAAATTGAAGTGTTTGTCCAATCTTGTTTCATGATCAAAATGCTTTGGACAAGCAATTCAAGTTTAATGTGATTTCATTTCATATCTTTGCGATGATTGTCATCAAATACCAGACTGAAAGCCCAAGTTGGTTTTGGTAATTAATGACACCAAGTTTCTAATACTATTGTGTTTAAGTGATTTGAGTTAGGCATAGCAACACACGTGATGAAGGAGAAATGCGACATGGAGTGGTGGCCACTTGATCAGAAAGAGATAGAGCATGAAATGGAGATCATGGTGATCGAGTAATTGGTGATGGACAAGGAGTAAAGTGATCAAGGCAAAGGTATAAACATAGGGTTTTGCTTTTGTTGATCTAAGATGAGTGGAGAAGTGAGTTACTAGGTTTAGGATAGATAGCCAACAATTAAGAGGGAAAATCACGATCATCTCTCGAATCAAGTGCTAGTAGATCAACATCTTGAGCATATGCATTAGGATCTAGTAAAGTGCTAAAATCACTCATTTGAGAAATTGTTTGAGAAATGCTAACACACTTGCACAATGATGGTGTACACTTAGTGGTGTTGGCACATTTACAAAGGAGGTGGAGTTCAAGGGTAGAGAGGGGTTTAGGTTCCTCTCTATTGCGCTTTTGAGAAAATGAAATGTATATTTTCTATTGCGCTGGTGGCTGAGTTGAAGAGGACGTGATGTCGCATCAGACGCTGGGTCAGACAGTGTCGAACGCTAAGGCCGCATCCGATGAGTACAACACAGTGAGGTGAAGTTTTGTTTGTGCGTCGGAGCGTCCGACGCTCTAGCGTTGGCGCGTCCGATACTCACATTGTAGCAGTAGGGTTTTGACATTGAATGCGTCGGATGCTGGGGTGCATCCGATGCCTCTTCATTGGACGCGTCCGACGTGAGTTCGTAGGTTTTCAAACCTTACTGAGTAGAGTCCGGTGTGAGGTGGCGCATCTAGTGCTTAGCGTTAGACGCGTCCGATGCCTGCTCTAGAAGTTCGTTAACGTTTAAGTGACCATTGGTGATCAATGGGTCACATTCAAAGAGGAATACATGGCGCAATCTAACGCAAGTAGCAGGTGAGCATCGGACATCGGACCGCTTCGATAGGTAAGCGTCAGAGCGTCCAACGCCCCTTATTATAAATAGAATGTGGCCGTATTTGGGGAGCTCTTCCTTGCAGTTCTGAATGTATTCATACTTTGAGCTAGAGAACATCCCTTCCACTTATCCCTTGCTTGATTATTCATCTTAGTGAGATGAGATTAAAGTGGCACTTGATCTTTGAGTTTACTATGAATTTCTTGCTACTCTTGGGTGTTTTCCGACACCCTAGATGGCTTGGAGCAGCAGAGGTATTGAGTTTGTGATTGAAGATTGTTTCGAGCCTCACCAAGTGATTTGTGAGGGATTCTTTAGTCTTCCCTATAGGAGATCACAATTGGTTATTTTAGTAGATTGCTCGTGGCTTGGAGAATCCCCATCTTGTGAGTGGATGTATGACATTCGCTGAGGGCTTGGCTTTAGATTGCCAATTAGCTCATGGTCCATCAAGTGAGTGTATGGCCACAACGAGGACTAAAATCTTGTGTCATCTCTTGCCCAGGATTTCTTATTGTGTACACATTGTGGTTGATTCTTGGATATATCTCAATTCATCAACGTTGGTACAACAATCTCTTACTCACTCCTTTACTTACTTGCTTACCTTGCTAGTTGTTTAGCTTGTGTAGCCTTATTTCCTTGTTTAGAAGTAGAGCTTAAGTGTTGTCTTCTTTTGTTAGTGTGGTTTAGTGGCTTGCATAACTTAGTTTTGCTAGTGCTAGAATTGCTTCGTTATTTATTTTACTAATAAACTTTGTTTAGTTAAGCTTATAGAACGGTTGTGGCGAGGTCGTCGCAGGCTTCTCAGATCAAGGCGACATCGTGATTGTGACTGGACATGAGCGCAAGTCTAACGGGTGACGATGACAGCCCCCAAATTCGATGGTGTGCGGGGCAATGGCGTGCTGGATCATGCAATTGGAGGGGCGTGAGATTTCCTTGCCGGCGTGAGAATTCCAATCGAATTCCTTCCTTCCTTTTAACACATACTACGATGTTTTTAATTTTCTTTTAAAACCTACGTAATTTTTTTTCCTATTCAAACAATGCACGGGGTGTGACTTTCGAAGATTTCTCTCTTGTACATTTGCATCAGAAATTTTTTTTTTATTCTTTATTTTCTCTAGACCCTTCCACCTCTATGTTTGTATATTTTTTCTCTATTGTATATTTGCACCAGTAATTATTTCTTATTATTTATTTCTTTTTGCACCTTTCACCTTCTGTTTGGATCGCGGGATCGCACGTGGATGGTAGAGCGTCGCACCAAACGATAATCTTACTTACTTTCTTTTTTAGTTGTAAGAGATATCAAACTTTTGATAATAATTTAGTACAGAGTAAAGAAATGATATAGGATAATGCTTTAACATTATCCAGCGAAGATAGATTCTGTATGGGTTTAAGCAATGATTTTTTAATTGATATTAGATTATTTGATTAGGATAATACTTTCCTTAATCTTGGAGCCCTTCGCAAGGATTAATAAGCCTCTACTCAGGTAACTTCATGAATAGCCCCGAAGCCTCCCCATAGGCAAGTGGGTCTCTGTGACCTCTCTCTATACGTGGTTGGTATGATCTCGCAAGATTACATGATTACATACAAAAACACAGTGGGCATGATTTATAATTTTTTTTTACAAAAGGTTGCTGCCATAAGCCAAAAGTTAGAAAGCTAGCTTTTGAGCCAAAAGCACAAAAACTGTAGCTCAAACAAACATGGCTTAATGTACCCACTCTGTCCTAAAGTCCTACACATCTCGCTTTTTGAGAAGTCAAAATTTTCTAAATTTAATTAACTTTATAGGAAATACTCCCTCCATTCATTTATTTTGCTCATCTAAGCAACAACTTTTTATTCAAAAATCTTCTTCATATTAGCTTAGAATTTACCTGCATTTATTGCTCCTTTGTCGCTCATTGGCTATCACATTTATTACCTCTTTGCTGCTTATTGGTTGTTCCACGCTTCTACATCGATCCATGCACCATGATGATTAAATGCAAACTGAGTGCTTTTGCTCTGCTCCTTGGTCACTGCGCCGAAGGCTAAAACAATAGAGATAATGAACGGAGGGAGTAATCTCATTATTTGTATCTTTAAATAATTTTTTTATAAAAAAAGATATAATATGTTGATACTTATTAATAATATTATTCGGTAAACAATCATTCTCTTGACATTTAGTCATTATTCATACAAAGCAACCGTTTAAATAGGATAAACAATGATTAAATGAAAACAGTGTACCACAATGTAGCATTTAGATGAACAATGTTTAATACATGACATAAATATTAATTTTTATCTTTAAATAAATTTATTAAAAAAATATAATATGCTGTTAATAATGTCATTATAAATGGTAAATGGTAAACATCATTCTCTTGACATTTAGGCGAACAGTGTTTAATACACAATATAAATATTAATATCTTTTGTTATATAGTGCTATATTTGATTATAAACTTTTAAAAACGATGACTCCTCAAAAGTGAGTGCGTAATTATTTTGGGACTGAGTATGCTCAACACCCCTTGTAGTCCTTCCCGTGTAGCTTGCCTTGGAAAATGTACAGGTTTTCTTGTTAGTTGGAGTTAGCACCAGCAATAATTCTTCCAACAGTAGAGAGTAAATGAATTCAGGCATGTTACTTGTTTTCAATTGTAGAAGTATACTCTTCCACACGGTGTATATACCTTCTCCCTCCAAACTTAAAAACCGGTCGTTCTAGACCCATGGATCGTTTTCGTAAAACTTATCGCTGTGGCGTCGAGGCTAGCGTTTTTTACGCGATTACCCCTGGCTAGCTCACGCCTCCCATCCGTTCGGCTGCCCAGTCAACCACGAGCATGCGTATGCTCCTCGTTACTCGACCGCATTTATTCTCGGCCGTGCATCCGTTTAGCTGCCGCATTTAACTATGCGTGCATGCTCTCCTCAGTTCGTCCAAACGACCGTTCAGATCAAAGCCAAACAACGAATCAGCCATTGCACCGTAGTAGTAGAAGAACAAAAGCTAGCTCAAGGCAGCTAGCTAAGCAAGCAAGGCAGTGAATCGGAGTACTACTACTACATCAAGGGGTTCGAGACGTTATTTATAGCAACAAACAGTCCAAGCGTCAGCCTACAGCTCCAAAGCAAACAATTTTTTGGAATTCTAGTGCCAGTTGCAAAAAACACGAAAAAAAGGCAGCCTCAAACAAGTCTACACGCGCGAGTTGAAAATTTCCAACGCTTGCCAGCGCCAAACAAGTCTACACGCGCGAGTTGAAAATTTCCAACGCTAGCTAGCGCGCCAGGCTGAAATCTCGAGCAGGTGAGAGCCGCGCGCGACGTGCGCCATGCAGGGGCCAATAGTGCCATGCAAAAATTCCAAGCCTCCAGCAAAAAAATCTACAGCCACTGGGGTTCGATCTCAGCTCGCCACTCTCAAAACCCCATGCGATAGCCAGTTGGGACAATTTACTTTCTTGTCCATAAGCACCTGTAACCGTATTTATTAGGGGCAGACTTCAATTAATCACTCTTTGGTTACCACAATCATGTCCTAAACGTCAAGTTTTTCAGTATGGAGGGAGTACTTTTTATTGTTAGGCCAGTCTCAATGGACAGTGTCACTGCACGGTTTCACATATACCAACACGTCATCAAGATTGAAATGAAACCATTTATGAAATAACCGTAGCAATGAAGCATTTCACTTTGTTGTTTCTAAGGCTAAGCAAAGCATTTAATTACTGCAAAATGATTGGATCACATGCAAGATGGTGAAAACATATAGTCCTCGGTGGGGATTTCATCTCGTTTCACCGCGTGGGAAACAACGCCCGCGGGGTTTGACCATGGTGAAACTACTTCCTTCTCTCTCATCTTCGTTTCATGCAAAAAGTACAGTTTTGCTGACATGACGCTCTAATAAATGTGTATGACATCCTGGTGAAACCTCCACTGAGACTAGCCTTAGTAGTATTCTGCTGCATTTATAAAATCCAATTATGCTGTAATTTTTTGGTTTCTGGGTTTCCAATCTACAGATGTAGTATTCCGTGATGAAACCTAGAGACACGGATATAAAAAAAAAATTATGGTGTAATAGTTTGCATCGTGACTTACGGCTATGTTGATGTCTCGTTTCATGGAGATTTGGCGCTGGTTCTAGCTTCTTATACTGTAGCAAAAAGTTGTTATTATCTCTCTCAAACTAACGACAAGTGTAACTCTCATTTTTTACTTCGCCAGTTTTAGCTTCTCGGTGCACTCTAGCAACAAGCTTAGAAACCACTTTGAGCCGTACTAAATAGGGTTTAGAGTTCTCTCAAAAGAAAGGGTTTAGAGTTTGCTCTATTAAAAAATGTACGTGGATTTATATTGAGCACACTAAGCATCTAGATTTTGACAAAGCAGAATTACCATACTATATATTCCTCCATTCCATACGAGGATAGCCTCTGCTTCCTGGTTGAGAAATCATACAAGCATTTTATTGAATTTTTTGAAGATTATCTTAGGCCCCGAAGAATTTAATTATATATATATAGGGATAATTCCTTTTTACTCTAAGTAGTAGTTACTCCCATATGTATATCTTTAGATTTAGGGCGTATATGGCCCGATGAAGTATATGTAGACGAAATATATGATCATACTAAACCATCTAAGGTAGTATATATGTTAAGTATGCATGCATACATAGAGTATGTGGTTATACTTATTATATATACTATAGTAGTGACATTTTAGTAATATATTAAAAAAATATAATTTTTTTTGAAAATTTTTCACATGATAAGATTTAGAGTATCTTAATATAAGTATATGAACATACTCAAATCGATAAACAAGTATGAATACATACGTAATATTGTTTATTGAAGATGGGAGTAATTACTCCTCGGAGTACGAGAGATGCATCCCTATATAATATATATATATATATATACATATATATATAATATATATGAAGCAAGAAAAGATTTTATATAATAATTATATACCATAAAGAAAAATATGAATGCTTTCGTCACTGCGGATCAATCATTCGTCACTTCACCAAACTTACAACTCACGAGATGCGTGCCCTCGTCGATATATAGTGGTCGTGAGCACCTCTGGCGTCTTCGACCACTAGCCACCACCATTCGTGTTACCTTTCACATCCCCCGCCTTATCGTTGAAAGGAGTTGTGCGTCCAAGAGTTAGAGAAACTTCCCTGCCGCATCTTCTCTAACCTTATAGCCTCACTTGGATCTAGAGAACACGGGCTCCATGCAACTTATGCTCCCTTGATGAATTATCGGTATCAAGTTTCTCGACCTTTTCTTGTTTATATATCCCAACACATATAGATTTATGCAATACTTTTGTAGATTTCTTTTCGCTCTACTATTTATGTAGATGATAATTAAGAGTTATCTTTTTAAAAATCACACAGTAAAAATGTTGACGTCTACATTGATGCGGACATATCATCCGGAAGAATGAGCCGACAGATCTTGAGATTGACGAAATTATTACACCACGTCGAGAAGGAGGAGAAGTATATGGATACATATGAGATCTCCTTGCTGCGTGGTGTTTCCAAAGGTAAATGTTTTGTCCAATCTAACCCCAACCCTTGTCCATATCGATTCGTTTCTTCAATTTCCTGATTTTGTTTTGCCTCTTATATTAATTAGATTCTGTTTTGCATTGCCACCATGTGAAGTTTATGGCTGCATGGACGAGCGAATCTATGTAGATTTAGTATGGGTTTGCTGTTTACCTACGAAAAATCCGTCGGCCGTGTGATCTGATAAGTATTATCCGAAGCGCACTGGTGTTTTCACACTAGCTACTTAGATTAATTTTGGTGGGAGTTCATCCGCGATCGTTGCATCATCCGCGATATCAGGGGTCTGCAGGAAAGCCGTGGAAACGCATACGACATGCATCACATGAACCCATGGCTGCAAACTAGTGGTGGCACTTGCCGTTTTGGCACTCCAGCCGGCCGATGGCATGCAAGCTCTGGCCTGCCACGGCGAGCACGCACCGCGCTGCGCCCGCCAGCTCCTCGGCGTCCGTTCCCGGGGGCCAGGCCTAACCTCCCCGGCCGGGCGCGCGGTGCGTGCCTTCTTCCGGCGCCTCGGATCCTCACGCGCGGCACCGTACCCTAGCTCGCCTGGGCCTGGGCAGGCTGGCCTGAGGCTCACCGCCGTCCAAAAACGGTACCGGCGGCCGGGAGGCCCTCGCTTCTCACGTTTTTCCTGCCAGCCGATCGACGGCGTGGCACACGCCCCGTTCCAAAACATCCCAACAACTCAGCCCCGCCCCCGCACAAAAGCCGGCAGAGAGTCACCCGCGTCGCGCGCCGCCGAAGCCTAGCTGCAGGATGCACGCGCCGTGCGCGCCCGGCCCAACCGCTCGCTTTGTCCCAGCCCTCGCCGCGCCAGCGCCATGCTGCGCGGTCCGCGCAGCGCAGCAGCCGCCAGCCAAAACCGGGCGGCGCCCACCGGTTTCCAGCTCCAGCCCACCGCCAGCACGCCGCTCTCCCGGTAGAAACGCTTCAGTTGCACACCGGCTGGACGGCAGAGAGTAGCGCGCTGCCAGCCCAGTTGTGAGCGTTGCCGTCGGAACGAAGGAAGGAAGGAAGCCAAACAAATCATTTTTGTTTGAAGGCGAAGGGAAAGCAGCAGTTTGCATTGGCAGCCGGGAAGAAGCCAATGCCATGCCACTGCCACGTCCATCGGGACCATCCAACGCCCCTGGCTGACTGGCTTCTCTGTCACACACACACTCTCTCTCTCTCCACAATCCCCTCTGGCTAGGCCGCTTCGGTTCTCGTGCACTGCCGAACCGCCCAGGCCTAGAACTCGTGAGCGTTTCCCAGGTGCTGCTAGCTTCCCCGATTTCTCAAAACTGGTCTCTTGCCTCTTGTGCTCTTGTGGTGACTCCCTGTGACCGGCTAAGGCCACACAGGACTGAACACGCTAAAGAATGTTTCTTGGTAAAACTGGCCACTATGGGTTTATTTATGTGGCCATAACAATATCAAGATCAATTTATTTACATTTTATCTTTTGTAAAATCATGCTAATGGTAATGGACCTTTAATTACAGTAAATGACATGCTACGAAGAATGCGCCAGTAAGGATTTTTAATTTTGGTGTTGCAAATATTTCGGTCACCACCGAAATTACTGAATTTTATGAAATTCGGTGAATTTTTTTTTTAGAAACTAGCACATAAAGTATGCTTTTTTCTGAGCGAAATTTGGCCCAAATTAATTTGTGAAAAAAATCCAAAAAAGATCCATGTTGCCATACTATCTTGTTGTTTCACAATAGTCAAACTTTGCGAAATTCGGCCAAAATTAATTTTGAACCATGGTTTGAATTTTCCTTACTTTCGATGGCCATATCATCAGTTACTCGAATCGTGTCGTCAACCTACTATAAATACATGTATATCCAAATGCTTGGTCCATTGCGAACGTCACTTGTCATTACTTTCATAAGTCCACAGGTAACGTTTTCGATGTCGACAAACGGCTATTTTGACCCAACAAGATGGGAGACAGTTAATTACCAACGACTACATTGACCCAACATGGATGGAAGGTGATTAATTACCCGACGACAACTGTCGCGTCGATTTATTTGTGAAAAATGTATCCCTCCTGAATCCAAATTGCTAGGCACACCACACTATTTCCATCGATGATACATCTACTCACCCAGCGTGAGCCATCTCTATAGAATTACCTCAGTAGATAGATGGGTTTGGTGACATGTTTTTTACTTAGGGCCTATATCTTTTTTTTATATAGCTACTCAGGGCCTATCTGGGTGTACCTCCGTTGGGTACCCCTACCAAAATTACCCGGTGACTTCCAATGGGCACTGATCTTCCATCTATAAGAGGAAATCATGGAGAGCGAGCCTTCGAATTCTGTGACGGTGTGACCAAAAGTCCAAAACATAACTCCCTCCTCAAAACCTCCGCTCTCCAGTCTCTCCACTCGCCCACCACCGCCACCGCCAGGCGCCAGCCATGGATGCCACCCGCTGCCTCCTCGCGTTCCTGCTGCTCCTGCTCCAGTCCATTGCTGGCGCATCCTCCGACACCAAGCATCTCATCGCCGCCAGGTTCGCGCTTCGCGACCCCACCGGCGCTCTCGCCGGCTGGGCCGCCGCCACCAACCGCAGCTCCCCGTGCCGCTGGGCGCACGTCTCTTGCGCCAACAACTCCACGGGAGCCGTCGCTGGGGTCAATCTTTACAATCTCACCCTCGGCGGCGTCTTCCCCACCGCGCTCTGCTCCTTGCGGTCCCTGGAGCACCTCGACCTCTCCGCGAACCAACTGATGGGCTCGCTGCCGTCGTGCGTCGCGGCGCTCCCGGAGCTCATCCACCTCAACCTCGCCGGGAACAACTTCTCCGGCGAAGTCCCGCGGTCGTGGGGCGCCGGGTTCCGCTCGCTTGCCGTGCTGAACTTGGTCCAGAACATGCTCTCGGGCGAGTTCCCGACGTTCTTGGCCAACCTCACCGGCCTCCGGGACCTCCAACTCGCCTACAACCCCTTCGCTCCGTCACCATTGCCGGAGAAGCTCTTCGACCTAGCCGGCCTCCGCGTGCTGTTCATCGCCAACTGCTCCCTCAACGGTACCATCCCCTCTTCCATCGGGAAGCTCAAGAATCTCGTCAATCTGGACATTTCGAGGAACAACTTATCCGGTGAGGTGCCATCAAGCATTGGGAATCTGAGTTCTTTGGAGCAGATCGAGCTCTTCTCCAACCAGCTCTCCGGTAGTATTCCCATGGGTCTAGGGGGGCTCGAGAAGCTGCATTCGCTGGACATCTCCATGAACCAGCTCACTGGGGAGATACCGGAGGACATGTTCACGGCGCCGATGCTTTCTAGTGTGCACCTGTACCAGAACAATCTGTCCGGTCCG
>Ga0182004_10002419_pt1 | contig 14496 bp, 11 predicted proteins | sample Sormic07211540_1_FD_120479 | JGI IMG/M metagenome (GOLD analysis project Ga0182004, IMG submission 120479) | Endophyte microbial communities from Sorghum bicolor roots, Mead, Nebraska, USA - 072115-40_1 MetaG | ecosystem: Host-associated > Plants > Roots > Unclassified | place: USA: Nebraska...
AGCAAAAATATTTAATTATAAAATCACAGAATTTTATATACATATAAAGAAGATTTCTTTTGCATTTTGGCGAGGAGCCCGGCCGGCCGCCCGGGGTGGCCGGGCGGTGGCTCCGCCAGTGCTATGTTAACTTTTGGAAAAATTTATCCAAATACTTTTCTAGATCAAATATGCAATTAAAATTACTAAAATCTAATTTAATATTAGGAAATGCATAGAAAAAGTGTTTTAACTCAGAAAATATCTTAAAATTATGCTATACCTTTTTGTTCCTTGCTTATAATTATTTGAAAATTATATGGTCTCTTTAAGTTTAGAACGAGGCCAAATATGAAACAAAGGACGTAGACCAAGACAAATCCTTACTGACCACAGTATGAACTACCGTGCAAATCGCCATGGAAAATGTAAAAAAGATGCTTTCTTGGCATAAATAAAAATATAATTCAAACTTTGTTTGAGAACAATAATAACATTTGTATCATGTGGTTTAACTTTTTAGCACCACTATCTTCTTCACAAAACATCACGCCGATGACATATACAAACTCATTGGACAATTGGCAACAGTCGGCGTGCAACTTCTCCGGCTCCAGAACACCTGTCAACAATATATATTAGGATCGATGAACGTGATTGCTTCCTCATTTGTTGTCACTATCATAGGTCTACATGTGCATCAGAAGTGTATGATCGAGCACGAAGACAATTTGGACAGACCCGAGATACCAAACTTCATGCATTTCCAAAAGTCATGCTCTATATTATGGTTCCTAGCTCAGAAAAACAAAAGAGCATGATTTTAGAAAAAAAATGAAACCGGTTTCAGATTTTCCTGAGTTAAAACAAGTTTTCTTTGGAATATTGTAATATTAGAATCAGATTTTAGTGTTTTTAGTACACGTTTACTCCGTGAAAAATATTTGGATATATTTTTAAAAATATTTCCATGATTTTTTATAAAAATCAATTGATCTCGCTAGGTTATCGTAAAAATCTGATTTACCTCCCCCGTGGCTAACATAGGACGACTGATGTGGTGCCACATCAGCTAAAACTGCTAAATAACTGATTTTCTAATTGAGGCAGACAAATAGAAATTACCTAATAGTTGAGGGATCGAGTGGACTTTTTCCAAGGCCAAAGGTGTCACTATCAGGCTCGATAATAGTGCAACCATACAAGTGCAACAGTGTAAGTGCATATGTTCGTCGATGAAAGAATACAATCATAAGATTTGTGCAAGCCAAAATTAGATTAAACTTTAATCAAAGTTTATAATAACAAAAGTGAAAACATTATTAAATGTCAGTATTTATAGATATAATTTTGATTGAATATTAAATCATTTGACTTCTTCAAAAGTGAAAACATTATTTTTAATGAAGGGAGTACGAAATAGAAAAAAGCAACTCGATGGTAGCTAGTTTTGGCCTTTTGGGAATCAGGCCTTGTTTAGTTCACAACATTTTTAGGATTCTTGTTGCATTGAATCTTTAGACGCATGTGTAAAAATATTAAATATAGATAAAAAATAACTAATTGTACAATTTGTCCATAATTTATGAGATAAATTTATTAAGCCTAATTAGTCCATAGTCAGGAGCAGATCCAGACCCTGGCTACGGGGTTGTAGCCCGAGGCGTAGCCTAAATTTACTATAAGCAGGTCTTTCGAAGCCCATAGAAATTCCTAATGTTCAGCCTAAGCCTACAACCAGCCTAAACAGCTTTTTGAGTAAAGTCCATCACCGGTCTCTAAACTTGTTCGGGTGTGTCATCTCGGTCTGTAAACTTGCAAAACGACCGTTAGATACTTAAACTTATTCGGTTCTGTCATCCTAGTTACTAAACTTGGAAACCTCCCATATAGGTCCTCAAACTTGTTAAGTTGTGTCATCCCAGTCCCTAAACTTGTTTTTAAGTATCATCTAGATCAAAACAGGACGAATCTAAAAACTCTATATCGAAAAATAACTCATAACTTTTTCATATGAACTTAAATGAAAATAAACTTTATATAAAAATTGTAGCCAGCAACGCAATATACAAGTTTGTAGTTGACAAATTTTTTAAATTAAAATCATTTAGGATCCCAAAATATTTTTTTATATGTTTATAGATTTTGAAATTTAAAATTTAAAATTAAATTTTGTGACACTAAACGACTTCAAATAAAAAACTTTTCAAGTATAAAGTTGTAGATCATGTTGAGGGCTACAACTTTGATATAAAGATTGTCTTCATTCAAGTTCATATAAAAAAGTTACGAATTATTTTTTGATATAGAGTTTTTAGATCGCTTTGTTTTGACCTAGATTAGACTTAAAACTAAGTTTAGGGATCGGGATGACACAATTAAATAAATTTGAGGACCTAAATGGGTGACTATAAGTTTAGGGACCGAGATAACACAACTGAGTTTAAACACCAAGATAACATAGACGAATAAGTTTGATGATCTAAATGGTAGATTTGCGAGTTTAAGAACCAGAATGACATGGTAGTACAAGTTTAGGGACCGATAATAAACTTTACTCACAGCTCTTTACTAATTAACCCCTCTAGATAGTGATTGTAGAACCGTTCCTGTCATAGTTAGACAATAATTATGAAATACAAACGAAAATACTACAGCCCACAAATTTTCACGAACTAAAAAGGTCAGCCGGATCGGAAGCCGCAAGTCGCTTTCATCGACGACTTGACCCGGAAAGGAAAGCCTCCATCTATTATTGTCCTATCCTATCTATGCAGATAAGAATGCAAACGTGGTAGAGAAAGCAAAAGGCATCGAGAAGGTTTGGCCCATCGATTCTTTTCTCGCCCTATAACCATCATCGGGTATGCAGGTCAGTAGCCTCAGCCAGCTCAATAGCCTTCATCCGCGCCGGCCATCTCTCGGCCGCCGACGATGAAGCACGCAGCTCGATTTCTGTAACCAGATCCCCTTTCGCTGTATTCTCTCTCTTTTCCTTTTTACCATATCGTTTCCTGAAATATTTCTTTTTACAATATGGTCAGCTCGATCGTCATCCAGAAGAACCGCGCGCAAGGTTTTTGAAGCACAAGTTCTTATGTGCCAATGTCAGTACATACTTGATCGTTATCCTGCAGTAGGGATTTTCACTTAGCAGTTCAGGTACTCCACATACTTGACATAAAACATTGCTTTCACAAACTTTACCTCTAGTAATAAGTTAGCATTTAAATTTAAATACTTGCGCTTACTAGTTTGATATGAATACTTCTCTTGGTGCCCATGCCTCTGCATTTCCTTACACTGAAAATTCAATGAAACAGAACAGAAAGCTGAAGTCGCCGGAATTCCTCACTTGTTCTGAATCTCTCAATCAATCCCATGCTTATCACCATGAAGGCTGCTGCAACTGGACAGCTTCTGCTGATGCTCATGGTTTGCAGTCTGCATGCTGTCACCTGCACCACCACTGGGGACCTAGCAGATCGACTGTCGCTGCTTGAATTCAAGAAGGCGATCAGTTTGGATCCACAACAAGCATTGGCCTCTTGGAATGACAGCACCCACTTCTGCAGTTGGGAAGGTGTCAGATGCAGGACGAGGAGCAATCGTGTCACTAATCTTGACCTTGGAAACAAAGGTTTAGTCGGCCAAATATCTCCTTCCCTCGGGAACCTGACATTCCTGAAACACCTGTCCCTAGCAACAATCAGATTCAGTGGACAAATCCCTGCATCCCTTGGTCAGTTGCGTCGCCTCCAAACCCTATACCTGAGTAACAACACGTTACAAGGAGTTATACCAACTTTTGGAAACTGCTCCAACCTGGAGAAATTATGGCTCAATGGGAACAATCTCCTTGGAGGATTTCCCGATTTGCCTCTTGGACTTAAACAGCTGGAGCTTCTCTACAACAATCTTTCTGGAACCATCCCTCCTTCTCTGGCCAATATCACAACACTAGAAATGCTTCAATTAAGTTTCAATAATATTGAGGGAAATATCCCAGATGAGTTTGCTAAGTTTCCGGAGCTACAGGCTCTGGGCGCTAGTATCAACCATTTGGCAGGTAGTTTTCCACAAGCCATCCTGAACCTTTCGACACTCGTTTCCTTTAGGATTGCAGGGAATCATTTAAGCGGCGAGCTGCCACCTGGTCTCGGTACCTCTCTTCCCAACCTCCAATACCTTGCAATGGACACCAACTTTTTTCATGGACACATCCCTTCCTCATTGGCCAATGCATCGGGTCTGGCGAACATTGATATGTCAAGTAATAATTTCACTGGGGCGGTGCCTAGTTCCATTGGCAAACTTCGCAATCTCTACTGGCTGAATCTTGAGTTAAATAAACTTAAAGCGCGTAACAGTCAAGACTGGGAGTTTCTTTACAGCTTAGGCAACTGTACTAAGCTGCAAAGGCTGTCGTTAAGTTACAATCAGCTAGAAGGCCACGTGCCAACTTCATTAGGTAACCTTTCTAGTGAACTGCATACATTATTACTGGGGTACAATCAATTATCAGGTGGCTTTCCTTCTGGCGTTGCGAACCTTCGCAACCTGATACAGTTTGGACTACCTGGGAATCAATTTACAGGCAAGGTTCCAGAATGGCTTGAAACCATAAAGAGTTTACAATTGCTTGATTTAGCTAATAACAATTTCACAGGGTTTATTCCTTCATCCCTTTCGAACTTGTCTCAGTTATCATATCTCCAACTTAAATACAACAAATTCGAAGGGCGTCTACCTGCAAGCATAGGAAATCTTCAAAATCTTCGAGTGTGCACCTTTTCAAATAATTTTCTTCATGGTGGGGTTCCCAAAGAGATGTTTGGAATTCCGTCGATCCTCTATATTGATTTATCTGCAAACCACCTTCACGGGCAACTTCCTTATGAAGTAGGCAATGCCAAGGCACTCGTACATCTGAATCTTTCGTCAAATATGTTGTTCGGAGACATTCCAACAACTATAGCTAATTGTGAAAACTTGGAATACATTGGGCTGCAACATAATAGTTTCGGAGGAAGCATCCCCATTACACTAGACAACATAAGTGGTCTACAAACTCTGAACTTGTCTCACAATAATTTGATCGGGTCAATACCTATGAGCCTCAGCAACCTCCGATACCTTGAGCAACTAGATCTGTCATTCAACAACATCAGTGGTGAGGTCCCAATGAAAGGGATATTCAGTAACAAAACTGCTGTGCATATTGATGGAAACCCAGGGCTTTGTGGTGGACCATTGGAGTTACACCTAGTTGCATGCCATGTCATGCCAGTTAATTCAAGTAAGCAGAGGCGACATTCCATTATACAAAAAGTGGTGATCCCTTTATCGAGCATTTTGTTAGTTGCTATAGTCATAACTGTAATGCTTGTCTGGAGAGGAAAACAAAAGAGAAACCTGTTATCTTTGCCCTCATTCAGTAGAAAATTTCCCAAAGTTTCTTACAACGATCTCGCCCGAGCAACATGTGGGTTCTCAGCATCCAATTTGATTGGCAAAGGAACATATTCTTCCGTGTATAAAGGAGAACTCTTCCAAGGTAGAACCTTGGTTGCTATCAAAGTTTTCCGTCTAGAGACAAGGGGAGCACAAAAGAGCTTCATTGCAGAATGTAACGCTCTACAAAAGGTGCGGCACAGAAATCTAGTTCCTATAGTCACTGCATGCTCCAGTATTGATTCCAGTGGAAATGATTTCAAAGCCTTAGTCTATGAGTTCATGGCACAAGGTGACTTGCATGAGCTACTGTACTCAACTCGATATGATGGCAACACCTCAACTCGAATCCACATCACAATGGCTCATGGTTAAGTATTGCAGTGGATACTGCAGATGCATTGGAGTACCTCCACCATGGCAACCAAGGAACCATTGTCCATTGTGATCTGAAGCCTAGCAACATTCTTTTGGATGACAATATGACAGCACATGTTGGAGACTTTGGTCTTGCAAGGTTCAGATTGGACTCAGCAGCAGCATCGTCCACTCACTCGATCTTGACTTCAGCCGCTACTATGGGAACAATAGGGTATATTGCTCCAGGTAATACGAAGTTTCATACTGCATAACTGTTTCATGTATGTTAATCTTTGGAGTAAGCAATTCTTTTGTGCAATCTGCAGAGTGTGCTACAGGTGGATCTGTGTCAAGTGCTGTGGATGTTTACAGCTTTGGAATTGTTCTATTCGAAATATTTTTGCGGAGGAGGCCAACTGACGATATGTTCAATGGCGGGATGAACATTACAAAATTTGTTGAGATGAACTTTCCTCACATGATACCACAGATTATAGATTCTGAACTACTAGAAGAGCAACAAGATTTATCTCAAGAAACTGCATTGGCCATGAAGGAGAAAAGCTTAGAGTGTTTGCTTTCAGTTCTAAACATTGGGCTTCTCTGCACTAAGACGTCCCCGAATGAGCGCATCAGCATGCATGAAGTGGCTGCAAGGTTGCACGAAATCAAGAAGGCATATGCAAGAGAAAACTAAGGTAATAAAAGCAAGGTCCTCTATACGGTATAGTTTAAAAATTGATTCCTTAGCACTTGCAGTCTTCACTGCACGGCAGACTAGCATGCAAGTTCTTGAATTTTCTCATGTTTGTTTCAGAAAAAGAAGGGATTTGTTGTACTGTTTCCAGTTATGATTCTGACATTTGGTGAATTTTTCTCATGTTTGCTTTCTGAAAAGAAGGGATTTGTTGCCGTAGCAATACCAGTTGTGTTCTGACATTGAATCCGTTGTGTGATAAAGTTTATGTTCTGGCAATAAGCTATACCAGTTGTGTTCTGACATTGAGGCCTTGTTTAGTTTCACCCAAAAACCTAAAACTTTTTCAAGATTTCCTATCACATCGAATATTTGGACGTATACATGAAACATTAAATATAAACAAAAACAAAAACTAATTACATAGTTTGCCTGTAATTTGCAAGATAAATTTTTTAAGCCTAGTTAGTCTATATTTGGACAATGTTTGTCAAATACAAACGAAAATGCTACAGTAGCGAAAATCAAAATTTTTCTAGAACTAAACAAGGCCTGAATCCGTTGTGTGATAAAGTTTCTGTTCTGGAAATAAGCTGACACGGAATAAACAGCAGGGCATATTAAGATCGAATTTGGCTGACGAGACGCACCGAATAAAACAGCAGGGCAACATAGGGGAGTTTCACTCTAGGTTTCATAGTCACAGATGCACACATGGTAATACAGCATTCCAGATGATATTTTACTTGCTGCACGGCCGCTGAATATGTGATTATCTATAAATAGTAGGAACAACCTCATGTTTCACCAAAATAGTGAAAAAACTGCGTATTCTTGTGAAAAGTTGAAGACCAAAGAATCTCAATTTGGGATCTGATCACCACATAGGCGAGATTCATTCTTGGTTTTCTTGCTCAGAGATGCATATACATGGTTACAGGATTACTTGAGACATCACTGAATTCATGGTTACCAACCATAAGGGTTACATATTTCACCGCATCATGAAACTGTGGGTACTTGTAAAAAATGAACGGGAAATACCATATGATAGGCTTCCCTCCCACCATAAGAACTGACTTCAGTTAACTGGAGAACATGACAGTCATAGTCAGCATATTTCTCTTGGACCAACAATGTAATCGAGTGTATATCGTCATCAGCCCATGATTACTTCACTATTACCCTTCTCATGAGCCAAAATGTGTGATCCTTCTATGCGTATTAGTGGTATATATATAGCTTTGCAAAAGTCTTTGTTCTCCAGAAGTTCAAGCTTTTGAGTGTCTCAAGTAAACTATCACAGCTACCCCTGTCAGAGCAATCGCACAAGCCATCAATCCATAATGAACATGCATCGACTGACTTCCATGGGATGGTGATGCCAGCTCTGGCAATGGCTGTGTTACTTCATTGCTGGAATCTGAGTCGTCCATATGCAACCTCAAGGCCTGAAATTGCAAATTTAATTACAGCAGTTAGGAAATGGAGGTAAACAATGCCAACTAGACTGTTACTGAGCAACCTGGACTGGGACTTTCCAGACTGACTGGTACAACCTGATAGGCCTGTTACATGGGTCCATTAGCCTAGGCCAGTTTAGCCCAAAGTATTGGTGTAAATAATATTTAATGTCTACACATACAGGCAATGATAGCCAGAAAAAATAATAGCTGGGGCGAGTTTTTACTTAAAAATGGAGCAAAACACTTATGACCCAAATCACATTGTATTCGTATAGTGTGATCACACAAATTATGGCAACAAACAATGCAAATCACACAAATTATGGTGACCCGAGTTCAGGACCTCACACTACTCATCAATCCTCATCTCCTCCTCACTCCATCGCAACTCGCCAGTAGGCTGCAGGTCGCTCGTGCACGCAACTCCGCTTCGGGCGGCCGGCCCTATGCTCAGATGGGGAATCAGGTTCTGGAGCTCACCGATTGGTTGGGGATGGGTCGATGGGATGGGACTGCACTGTCCACTGGGGCATTGTTGGGCCTTCACTAACCTGCTGCTGGGCTGAACACAGAGAGAAAAATTGGCCCAGTTGCCCAAACCATCGGTCATCTTGCTTCTCCTGCCTCCTATCGCTGCTCGCTGACTCACTCGTGAGCTCGTCCATGTCGCAGCGACAGAAGCGAAGCTCTCGGAGACTCTCAGAGGTCGGAGCTAAGGAAGAAGAGGGGGTCTTGGGGTCCATGGCGAGCACACCGGTAGCTGGGGCGGCCACCCCACTACGCCCCTAGGGTGGCTCCGCCACTGCATACAGGGCATCAGCATTATACTATATAGAAAATGGATACAACTGAATTGTCTTTTCAGGGAAACCAATGAAGTTAGTATTTCTATGCTCCAGCTTTGCATTTCATCATGTGTATATGAATATGTGATCATGTGTCATGGCTGTCATCCCCTATTTAGCAAAAGCATGAAAACAAATCTAAGTGCAACTGTGTTGGCAACTAACACTTAGGCAAGATTCCTTGGGCTCCACATGTCATCTAGAGTAAAAAGTGTGGCAGATTCCCTTAGTCATGGCAAAGTGTTGCTCCAAATTTCTTAGCCACACTTGCCCAAGGTTAGTTGTGGCAAACTATGGTTACGAACTAAACAGCCCCACAGTATAGTAGTTTTTTAAGAGAACAAAAGGGGGTCCACATCAGAGAAGTGAAAGACCTTCAATCCAGATGATTTCGCATACAACACAGCACCAGTAAGATCAGAATTGGTTGTCAACAGCACCTTGTCGCCTTCATCATCTTCATACTGCATAGAGCAACACATGGATTAGCTGGTGCAATTGTTCAGTATGCATGGTGTTCTAAATAAGCTAAGCTCACAGATAAATTCAATAGTGCTTGACAACAACAGGATACCGAATGAGATACATGATTGTTCCATGAACAATAAAACAGTATCTTCTATTTGAAGGCCATACACAGAACATCCAATTCTTTGCCCTACAATATAACTTCTAAAAGTTGGAAACAATGAGATGTCAAATTATTCAAGCTTACCAACAGTTGAATCACACTCTTCTCATCACCCATGCCTAACCTTTGGATTACAGAAGACATCAGCTCATCTAAACTCTCAGAGCCTGAATCGAACAAATAAGCTGTTAGCTGAAGCATTCAGCATAGTCAACTCTCTGACTAACATCATATTCAGTACCTACCACAAGTAAATCTATGCATACGTCCCTTCTTGTCCTGAAGCTTAAAGACAAATGAATTATCAACAGCAGGAGGATAAATACTACTCCTGCCATCCCTGGCATCTGATGGCATCACTAAAGATAATTCGCTGTACAATGCAATAATTCAGGCAAGATTGCATTTGAGAGGGAAGACAAATAAAAAGAACACAAAAGAAACACTAACTAAACCTGTGACTATCAAAATCCTCATCTGGAGGTTCTAGAGCAAGTGCAGAGTCCCAGAATTTCTGCATTATCGTGTTTGCCACATCATTTGCAGCACCAGGACCTCCTTCAACCTTCAGGGAGAAAAAACATTTCAGATGGACTAAGATTACTAGGATGGATTAAGAGATAGAGGGAATGGGGCATGGAGAGGCAGACCATTGAAATGGCAGCATGGGTAATTTGCAGAACGTCCAAACAAGCAGCAACCTGCCCATCTGTTCATAGAAAAGGAAAATCAGATACACAATAGAAGTATCAAAGGAGGCAAACCTTAAGCTGGAAGAATCAAAGTTTACCTCCATCAAGAACAGGAATATGCAAGAATTTGCCATCATGCATGATATGTAGTGCATCAAGGATTGTTGTGTCCAATGTAGCACAGTCGGGGTGTGCAGTCATTACCTGGATCAAAATAGTAGCAGACACTGTGTGTCTAGGATGAATACAAAATTCAACAACTTCTGGAACAGAGAATTATAAATCTCAAGAAGAAACCTTTTCTACTAGAGTTAACTGAGGAGAAAGATTTTGGGCCACAACACGCATCAGCACATCCTTTGAGCTGAAATTCACAACCATATATTCATTATTAACTTCAAAAATATCTAAAAAATGGGAAAAATTAAAGGGTACAAGGTTGGAATGTTTACGTAAAGATCCCATGAAGCGCATTTCCAGCAGTAACAATGACTGAATTAACTCGTAACTCACGCATTTTCCGTGTTGCTACGCAAACAGGATCCGAAAGGGAAACAGTTGCTACTCTGCAAGTAAATACAGACATAAGCATTCTTATCTAGATCAACTTTTACTAAAAATTTACAGAAGAATAGCAAGGAATAAAAGAAAAGGGACAACATACTTTGTGTTCTCTGTGATAATGGTCGACAAAGAAGGTTTAAACATCCGTTCTCTCAGAGTCTCTATGACATTTTGTGGACCTGCATCCAAAAACAGTTAATTAATTATCTAGGCAAGTGCATAAAGCAATAACTAGTTTAGTACATGTACATCCAACTGGAAAGACACATATACATTACAACATTCAAGTTCACAACAAAAGACTTGGCTTCAAGTGGTTGCAAAGTTAAAACCATTTTTTTTCTTCAGAATAACTAGATAAAATAACTTACTGATGAAAATTGGTGTATATGACAAAAATATGTTCAGTGAATTCTTGTGCATTGGTGAACATTTGGTGATAAAAAAGAAAAAAACAGGGATGAAGCAAGAGCTGACACAACAATACGGATACCTGAGACGTTGCCACCTAACTGGCGCTCAACCCCTTCTACAGCAGCTGCTAGTGCACTTCCTTGCTCTGCTGCCTTTTCTAATCTTGATATTGCATCGTAGAGGCATTTTGCAATGTCCAGCATCGCAATAACCTCACCATTTTCCACAACTGGAAGGTGTCTAAATTTTCCTACAAATAAGAAAAGTGCCATATTAACTTCAGAGAGAGGAATATCGCATCTCCAAGTAAATTTATTCAAGGAACATGGAAATAATCAGGGTTAGCCTATGCAGCACTAAATGTTATGATGTCATTAGGATGTTAAAGAAATTTGGATACTGGACTACATTGAAATTGCTGGTCCTCCTTTTCCTTATAAAACACCAGAGCAACGGAAGTTGTCATTACTCCGCCCCTCTAGACTAATAGAGTTGCTAAGATATAGCATGATCTGTTAAAGTAAGTCCCAAGTCTTGCAGTAAGCATGAACCAAATAATAACTTTATACTATTAACAAAATAATGTTTCTTTACTGTCCTGTAAAAACAAAAATTAAATAAGGCATCTATATTTTCCATTATTTCTTTTCTTGAATGTGAAGTTGTATTAACAGTAGTCCACATATACCTTGGACCATTTTCTGCAGTGCCTCAATAGCAGGTGTGTCCCCCGTGACATATAAAGGGTTCCTTGTCATAATCTTGGAGATTATTGTTTGCTCAACCCGCAGCCCCTCGGCAATGACCCTTGTAGCTATGTCCTATATCCCAGTTCAAAGGAAAAGAATGAATCATGAGGCTGAGGGTATACTTTGACTAACAGATAGATACTGCTGAGTCAGTGTCAGATTTGTTCAAACCAAATACAGATGAACACATAAATAGCCAACTGCAGATTTGCTCAAACCAAATACAGATGAACACATAAATAGCCAACTGCATTACATTCAATGATTCAAGCATTGATATCCATGTATACACAGTCTCAGCTCCAGAACAAATAAGGACATGCATAGTGGCATCAGCTGCAAATTTCAAGCATATAGCAATTTAAACAAAGAATATAGCATTAGCTAAAGTTGCAATGGTGCAAAGCGTCCAACACTAAAGAAATGCATTCTGTTCAGTCACTTGATTGAGACACAAGCAAGCTTTATGGGAGCGAGTGGAGTACAATCGAAAGCAGCCACTACCACATTTACAACATTTTTACATATAAAGACCATACCTTTTAAGCTCCAAACAACTTATCAGCCAATCATAACCAGTTTGGTACGGAGTACAATAGATTCGAAACTGATGTAACTGAAGGAACACAACACCTTGTCGGTGACGATGCCGGAGAGCAGGCCACCGGCGTCGGTGAGCAGCACGGCGTCGACCCGCCTCGCCGCCATCCTTCGGCACGCCTCGGAGACCGTGGTCCCCTCCGGGATCGTCAGCGCCTTGGACAGCCGCAGCTTCTTGACCGTCCTCTCCCCTCTGACGAAACCAACCAACCCAGCACCTTTAGTGACAGCTGAGGCGGAGGGAGGAGAATCCAAGAGAGGAGATATCTTATGGCGGCCTTACGGGGCGTGGTCGGGGGTGGGTGGCCTGGTGGAGACTTTGCCGTTGCCGTTGGCGGTGGCGGTGGTGGCGGCGGCGCCGGCCGTGGGATCATCGGACCTGCGAGAGGACCCGACCGACGGCGGCCGGCTGCGAATGCGGCGATTAAGGGGCACGGCGGCGGTGGAGCTCATGGCCGCGGCCGCGTAGGTGGCGGCGGATTCTCGACGGGGTATGGAAGCGACAAGCGACGGCGGCGGCCGGGAATGTTGGAGGAGAACGATCGCTCGCTGGCTCTTTTGGGCTTCGTTGCCTGTGGGCCCCTCCTCTATTACGCTTAGGTCCCTGGTATACAGCAAAAGTGCAAATTCTAGGTTTTTGAACATAATAGGGGGTCTGTTGAAAATTCTGGAATTTGAGAATGAATTCAAAACTTCATTTGTTTGTTTCAGATTATTGGACTTTTTAGTTTTGCCCTATAGTGAAATTCTTGATTTTGACTAACTTTCAAGAAAAACATAATAGCATCTACATAGAGAATTTCGTGAAACTAATTTCTACTTAAAGATATTTTTGTCCTTTCTATAATAATAATAAATATTGGTCGGTCCAACTAAAGCGGCCTATAATTCAGAACAAAAGAGTGGGAGAGTTATCCTTTTTTATCAAAGAAAATGCTTAAAATCTACATTAATTTTTTCTAATGTTCAAATTGTAGTCAACGATATATATATATTTTTTATCACGTGTTTATTATGGAAGTAAGAAATAGTTCCCTCTATACTGAGCATCCAAATCCAAAATCATGCAAGGCCTAAACATGCGTAAAGCACTATGAATCGACTAAGTGAGGAAGCTATGCTATGTGAGAGCTATGGGGAGCTATAGGGTCCAAACCGATTACTTAAAAAAATGTTGGGAAACAACCAATGCTTACTTTGCTGTCTTAGCTTTGTTACTCTTGATGCAGACAATTATGAGAAGACAAGGTCTAGTTACCCTCACCCACTACCAAAAGTCTAGAACTGACTCAATTCAACCATATTTACACGTGCACCCATAACGTAGGGTGCAAGTTTAAAAAAAAAAATCAAAAAGCCGAAATCTTTGTTATGGAACTTGTCCTCAAAACCCCTCACAAAAAAAAATGGTACGTAGCGGTGACCACAATTCACAAAAGGACTTCTTCCTAAAATTTTTTTAGATTGGGGTAAAACATTGTCTAATAATCATGTAGTAACTAGACTAAAAAATTCATCTCGTGATTTACAGACAAACTGTGCAATTAGTTTTTTGTTTTTATCTATATTTAATGCTCCATGCATATGCCACAAGATTCGATGTGACGGGGAATCTTGAAAAGTTTTTATTTTTCGGGGTGAACTAAACAAGGACTTGTTTGCAATAACGTCATAACATGTGGGGTTTGGCGAGATGTGCTACAGTGCGTTTGTGCGTTCTCGTCGTTCATTCAACGCTGACTACGACTCTGCGCCCCGCACCGTCCGTTGAGCGGCCCGGGCCCGCGGCCGTGTCGATTGGGGAAGTCACCTCGCTGGCAGGTGGGCCAGGGTCTCCGTCCGTGTGGGACCTCCTCGGGTCGGGGCTGGCTGCAGGTGCCTGGTCGCTCGTGCGCTGGCCGTCCCGGAATCTGAGGCCACGGTCGAAACCGCGACCAAAACCTCGACATTCACGTGCGCGTGCCGTCGGCCCGTCGTGTCGTTGGCTCGTCGCTCGTCGCCACGCTCAGCAACTGAACAGCAACTCCCGCCCAAATGCCTAAGGC
>Ga0182004_10002420_pt1 | contig 14495 bp, 9 predicted proteins | sample Sormic07211540_1_FD_120479 | JGI IMG/M metagenome (GOLD analysis project Ga0182004, IMG submission 120479) | Endophyte microbial communities from Sorghum bicolor roots, Mead, Nebraska, USA - 072115-40_1 MetaG | ecosystem: Host-associated > Plants > Roots > Unclassified | place: USA: Nebraska...
ACAAGCTAGAAAAGGTCTTCATACTGAGCTAAAGCCAGAGCCATTATAGCCCTCATGGTTGCACTGTTATCCCGGGTGATCACGTACAGACAAGATCTCATATAGTTATTTGTCATCCTTTTATGTTCATCGCTTAGTTGTTAATCATCTTACAAGATCATGGATTATATAAAACACTAGCACAACTACACCAAATGCATATCAAGTAGCTAGCAAGGAATCCAGGTAACAAACATCTATGATTTTGCTAAGGTCGACAAGATGGAAGCATGCATATGATATATATGTGTATTTATAAGTGAATAGGTAACAAGGATGATCCCAAGTTGTACTTGCCTTTATCTTGCTCAATTCTCACACCACGAGCCTTCGGTCATCATCTTCTGCTCATCATCACCCATAAACGGTTCTCGTCTACTCGTATCAAGCACCACACATAGGCAAACATACAAGCAAGAAACAAAAATAACTAAGAACAATACACCGCACAAGATTAAGCAACATACTAAATGAGAGCTCGCAGCAACGATCGTGAGAGCACAGGAAAACACCCACCGAGAATGAGTTTGTGATTAAAAAGAAACTACTATCGAGAGCTTTATATTATTTTATTATTTTAAATTATAAAAGAGAAACCTACATGCTTGGTTTACATTAATTAAGAAATTTAATATTTATTTATATATAAAAATATATAACATGATAAACATTGACACTAACATGTAGATCACATCGACACGAATTTAACGCGACTTAAATAGAGCAAATCAGAGTTAAAATGAAGATTATATGGCCTAAACAAGCTAGTGTATTTTCTTTGTATTTTAGATTTGTTTTTATAAAGAAAAACGGCCATAAGACTCAAGCGACATCATCATGTGGTCATTCTAACGTCATCAATCTAGCAATATCCCTAGTACCGTGGTTCCGATTGCTGGCGAACTCAGAAACAGGACCTAGAGATCTTGGTTCGACATAGGAAGGACACAGGGTATAGGAGGCTACGGTGGATATCTCACCTCAGGGTATTCGCAATGACGATGAACGCACGGCGAGAGCACAGAGTTTGGTGGAGCAGACGTGTCGCCTCGTCCTGCAGCTCGGCAACGGGTCACGAACCAAAGTGAGGCGGCAGTCATCCAAATTTCTACCGCAAGGCGAAGACAGGCGACAGCCTCCAACTGGCGGCACAGCAGCAGCAGGCGACGGCGCTCGGACAAGGCTACCGTGCTGGCAAATATAAAGAGAAATAGATTGGCATTGATAAATATTCAGCATGTATATCTCATGTAGACATGGACAATATCTGATTAAAAGCGGAAAGATCAGCGGGAAAGCTAACAGACTAGACGGATAAAGAGGGATCATCATCGTGTATGGTATGGATGTACGTACGTGTTCCTCCAGCAACTCGGCGGCGTGCGTGGGATGTGATGGATGTGGTCGGCGCTTTCAATCATCGAGGCACCAAATAATGTTGATCAGCAATTAGCGGATCGCCAGCCGGAACAACGACTTGATCAGACACATCAATGTTGGAGATTCGTAGGAACTTGGCAAGTGGCCTTGCGACAGAACGTATGGACAAGAGGCTAGCAGCGGCAACGAAGTATGGCAACCAAGCTCAGAAGATGCAGGACAACGACGGAGCGGCGGCGGCTTGGTTTTTATAGGGCAGCGGGTAGGGCTTCAGCGTCTGCTTCTAGGTCTCGATAGGGTCTAGCAAGAGGATTTAAGTTGGACTGAGATGGAAAAGAAATTACAATTAGGATTTGTTATTTTCGGATTTATTTAATTCGTGTATAAAAATAATTCTAGAAAGTCCAGAATTGAAATTTAAGGTCCGAAAAATACTCCGAAGGCTCCAAAAATTATGAGAAAATTCTTAGAGATATTTTAGAACACGAGGAACCCAAATAAAGTATTTAGAGCTCATAAAAAGATATCTAGGAGTATCTAAAAATTAGATTATGCTCAGATTCAAGTGGAAATAAATTCCAGGAAAATACTGAAATAATTCCTGATAAGTTTTAATAGGTCGGTTGATGAAAGATGAGCTCAAAGGAATAATTTAGAGTAGAATAAGATAATATGGAAATCTCCAAATAAGAAGATTAAGATCAAGAAACAAGAGACTTGATTATAGAAAAAGATGGGGACACGACGGATTTAGATTAACAGCTTACTAAGCGCGCTCTATATTGTACCCACTTACCAAGCAAAATCAAACAACAAACAAGCATCACATCACATCAAGCAGAAACCCATCAAATTAAATTTAGAAAAAAATTAAAGAATGATATATTTCATATAACTAACTGACGCTATTTTAAACTAACGTAGGAATTTTATCCAAATATCAAAATATTTATTTTAATTAGTATTTTCTATGCACAACCCAAAATTAAAATTTTTGGGGTGTGACAAAATACCAAATAACTAAAAGTTGAACTTACATCAAGCACCACCAGAACCAAAACCAATGAATCCTAGAGAGAATGCCAGATCAAATAGCTAAGAAAAAATAGCACCCATATCATAAGAAGAAAAAAAAACATTCTAACATATAAAGGGATGTTAGGCCTCAAAGCAAGCCCAATCCAGTAAGGGTGGCAGCAGAACTGCTCACATGACCACAACATTTTTAAAATTAACCACGATCAGTAATTACTGGCTTATAAGGTCTAACAGTGTTGACCGGGTTGCAGTCCATCTGGCAACAAGGGAGGAGGCAGGCCAGCAACAGGCCGGTGGAGCCAAGCCGCTACCACGCCACCCAAGCCAAGAAGCCCACGGATGTAGCAAAGGGAGTTGATGTCCACCTTGCATCTAGAATAGGGTGATGTCAACTCCCTTTGCTGCATCCGTGGGCTTCTTGGCTTGGGTGAGCTGCCGCGAGGGGTGTCATGGGCTTTAATCAAACTACTAATGTACCCTTTTCAAGCCCAAATCTAAACTTTCTAGGGCATGTTTGCTACGGTGGCCTAGCAGCCTGGCTGCACTCCTAGGCTGCAACTCTCATGTTTGATGTCACTAGCCACTTACGAGCCTAGCCCATCCGATGCAAAAAAAAATCTCGCGCGCGCGCGAAACAAATTCCACCCTTGTTTTTCTGTGCCCTGGCTCGATGCAGCGCTTTGTGGCCCAATGTAGCGCTCACCTAAAAAATAAAATCACCTCCCTACGTGCTCACCTATCACCTCCCACAGCCGCACGCATAGGTTGCCCTTCCCTCGTTGCCGATGCCTAGGCCACCACCGCTGCAGCCAAGCAGGTCGTCCTTCTCCTCGCAGTCGACGGCCCCTGCTGAACGTCAATCGGACATGGCAATTGGCGTTCATAGAGACGGACTCAACCATGGCAGTGTCGCCGCCACTCGGCACCTGCGCATGGCCGGCCTCGCAGCTCATGCCTAGGCTGGCACCGCCGTAGCCCACAGGCCCCACAGCCCCGCCGCCGCCTTGCACGTGCATGTGCACCGGCAAGCCACCGGCCACGGGTCAACTGGCCCTGCTGCAGATCAAGGCCAGTCGCCTTTGAGAGAAAGAGAGGGCGGTCAAGGCCTGTCGCCTTTGATAGAACGAGAGGGTGGTCGAGGTCACCCCATGGAAGCATGGGCAACCGAAGATTCCTCTCAGACGCGACTGAGCTCGTCGCCCCCTTCCTCTCGTCTTGAATTTCGCCATGGGATCGAGTTTTGCTCATGTTCCTAGCTGCCATCCATGGTATCCCAGCCGGCGCCTAGCAGGTGCTCGATGAAATGCCAACAAGAGAAGAAGGGGCGGGTAACATCACCCTATTCTAGATGCAAGGTGATTGTATCCATCTGTACATCCTATCAAATACAATCCCAACTCGGCCTGCTAGCTCAGTTGGAACATGAGAACCAAACAAGTGAGGTTGTACTTTTCGAGCGGGCCTTAAGCTGGCCATAGCCAAGGACCAAGGTTGCAAACACGCTCCCATTGTCTATTCTCAAGAAAGTAAGGCGTCACTTGAAAGACAAAGCTTAATCCAACATAATGATCCAATCACAGCTTTCATGAAATTGCTAAAAATGACACAACGATAGCAGTCATAATTCATCTAGGGTTACTTGATTTAGCCTAATCAACCTAAGCAAAACGAAAAGAGGGTTTGCACCTATTGATGACAGAAAATGTCACTCGGCTTGGTTGGATGGGTGCATAAGAAATTTACTTAGCTTGATTGGTCAGGTTGGGCTAGCTAGGTACTCCCAAAAGCTCGCTCAGTTTAGTCGATAGAGGAGCAGCAGGCCGTCCAATATAATAAAGATGCAGTGGATAGGCTGAAGATTTCGGTGACCAGGGTCACTGTATCATCCCATGAGTAGGAAAGGGAGCTAGTCAGTGGCTAGGCTGAACTCTGAAGGTTTCCGTGACCAGGGTCACTTATCATCCCATGAGTGGGAAAGGGAGCTAGTCGGCGGATCACCTGGTAGAAGCAAACACGATAAGATGTATTGGATCAAGACTCCTAAGGGCATGTACAACCCATAGACGAGTTGTTGTCTCCAAGTTCATGACAGTTGACACATTATGTACAGGCGAGTAAATAGACAGCTCTCATTGGGCCTTGTTTAGTTCCCAAAAAATTTTGCAAAATTTTTCAGATTCCCCGTCACATCAAATCTTTAGACGCATGCATGGAGTATTAAATATAGACAAAAATAAAAACTAATTGCACAGTTTAGTCGAAATTGACGAGACGAATCTTTTGAACCTAGTTAGTTCATGATTGGACAATATTTGTCAAATACAAACGAAAGTACTACTATTCCTATTTTGCAAAAATTTTTGGAACTAAACAAGGCCAACGGTCTGTCAATTTGAGTGTCTAAACTGTTTAATGCACACATGCATCTATGATCAAGCATGAATAAAATCTCTGTGTGCCATTTTGTTGCTTGTTTAACACAAATAATATCAAGCATAAGTAAGATGAACATGGATACATTATTTCTTGAGAACCATCGCTTCACTGTTGTAAAAAAGGCTTTCAGAACATTGTAACAGAAGATAGAAACGACACTCTGAATAACAGAAAATTACTAATGCAAAGGACACTGAAGAAATAAGAAATAACATAGTTGCAACTAAGACAACTATGGATATGACAAGTATTTGTGCTACTAATAGGAAATATGTTGTCTAAAACTCTACAATAATCAATTTAACAAAGATTTAAAACAACCCCATGACATGCTCTGTCATTGCAAATTTGTAACAAAGAACTGGAGAACAAGCTTACATTAATAGGACTTAGGCCACAGACACCCAAATATGATCACAGGAATGCTAATATGATCACATCACACCAAGCCTGATGCATACCTTCCTGTAGGAGCATTGCTGTATGATTCGATCTCCTGATCCAATCGTCAAGCACAAGCACGAATCATATAGCTTTGACAGAAGTGCACTGAAACCGAATTCTCTTGAGTGATAGATTAAATAATCTCAAAACTAACTTGTACGATTGCAGTGGAAACATTTTTCCCTAGCTAGCAGGATCATATCTCATCTTAAAAGGAATGACCACTGTGATGATTCAGTTACAGACAAGAACATTTCTATGCAACATTTTATATCAGAGAAAAATCTTTCTGAAATACTCCTACGGAGATAGCTAATTCAGATATACATAGAAGAGTTAGCTAATTCAGATATACATATAACGTATACTGACAGTAGGATCCCCTACGGAGATAGGCCGGCGGCCGGCTGCCGGCGCGGTACCTGCGGAAGCCGCGGAGGCGGACTCGCGGAGGGAGCCAGGGAGGCCTGCGGGCGGTGCGGCAGCGGGATGGGCGGCTCCGGCGGGGTGGCGCCCACAGCACAGCCATCTCCTGTCACGGCGGCAACAGCGTGACGAGCTACAGTAAGCCGCCGCGCCAACAAGGAGTCATCCCGCGAAGGCGTAGTTTTGACTTGTTCTTTACGTTTACGTGTTTGTAGCCGGAAGGCGTATTTGGGCCAGAGGCCAGTCTGTAATAATGGAACTCTGGATCAGACAGAGGACATCGTTCATTCTAAAATCAAATCCACGCCAAGCTCGGGGGTTTACCCGGCGGCGTCCTCGTCGCGAAATCTCTCTCTTATCTACCGTTCGCGTCTCACGTCCTTGCCGGCAACGGGCGAGGGCCACGGGGGCGTTACAGTGGCATCAGAGCCGATCCATCCTCGGCAGCGGCGAGGAGCTTTCTCGCTCGGAGCTGACGCGAGCTACCGGCGGCGGCAGGGATAAAACCTGTAACCACCACCACCACCACCACCACACTCCAGCTCGACGCGGATCCTCACGACCACGCCCAGCAACCTCTTTTCGACACGCTACACCGAGCATCAGGCGACCGCAGCGACGGCGCCCGCAACGTCTTCGACTGGGGTTCGGCATCGGCAACCTGGTTCGGCGGCGGAACCAGAGTGAGTACCTCAAATTCGCTCACTTTCCTTCATCTAGCACCGATTAATCGCGAATTAGGGTTGCGCGGCACTTGTTCGCGTGTAAAATTCTGAGTATTCGTCGATTGATCAAGAGTGCGGTGGCGTACGGCGGGGGAACGTCCAGCGTTCAGGTTGTCAGGCTGCTCTTGCGCTTGCGCAGAATTGTCCTGGCGTAAAATCCCGAGACGACTGCCTCGTTCCCAGGCGGCGGTGACATTGTGTGCGGAACCAACAGGGGAGGCCAAGGCTGAACCTTTCTGCAACACCACTGGCTCCGAAGCGCGGCAAGCAGTTTGAGCCATCTCCACAAACCAGCCTCATCCTCGGCGTCATGACCCGTAGCCGAGAAGAAGAAAACAGTCGCTGGGAGAAACTGGAGAGAAGCTTGGATGCGTTATTTACCCGCATCGATGGTCTCAGTAACACACAAAACCAAATGAAGACACAGATGGACCTTAGAGATCAAGCCATGGATTCATATACTGAAGAACAGCACAAGATTGCTCGAACAGTGGAGGCTAACGCCATTGCTATCGCCCGAGCAACATTGGGGAAGCCTGAAAAGGCACCAATGGAGGAAGCTCGACCAACCTTTGATACTGGTCCCGTATTTGATGATGATGATATGGATTCCATACTGTTTGGCCAAGAGCAGAGCTTTGAAAACCCATTTGCAGGTCAGCAAAAGCCAGACAAGGGTAAATCTTTCAAGCCTATCAAGACTGATCACAATGCTTCTGGGTCTGGCAAACAAGATTACCACCATCAGGGACAAAATCAGGAACAAAGGCTGCCAAAGAATATCATGCCCAAGATGGATTTCCCTGATTTCTATGGGACTGATCCCAAAATCTGGTTGGATGACTGCAAGGATTACTTTGACATGTACAACATTCCTGAAGGCATGTGGATAACAGCAGCAAAAGTGCATTTAAAAGGGAATGCAGGCAGGTGGTACCAAGCCTTTAAACAGAACAAAAAGCAAACACAGGGTTGCAGGGCCATACAGACAGTTTAACCAGTCCAAACAAGAAGTCAAACCAGGCCAACAGAATACCATCTCATGGAAAGACAGGCAACTGAGAGATTACAGAAAGGCCAATAATCTATGTTTCAGTTGTGGGGAAAAATTTGTGCCAGGCCACATGGCTGTATGCAAAGTTAGAAACAAAGCCCAGGCTAATACTTTAGCTGTCAATGATTTGGATTTGGATAAAGAACTACCTGATGAGGTCCTCAATGCCCTAGCCACAGAGGATGAATTAAATGAACAATTTTGTCAGCTCTCTCTCAATGCAATCACTACCAAGGACAACATCTCATGTCTCAAGTTCAGAGCTAGAGTCCAGGACAAAGTCATGTTGATACTACTTGATAGTGGGAGCTCACACAGTTTTGTCAGCAAGCAATTTGCTGACATGACAAACATACCACTAACCAAGATTCCACCTAAAAGAGTAAAGCTAGCTAATGGAGAAACTATCACCACTGCTAGCATGGCAGCAAATATGAAATGGTACTGTCAAGGACATACAATGACAAGCAATATGATAGTGTTGGATATGCAACCTTATGATGCCATCTTGGGATATGACTGGCTGGAAGCACACCCACAAATGGCTTTTGACTGGGATCAGAAAACAATGACTTTCAAAGAGGAAGGCAAGACAATCACTCTGAAAGGTCTTCAGGCCCTAGTAAGGGAAGTGAACACAATCTCAGCTACTAAAGCTCATAAGATTTCAAAAGGCAATGAGGTCTAGGCATTTGTCCTAGTGGAACAACACACTAAAGAGAACACACCAACAGCAGTACCTGACAAGATTCAGCACATCATCTTGCAATACAAGGATATTTTTCAAACACCAAGTGAGCTGCCACCTCACAGAACACATGACCATGCTATTCCTTTATATCCTGGTTCTGTTCCTGTCAACAGCAAGCCATATCACTATTCTTCTCACCATAAAACTGAAATTGAGCAGCAAGTGCAGGAATTGCTACAAGCTGGATTCATCACACACAGCAAAAGCCCCTTTGCATCTCCTGTACTACTGGTTAAAAAGAAAGATGGTACCTGGAGACTGTGTGTAGATTACAGGAAACTCAATGCTTTAACTGTCAAGAACAAATTTCCAATGCCAATCATAGAAGAAATTCTGGATGAACTAGCTGGCACCATATACTTCACCAAGTTGGATATGAAATCTGGGTATCATCAGGTAAGAATGGACCCTGCATATGAGTATAAAACAACTTTTAAAACCCATCAGGGTCATTACCAGTACAAGGTCATGCCATTTGGGTTAACAAATGCACCAGCTACATTTCAGTGTCTCATGAACCATATCTTGCAACCCTATCTGAGAAAATGTGTGTTGGTATTCCTAGATGACATCCTCATCTACAGCCCTACCCTGGATGATCATGTGGTCCACTTACAGGAGGTATTTGAGTTGCTCAGGCAGAACAAGCTCTATCTGAAGGAATCGAAATGCTCATTTGCTCAACCAAGTCTCTCTTATTTGGGACATATCATATCATCTACTAGTGTCTCCACTGACCCTAGTAAGATTTAGGATATGCAACAATGGCCAATACCAACTTCAGTTACAGAGCTGAGAGGATTTCTAGGACTAACTGGATACTACAGAAGGTTCATAAAAGGGTATGGTTTACTCACAAAACCACTCAACTCCTTGCTCAGCAAAAAGACATTCCAATGGCCTCCTGAAGCACAACTAGCCTTTGACAAACTCAAGCATACAATGACACAAACACCTGTGCTAGCCTTACCCAACTTCCAAGAACCATTCACAATTGAGACAGATGCTTGTCAAGATGGAGTGGGAGCAGTCCTAATGCAACATGGGAAATCAGTAGCTTACTTGAGCAAGGCTCTCACTGGCAGAAACAAACACCTTTAAATCTATGAGAAAGAGTTCCTAGCCCTGATCATGGCAGTGGAGAAATGGAGACACTACCTTCACAGAAATGAATTCACTATTCTCACTGACCACAAATCTCTAGCATACTTGAATGAGCAAAACCTTCAATCAGAAATGCAGAAGAAAGCAATGGCAAGGCTAATGGGTCTGAACTTCAAAATCATATACCGCAAAGGCAAGGAAAACATAGCTGCTGATGCTCTTTCAAGGGTGGCACATTTGTTTGCCCTGCAAGCTGTCTCAGTAGTCCAGCCTGCTTGGGTACAGGAGGTACTGAATTCTTATGCTACTGACTCCCAGGCCCAACAACTACTGCAACAGTTAGCACTGGTTAGTCCTAATGAACAAGGTTTTTCTTTGGAAAAGGGACTCATATGGTTGAAAGGCAAAATCTGGATTGGCAATAACTCTGCATTATAGACAAGATTGATATCCTTCAGTCACTCTAGTGCCATTGGGGGCCACTCAGGCATTGCTGTCACTTATAACAGACTCAAACAATTCTTTGCCTGGAAAGGCATGAAAATGGATGTGGAAAACTTCATCAAGCAATGCACCATTTGTCAGCAGGCCAAGCATAGTCATACCCACCCTATGGGGCTGCTCAATCCCCTACCCATACCCCAGGAAATCTGGAGAGACCTCTCTATGGATTTCATTGAAGGACTACCAAAATCCAAAGGCTTCAGTGTCATATTAGTTGTGGTAGACAGATTAACCAAATATGCTCACTTCATACCAGTGAGGCATCCATACACTGCATCTACCATTGCACAGTTGTTTCTGGACAACATCATCAAGCTCCATGGACTACCCAACTCAGTGGTCTCGGATAGAGATACTATTTTTGTCAGTAACTTCTGGAAGGCCCTATTCACTGCTTACAAGATTGATCTGAACCTGACCACAGCGTACCACCCACAGTCAGATGGGCAAACAGAAAGAGTTAACCAATGCTTGGAAATGTATCTCAGATGCTCCTTGCAAGATGCACTAACAACTTGGAAAGACTGGCTTCCTTTGGCTGAACTATGGTACAACTCCTCACACCACTCCTCCATTGGTTGTTCTCCATTCAAAGCACTATATGGATGTGAGGCCAATTTGGGTGCTGTCCCTGTTATCTCTGATGACACACCAGAAGAAGTCAGACTAGTGATCACCAACAGAGAACTACATCTGGCAGCTCTCAAGCATCACATGACTAGAGCACAAAATAGAATGAAGCAGTATGCTGACAGAAAAAGAACAGATCATACATTTGTTGTGGGTGACATGGTGTTGCTGAAGTTACAACCCTATACACAGTCCTCAGTGGCCAATCGCCCCTACCCCAAATTGTCTTTCAAATACTTTGGACCCTATCAGGTTCTGGAACGAGTGGGATCCGTGGCATACAAGTTGAACTTACCTCCTGGAGCTCAAATCCACAATGTCTTTCACATATCCCAGCTCAAACCATTCACAGCCAACTATACACCAATCTTTGATACATTACTAGTCACTACTGACTTGCAGGCAACAGCAGCAGTCCCAAAGGCCATTGTGGAACGCCGACTAGTGAAGAAAGGTAATGCTGCGATACTCCAGGTGAAGCTCACGTGGACAGGCCTACCAGACAACATCACAACCTGGGAAGATTACACCGTCGTGAAGAACCGTTTCCCAGATGCACCAGCGTGGGGACACGCTGCCTCTCAAGGGGGGGAGGTGTCACGGCGGCAACAGCGTGACGAGCTACAGTAAGCCGCCGCGCCAACAAGGAGTCATCCCGCGAAGGTGTAGTTTTGACTTGTTCTTTACGTTTACGTGTTTGTAGCCGGAAGGCGTATTTGGGCCAGAGGCCAGTCTGTAATAATGGAACTCTGGATCAGACAGAGGACATCGTTCATTCTGAAATCAAATCCACGCCAAGCTCGGGGGTTTACCCGGCGGCGTCCTCGTCACGAAATCTCTCTCTTGTCTACCGTTCGCGTCTCACGTCCTTGCCGGCGATGGGCAAGGGCCACGGGTGCGTTACATCTCCTCGCCTCCTCCCGTGCGGCCGTGCGGGACTGCGGAGTGTGCAGGCGCGTGCTCGTGCGGCGTCCGTCTGCTGGGCAGGGAGACGGACAGAGACGGTCGGTGTGTGCTGAGGAGTGAGGATGCTAGGTTTTGGCGTTGGGCTTCCTCTATCGGGCTAAAAATCACAATCGGTATGTAAGGTTATTGGGCCAACGACCGCGGCCCAGGTCCGCCCATATATATTGTGATGGCAATTGAATTGAGGAAAAACTCTACTTTTCCTCCACCAAAAATCTATTTTTTCTCTCTCAACTTTAAAACCGGACAAATCATCTCCTTTAACTTTTCAAACCGTGCATTTGAGGCCTTGTTTGGTTTGCCCTTTTAAAGTTTATCATCCGTCACATCGAATATTTGGACATATGTATGGAGTAACAAATAGAGACTAATTACGAAACTAAAAACACAGTTAAAGAGTAACTTGAGAGACGAATCTTTTAAGCCTAATTAGTCTATGATTGGATAATAATTATCAAATAAGACAAAAATGTTATAGTAACTGTTAAACTTTAATACCCCAAACCAAACATCCCTTTACCTCCAAGACGGTTTTGCTACAGTGAATGGTGTTTTTGCTATAGTGATGGTGGTTTTGTCTTTTTCTTTTTTGATTATCTTGGCTGAATTTTTAAAAAATATAGTAAATCACAAAAAAATCATAAAATAGAAAATACAATTTTGTTGTACTCCACATAAGTAGGTCTACACAATGAACATATAATATGGTATGTTTTTAATATAATTTTTTTGCTATAAAGATTTTGTTTTTTTGTTTTTTTATTTATTTTGGCTAAATATTTGAAAAATCATAGTAAATTACAGAAAAATCATAAAATGAAAACTCTAATTTTTTAGACTCCACATGAGCATATCTACACAGTAAAATAATAATATGGTATACTTTAGTACAAATTTTTTTTGTAACTTTAGATCTATGCTTCTGTAATTAATTAAAATAATTCATAGTTGCAACTTCTATAATTATTTTGTCGGACTAAAGCATACCCATATTATATGTTCATTGTGTATACATACTCATGTAGAGTCCAACAAAATTAGATTTTCTATTTAATGATTTTTCTATGATTTACTATGATTTTTCAAATATTCAACAAAATAAATAAAAAAAGAAAAAGACAAAACCTTTATAGCAAAAATTTTGTACTAAAGCATACCATATTATATATTTACTGTGTAGACCTACTTATGTAGAGTCTAAAAAATTGGATTTTTTATTTTATGATTTTTTTGTGATTGATTATGATTTTTTAAAAATTCAGCCAAAATAATGAAAAAAAGAAAAAGAAAAAACTACTGTCACGGTAGCGAAACCACCCTTCACTATAGCAAAACCGTCTTCGAAACCGCTTTAAGGAGGTAAAATACACCGTTTCAAAAGTTAAGGGAGGTGGTTTGTTTGGTTTTGGAGTCGAGGGAGAGAAAGCGAACTTTAGTAAAAATTGAGAAAGGAAAAGTAAACTTTTTCCTTGAATTGATACGTTCGTACTCCATTCATATAGGATTCAGATGTAGCTAAAACACATTTTTATACGTAGTTTACGAGACGAATTTTTTGACCCTAGTTAGTTTATGGTTAGACAATAATTACTAAATATAAACGAAGTGCTATAGTACCCAAATCCAAAAAGTTTTTAGATCTAAACAAGGTCTGAGTTTCCCACTTTAAAAATTTTCATCTATCCCATCGAATCTTTACACACATGTATGAAGCATTAAATATAGATAAAAAAACTAATTGCACAGTTTAGTTGTAAATCACGACATCAATCTTTTAAACCTAATTAGTCCATGATTAGTCATAATTGCTATAGTAATCCACACATATTAATGACATATTAATTAGGCTTAATAAATTCGCCTGGCAGTTTCCAGACGAGCTATGTAATTTTTTTATTAGGTCTTGTTTAGTTTTCAAAAATTTTCAAAATTTCTCATCACATCGAATCTTTGGACGCATGCATAGAGCATTAAATGTAATAGAAAAATAATTAATATGCGCAGTTTGCCTGTAATTTGCGAGATGAATCTTTTGAATCTAGTTAGTCCATAATTAGATAATAATTATCAAATACAAATGAAGTGCTACAGTAACCCAAAAAACCTCTACTAAACAAGGCCTTAGTATGTGAAAACCCCTTTGACATCTTTTCAACACATCCAATGTAATGTAACAAATAAAATATATCTTTTTTGGAACTAAACAAAGCTGGTGCCGTCACTGGCATCCTCATCATACATACGGGGAAAGAAATCATGTCTCCAATAGTGAAGAATTCGGATCGGATCAAACGATGCAGATAAATGTCCGTGAGAGAGACGAGTGATTCGCTGGAGGTTGGTTGCGTCCTGGTGATGTGAACAGACTAACAGAGCATGCTACTAGCAGAGAGGGAGAGCAGAAGCGGTTGTTAGGTCAACAGCAGATGGACTGATGACAGGGTGGATGATCCATTCCTTCCAGTTCCAGTCCAGCCAGGCGATCCACATGCGCCGCGCGCGCCCAAAACTCCAGTTGTCAAGCGGCGCCAAACGTAAGCGACGGCGGGGTCAACAACCGTCCTCCGATGGCTGACTGTGATGACTCATACGTGGGGCCACTCCCATCCCATGTACTGTAATACAGTATCTCGTTGCATTTGGATACCGTCACTGCTGCTATTTTTTTTTTTTGAGACAAGGTAGGGAATTTATATTAATTAAGATTGGCAAACGTTTACATCCAGAATACAGGAGGAGAACCAAGCCAAACATGGCGGCCAGGATCAAGAGTACAAGCATGTTTAGCAAGGTAATGAGCTTCCCTACTAGATTCCCTACCCTCTTGTGCAAATCGCACATAATCAAATGATTTTGCCCTCGCATTTATATCCTCAAGTATCATCATATAGGGGCATCTAGTCTTTTCCTCAATGTTCTTGATAACATTTAGACAGTCCGAAGCTACTGTCATTTTCTTTATTCCACAGTCTTCAGCAAGGGCTAATGCCTCCACACA
>Ga0182004_10002421_pt1 | contig 14495 bp, 21 predicted proteins | sample Sormic07211540_1_FD_120479 | JGI IMG/M metagenome (GOLD analysis project Ga0182004, IMG submission 120479) | Endophyte microbial communities from Sorghum bicolor roots, Mead, Nebraska, USA - 072115-40_1 MetaG | ecosystem: Host-associated > Plants > Roots > Unclassified | place: USA: Nebraska...
CCTAGACAATATGGTACTATTCCTTTAGACAAATAACTAAGAGAGACACTAATTAACACTAATGGGCTTAAGGCCCAACTAGGACACTTGCGCCCTATGGCGCCCCTCTTTATGCCCATGACATTTACCTTTTCAGCAATAAATATGGATGATTGCCATTAGTTTCTTCTTGTGCTAGCTAACTGTATTATTTTCATATACTCTGCATCCAGTCTCACTATCACCTTGTGCTGCTGCCGCAGAAAAGTTCATGAATCTAATAAATTATTATCATTTACAGGCGGGAAAGCTTATACAACTCTCATCTGCCTTTTTTGGTGGTTTTATAATAGCATTCACAAAAGGCTGGCTCCTCACCCTCGTCATGTTAACATCACTACCACTAATTGCAATTGCCGGTGTAGTTTCTGCTCAGTTTCTAACAAATATTTCTAGCAAGAAACTGACATCTTATGGAGATGCTGGGGACACTGTTGAACAGACTATCGGAGCTATAAGAACAGTGAGTTCAAATTATGTCAAATTTTTCTCAAACACGCAGGAGAACTGCACATCAATATATTAAGATAAAACGAACTATCAGGTTAAGCTAATGAGTTAGTAAGCTATCTTGTTGCAATATGCAGGTAGTTTCCTTTAACGGAGAGAACAAAGCCGTTGCAATGTACAAAAACTTAATAAAGAAGGCATACAGGACTGATATTTTGGAAGGCCTGATCAATGGTTTTGGCATGGGATCTGTCTTTTGCATCTTGTTCTCTAGCTATGGCCTAGCTTTCTGGTATGGTGGAAAGCTAATCGCTGACAAAGGCTACACTGGTGGGAAGATCATCACAGTTTTGTTCGCTGTGTTAACTGGTGCAATGTGAGTTTCTGAAAAACATTTGCAACACGAAAATGCACAGTTTAAGCACTCTGTACTTGTACAGCTGTACTTAATTCTATCTGCGCAACTCTACCTTCATGATATCCACCTAGATTCTCAAAAAAGCGCATACATGCAGGGCAAGACACCTGAGCAGTACTTATGCAACTATTACTTCATATAGAGAAACAAATAAATTTAACTTTATCGCATATCATACAATAGTGTCCTGAGCATGCTACAATTCAATTCTTTTTAACAGGTCTTTAGGTAATGCAACACCCTCTGTTTCTTCAATTGCTCAGGGTCAATCTGCAGCATACAGATTGTTTGAAACGATTGAGAGGAAGCCAGAGATAGATTCAGGTGATACCAGAGGTGTCGTTTTAGAAGATATGAAGGGTGATGTTGAACTAAAAGATGTTCACTTTTGCTACCCTGCAAGACCCGATCAACTGATATTATGTGGATTATCATTGCAAGTAGCCAGTGGAACCACAATGGCCATAGTTGGAGAGAGTGGAAGTGGCAAATCAACTGTCATCAGCCTAGTTGAACGATTCTACGATCCACATGATGGTGAAGTTTTGATAGATGGCATTAACATCAAGAATCTAAGGCTTAGTTGCATTAGAGAGAAGATCAGTCTGGTCAGTCAAGAACCATTGCTCTTCATGACCTCCATTAAAGATAACATAATGTATGGTAAAGGAGACACGACAATTGAAGAGGTCAAGAGGGCAGCCGAGCTTGCAAATGCAGCAAACTTCATCGATAAGTTGCCGGATGTATGGAAGAATCTTTTTTGAATATTTCCAATAATTTCTTGACACTTTATGCTGATAAGGAGCTAACATTTTCTTGACAAACCAGGGCTATGATACAATGGTTGGACCGCATGGCGCACAGCTTTCTGGAGGACAAAAGCAAAGAATTGCAATTGCAAGAGCCATCCTTAAAGATCCAAAAATACTTTTGCTCGATGAAGCAACAAGTGCATTGGATGTGGAATCTGAGCGGATAGTTCAGGAGGCACTGAATAGGATAATGGTGGAAAGGACTACGCTTGTTGTTGCTCATCGTTTGAGCACCGTAAGGAATGTTGACTGCATAACAGTACTTCGTCAAGGGAAAATAGTTGAACAAGGTCTGAATATCTTATATGTCTTTTTTTCTTCTTTCTGGAATATTTCCCTTGTCAAGCTATTGTAATCCCATTTGTCCCACAAACATAAATTTTATATACAGGCCCTCATGATGTATTGGTGAAGGATCCCAATGGGGCATACTCTCAGCTTATTAGGCTACAAGAAACTCGTGCTGATGAAAGGCGTAAAACAGCAGACTCTGGGGTGCCAGATTCTAGATCAAAAAGCACCAGTTTGTCACTTAGACGGTCAATGAATAAAGATTCTTTTGGTAACAGCAACAGATATTCCTTCAAGAATCCCTTAGGATTATCAGTTGAGTTACATGAGAATAGGATCATAGGTGGAGAGGAAACAGAAGGGCTCTCTGATGTTGTGGTGCTAAAGAAAGCACCAATTGGACGACTTTTTAAGCTTAACATGCCAGAAGTGCCAGTTCTTCTGCTAGGCTCTATAGCAGCATCAGTGCACGGTGTCGTTTTCCCATTGTTTGGTATATTGATGTCTGGTATTATAAAATCATTTTATGAACCACCAGATAAAATGCGAAAGGATACTAGCTTTTGGGCACTGATATCTGTTGTTCTGGGCATTACATGTCTGATTTCAGTCCCAGCACAATACTTTTTGTTTGCGGTTGCTGGGGGCAAGTTGATAGAGCGCATTCGTGCTTTGTCATTTCAAAGCATTGTGCGCCAGGAAATTGCTTGGTTTGATAATGCCTCAAATTCCAGGTACGATAAGAGTTCTTATTAGTTATTATATATACTCTAATAAACATATATATATTTAAATGAATACTAAGAGTCATATTTATCATTTGCAGCGGAGCACTTGGTACAAGGCTCTCAGTTGATGCGTTAAATGTCCGGCGCATAGCAGGAGATAACTTGGCCCTAATAATGCAGTCTATAGCTACATTGACAACTGGATTTGTCATAGCCTTTGCGGCAGATTGGAGGCTTGCACTGATCATCACATGTGTGATTCCTTTGGTAGGTGCACAGGGCTATGCTCAAGTGAAGTTCTTGAAGGGGTTTAGCGAAGATGCTAAGGTGATGCATGGCAACTGTAAAATTTATTTTCTATTTTACTGAAGAAAATATTTCCTAATGATCCCTGAGTTGCTTATCATGATAATGTGATCTTACTATGCAGGAGATGTATGAAGATGCAAGCCAAGTTGCAACTGATGCTGTTGGCAGTATCAGAACTGTAGCATCATTCTGTGCAGAGAAAAGAGTGGTCGCAACATACAATGAGAAATGTGAAGCTCTAAGAAAACAGGGAATTCGAAGTGGAATTGTTGGAGGACTTGGTTATGGATTCTCATTTTTAATGTTGTATTTCACATATGGTCTTTGTTTCTATGTTGGTGCACAGTTTGTACGTCAAGGGAAAACTACTTTTCCAGATGTTTTTAAGGTAAGATACCTAGTTACCTACTAGTAGTTTCTAGTTACCATTTAGTGCACCAATATTTACCTTATAAAGCATTCACTAACTGGTTGGAGGTTTTCCAGGTTTTCTTCGCATTAGTTTTGGCAGCTATTGGGGTTTCGCAGGCAAGTGCACTGGCTTCTGATGCAACAAAAGCAAGAGATTCTGCTATTTCCATTTTTAGTATTCTGGATAGGGAGTCAAAAATTGACTCGAGTAGCGATGATGGAATGACACTGGAGAATGTCACTGGCAACATTGATTTCAACAATGTCAGTTTCAAGTACCCATTGCGCCCTGATGTCCAGATATTCAGTGACTTTACCTTGCGCATTCCTTCTGGAAAGGTACAATTAGCCTTGCAACCATTTACAATCTTTTGTCCATTGTCTTGCAGTAGCATTGCCCCAAATGATTGGATGCAATGTACCAACATAACACCTGCAACTTTCAGCTTGTTTGTTTCAATCTGACATTTTCCAAGCTCTGAAAAAGTTCTGATGAAATATTTTCATTCCTTTTGCAGACAGTGGCACTTGTTGGAGAGAGTGGTAGTGGCAAGTCCACAATAATTGCTTTACTGGAGCGTTTCTATGATCCAGATTCTGGTAGAATATCACTAGATGGCGTTGAAATTAAGAGCTTAAAAATAAGCTGGCTAAGGGATCAAATGGGGCTGGTAGGCCAGGAGCCAGTGCTTTTCAATGACACAATTCGTGCCAACATAACATATGGGAAACATGGTGATGTAACAGAGGAAGAGGTTATGGCTGTAGCCAAGGCAGCCAATGCCCATGAATTCATATCAAGCTTACCTCAAGGATATGACACCATGGTAGGCGAGAAAGGAATTCAGCTATCTGGTGGGCAGAAACAACGAGTAGCTATTGCAAGGGCCATAATCAAGGATCCAAAGATACTACTCCTTGATGAGGCAACCAGTGCCCTTGATGCTGAATCAGAGCGCATTGTTCAAGACGCATTGGACCGAGTCATGGTCAGCCGTACCACCATTGTGGTGGCACACCGCCTCTCCACGATCAAAGGGGCTGACATGATTGCTGTTCTCAAGGAAGGCAAGATTGTAGAGAAAGGAAGGCATGAAGTCCTGATGCGCATCAACGGTGGGGCCTATGCTGCCCTAGTAGAGCTCCGCTCGAAATCTGAATAGAATGATGATGTATTTTTATATCGTTTGTGCATTTATACAAGTACTATTTGGTCAGAATTCAGTTGTTCTTAATTTTAGAATTCGAAACTAAAATTATGTGGTAGGTGAAGGGACCTATATAAAAATATAAAAACAAACCTCAACAGTATATATTCTCTATTGAACTCAAATGCAAAAGCGCATTGCTAGTGAGCAGTGGTGGCTCCAGGATAAATGTCTAGGGGGGCCTCAAGTTCAAACCATGGTGAAAACATGAAGCTGATCTTTCGATAATACGAAAGTCAGCATCTGTGCCCCTAAAACTAAACATGGGTTTCTACTGTAGCAACAAACAGATGTATATAAATGCAACGAACATGGTCCACATTTCATTTTCATTCCATATTTTCAGTGGAAAAAATGTAAGACTCTAAAGCAATCATCAAGACAATAAGTGCTCAGATTAGTAATTAACTAGATAGAAAAAGGAGCATATATAGTGTAAACATTTCTCAAATCCAAGGAGAGGAGGATGCAACTACTCGCTTCGTTGGAGACGCATTTCGTCGAACACATGAAAGGCAGAAACTGTGATGGCACAGACCATACTAAGGCTAGGCGCCTGGCATCACCGATCACCATAACTATTAGCAAACGAATAGGTGATATTCCTTGAGTAGCAGACTGGCAGCACTTTATGCTCTATTTAACCAAACCAATAATTAATGACGCAGTTGCAAAAGCATCCAAATATTTAATTATCACACACCTACGTCCATCCACGCGCCTCTGCCCTCTGCTGTGCAGGCATGCCGCATGTAGCACAGCGCAGCGCCGTAGGCCGGCGACAGCTCCCAGCCTCCGTGCCGCACTGCCGCCGCCCGTGCGTTCGTGCATGCTCACCTCGTTGCCCCGTTCAGTCGCTCAGGCACGGGGCAACGGGGTGAGCTCGCATGCAGCCCCGCCGGTGTCTGGCTCGTTCCTTTTCTCTTTTTTTTGTTCGGCCATTTGGGCCTCCTCTGGGCCGTAACCCGCCAAGTGAAAGATGGGACCAGGTAATATGAGCCGTTGATTTTGTTTCGGACGGTAGAATGGGAAAGGCACGCGGCGCCGTCGCTATGGAATGGCGGCGGCGGCGGCTGTGTCTTCGCTGGTGGGGAGCGGAAAGGAAGCGAGGTGGCTGAGTGGCTCCCTGAAGCCAGCAGCGGCCAGTTATGGCGGCCGCGCCAGCGGGCACCGGTACGGCCGTCCCATCTAGGATAGCGTCGGTTGGATCATAATGACGACTAAAGGGTCCTTGGTGCACGAAAGGTACGCCGGTTTAAGTTCTGGACCTGAATTTTTGGTTTGAACAAATTCGCTGACGGGTAGCTTCATTTGATCCGAACTTATTCTTTCCAAACAATGCGTCATATACTCATATGCGTGCAAAGCTGTAGTGCATTTGGGGGCCTCGCATGAATTTGGGGGCTCTGGAATAGCAGAAATGCTTCTGCTCGTCGACTAAATATTAATAGTTCAGTGATTAGGTCATTTTGTATCCTTTTCACCATTAATTTATTGATAGTCCAGTGCACTACACCATATGAAATACTTGATGCCATTGCTATCTTTGTATGGAGTTTAGGACTGACCTATAACAAACCAGAAGTACGAATTGATAAGTTTTACATGGATTTGTTTCCGTTGTATGACTACCTACTACTGCAAATGACCCCCTTGTAAGTCCCCATATATCCTTATGCTGACTTCGAGTGCAGTTCTACCAGCGATGCATAAACTCCACCCTTGCCCACGAGGTATTCATGCTTTCCCTTCTCGGCAACTTTACCATCTTTGATGACTACAATCATATCTGCCCCTTTGATTGTGGACAGTCGGTGCGCCACAACAATGGTGGTCCTGCTGACCATCACTTGGTCTAACGCATCTTGAACAGTACGCTCAGCTTCAGCATCCAGGGCACTTGTTGCCTCGTCGAGTAGAAGTATTTTTGGGTCCTTCAAGATGGCCCTTGCAATAGCAACCCGTTGTTTTTGCCCTCCAGAGAGCTGTGTTCCTCTTTCGCCGACAATAGTGCTATATCCCTGAGGCAAGCTAGATATGAACTCATGAGCATTGGCTGCCTTGGCTGCAGCAACAATCTCGTCCTCTCTTACTTCTCCTTGTTTTCCATATGCTATGTTGGCGTGAATTGTGTCGTTGAAAAGTACAGGTTCTTGGCTCACTAACCCCATTTGGTCTCTTAACCAACTCAGCTTTAGTTTTTTAAGTTCTGTTCCATCTAGTGAGACTGTGCCAGAATCTGGGTCATAGAATCGCTCGAGCAAAGCAATTATTGTTGACTTACCACTACCACTCTCTCCAACAAGTGCAACAGTCTGCATTTGATATTTGGTTTTAAATTCATCAGTACAAATCATAGAGGAAAAATGTGAAAACTAGAATTAATTTCCATTCGTTTTTAGGCTCATTTTTATTGATCAGAATCCAGCAATCCAGTTGTTCTTGTCCCATTGAATGACATGTACATCAATAAAATAAATTCAAAGAGTAAGAAGCAGGTATTGCGGGCCATCAAGCATTCTAAAGAGAGAGAGGAGCATGGAAAAAAACCTTAATTCATAGTAAATGTTTTTGTTACTTTCATCTCATACTGTCTGCCTTTGTACTCCTTGTGAAATTGGAGTTTGAACTTGAAATTTTGCAGAGTGCTAAATGAATTTTGTACCACCTGTACATGACTTTTGTGAAACTTATGTTAAGGATTAAGATGAATTGAACACTCATTATCTGAGCAAAGTAGCAAACAGTTATTGTATTTGTAGCCAAATCTGATATTTTCCTATTATACATTTATACTGTTGTTGAAATTAAGCTGCTCAAAGAATTGCCATGACGCTTTTGTGAAGTATCTCGCATGGTCTAACTTGGTACTATCGTTTGGCTGATAAGCCATGGCAGAAAGTACTGTTGGCTAATTTTTTGTGAGAGAAAAACACTGCTGAATGGCTGGCAGATTCGGCTGATAACCTAGCAAGATCAATGACCCCAGTTCCCATCCCCATATTTCTTTCAATGATCAATGAATAGCTAACTACTCCCTCCAGTCAAACAACTTATGAATTAACTATGACAAACATCAAGCAAACAATACCTTTCTGGCTGGAATGGCCAAAGTGAAGTCACTGAGCACTTGGACGTCTGGCCGTGATGGGTATTTAAAGCTTACATGGCTGAAATCTATGTTTCCATCAACTTTTTCTAGAATTACGCCTTCATCACTAGTTGAGTTGATTTTAGACCTCCTGTCTATAATAGCTAGTATGGAAGTTGTGGATTCCTGGGCTTTTGTTGAGTCTGTTGCCATTGCACTTGTTTGAGAAATTCCAAAAGCTGTGAAAATCAAAGCAAAATAGACCTGCCAGTTACCAGATTAAGTCAGTCAGTCACTGAACAAAATGTCGCTATTTAAATGATCCCAGATGTGTATCCCTTACCCTAAAAACGTCTTTAAAAGTTGATTTTCCTTCATGTACGAACAGTGCACCAACATAGAAACAAAGAGCATATGTGAGATACATCATTAAGTTTGAGAAACTGAAACCAAGGCCTCCAACCATTCCACTTCTAATGCCCTGTTTCATTGAAGCTTGGCATTTTTCAATGTATGATGTAATTACCCTCTTCTCTGCACAGAAAGATGCTACAGTTCGAATGCTACTAATTGCCTCAGTTACGACTTGACTTGCATCTTCATACATCACCTGTTCCAATTAGTTGTTAGGTGAAACTTTTGATAGGACATTAAATCTTACTTAATTCTTGTTAATTTAAACTTCAAAATATATCTAGAATTATTAATATTATATGAAAAACTGTATGCTGTCTAAAAATATTGCACATATTCATCTATTTTGAAAAGTATCAGGTATGCTTTGCTTTTTAAAACATAAAGATGATTAACTGCCATGAAATTCAATATTTTCACCTTAGCATCTTCACTGAACCCTTTCAAGAATTTCACTTGAATATAATTTTGTGAGCCCATTACAGGAATCACACATATGACGATCAGCGTGAGCTTCCAGTCAGAAGCAAATGCTATGGAAAAGCCAGCTATTAGTGTTACTATACACTGCACTAGTATGGCCAAGTTATCTCCGACGAGGCGTCGGATGTTCAAAGCATCAATATGGAGTCTCGCGCCAAGTGCCCCACTATAAAATGAAACAGTAAAATTGATGTCCAAACAGTTGTAGAAAAATTTAGGAAATTTGAAAAAAAAAATGTTTAAGAAGCCAAACCTAGAATTTGAAGGGTCATCAAACCAAGCAACCTCTTGATGCACTATACTCTGGAAAGACAAAGAGCGGACACGTTGTATAAGTTTCCCACCAGCGATCCCAAATAGAAAGTATTCCAGTTGGATTGAAATCAGGGCAATGACTGCGAACAGAAGGCACATCAATGCCCAAAACCGAGAATCTTTTCGAAGTTGGTGTGGTGGATAGTAGAAACTTCTTATACCACCAGACATCATTATACTGAACGATGGGAACATAAGACCATGCACAAAGGCAGCTATAGCAGCAAATAGGAGAACTGGTGCTTCTGGCTTATTAAGTTTGAATAGTCGTCCAATTGGTGCTTTCTTAGGAGCCTTACTATCACTAGATTCCTGGTGTTCCTGTCTGTCTATAAAAACTTGTTTGTTCAATTCTTCAGACAGCCCAGTGGATTTTGTGGAGCAGTGATGTCCTTTGTTCCTGGGAGAATCTCTGTCTATTGATTGCTCCAAAGATAAACTTCTACTTTTATATATTGAACCTGACATATCAGTATTTGGAACCTCATGCCTTTCTTTAGCATGTGCCTGTTGTAACCTAATAAGCTGAGGATAAGCTCCATCAGGATCCTTAATCAGCTTGTCATGGACACCTGTATGACATGTCAATTGGTTAACGATTTCCAAAAAACTGAATTGAACTGCCTCTACTTTTTCACACTGATTGATTGCTTCTAAAGATTAAAAAAAAACAAAGTAATTGGTGTCGAAGAGTCACTTACCTCGTTCAACTACTTTCCCTTGATGAACTACTGCTATGCAGTCTGCACTCCTGATGGTGCTCAGGCGGTGGGCAACAATGAGTGTAGTTCTCCCTACCATGATCCTATTTAGTGCTTCTTGAACTACCCTTTCAGACTCTACATCTAAAGCACTTGTAGCTTCGTCCAAAAGAAGGATTTTTGGATTTTTGAGGATTGCTCTTGCGATGGCAATCCTTTGCTTTTGCCCCCCAGAAAGCTGAGAACCACGTTGACCAACCATTGTCTCGTATGCCTGTATGAGGTGGAAGACAAGATGTTAATTGCCAGTAACTTGAGTAAGATACATAAATAAGTAGTGTTTCTCAAAGTACATCAGGCAGCTTTTCAATGAAGGTTGCTGCATTTGCAAGCTCAGCTGCTCTCTTGATCTCTTCGATTGTAGCATCCGCTTTACCATAGGTTATGTTATCCTTGATGGAGGTCATAAAAAGCAATGGTTCTTGGCTGACAAGACTTATCTTTCCTCTTAACCATTGGAGCTGCAGGCTTTTGATGTTCACACCATCTACCAACACTTCACCAGCCTGTGGATCATAAAATCTCTCCACCAGACTAATTATTGTTGATTTACCACTTCCGCTCTCCCCGACTATAGCCATTGTGGTGCCATTAGGTACGTGCAGGCACAGGCCATCAAGTATCAAATGCTCAGGCCTTGCAGGGTACCTAAAGAACACATCCTTGAGCTCAACATCTCCCTCAATATCTTCTAATACTATTCCAGAAGTGTCGGTAATGTCAATATCTGGTTTTCTGTTGATAATTTCAAACAATCTTTGTGCTGCAGACTGCCCTTCTGCAATTGCAGAAATAGATGGTGATGCATTACCTATAGCCCTGTTCCCAAATAATCAAACCTCAATGTCAAAATCTAAAAATGGTTATGTTAATTTTTCAAATATCAATTCAATTTCAATCAAAGAGTCTAACAGTACCTTTTTTACTATCATTTATTACATATGTAGTTCACAGTTAGAAAACTCACACTGAGCCAGTTAAAATTGCAAATACGATATTGAGGACCTGCCCTCCAGTATATCCTTTGCCGATGATTAGCTTGGCGCCATACCAGAAAGCTAGAGAGTAATTGCAGAAGACAACAAAAAATATGCAACCTACTCCAAGACCAGTGACAATCCCTTCCATGAGAGTAGCCTTGTATGCCTTTTTTATGTGATTATTGTACATTGCAATTGCTTTCTTCTCACCATTGAAAGATACAACCTGTTTTTTGAGATGTTATTGATATTGAATAGTTGCAAACACCTATTATCAGCATTAATTTGTATTTAAAAATATTAGAATCACCCACTGTTCTTATTGCTCCAATGGTTTGCTCGACAATATTCCCTGCATCTTCATATGATTCTTGCCTCTTTTGAGATATTTGAGCTCGCAGTCGGGAGACTGTTGCAAAGGATAAAATGCTTGGAGGTATGCACGCAAGCACAACAAGGGCCAGCATCCAGCCTCTAATGAATCCAATGATAAAGCCACCGATGAAAGTCGTCAAAAGCTGTATGTACTTCCCTACCTTAACATGAAAAGTCAGTTTTTTAGTGTTGTACATAAGGCCTTTTTCCTTATGTTCTAGAAATGAAAGACCCTTTACTGGAAATTTGTTAGACATATATTTTTGTTTCTTTTGCCAAAGCAATAATGAATTGTTACCTTCTCACCGAGGGCGTCTTGGATAAGTACAGTGTCCGCAGACATTCTTGAAGCTGCTTCTGCAGTTGTCATCTCCACGTCAAAGAATGCAATGTCTTGCCTCAGAACAGCTTCAAGGTATAATGATCGCAGCCGTGTTGACTGCCTTTCTCCAGCCACCGTCCAGCATGACACCTCTGGAGCAAGTAAATGTTTCAGCCAATCGTTTGGAATTCTGATAATCCAACTAAACAGAGTTCTCATTTTTAGCTGCTACAAGTTCATTCTCTTCCTGGTTGAAGTTGTAAGTTGAATTAGCCACATTTTGTTTCTGATTGTAGCAAACTCCTTGCCATCTTTGCATGCTTGAAACCATCGAGATTTTAGTGTGTATGTTTTGATACTAATGCGAATAACTGAAAAATATCGGAACCTTAGCAAATACTACTTCAAGTTGTGATAGTGGGAATAGCCAAGATTCCATTGGTGGCACTTGGCAGTGACCATTTTGTACTCGTGGGATGTTTGTGAATGGGCTACCATAACGAAACTTTCCATTTTCTTTGTTTTTATTTTTACTACCATATATATGACTCGCCAAGAACGCCAACTGTTTCAATTCCTATTCTCTAGCTATTGGACATCATTGTTTATTATAGTTACGTGCACAGGTAGTCCAAGTCCAATCTGTATAGTATATATTTATTTATATACTCACGGAGAAAGGAAGAAACTGCTGTTCCGATTCCCAGGTAGATGTAGTACATGATAACCTGGAGAAAAACACATTGTTATGTATTACATTCAAATAGTGAAGCTTCGGGGGAAAAAACAATCAAATAGTATGGACCTTTTGGAAAGATCCCGTGGATTACCTTAACCATGGGTTAGTTAAGGTCTAGACCAAGTTTCATAATATTTGGAGGTGATTTTAAATACTTGGTTTCTTCGAGCAAATTGCTTATTTTCTGGAGAAACAGGGACTAGGGGGTCTTTTTTTTTTCAACTTGTGATTTTTGGAGAAATATTTCAGGGGTCGATTCATCTTCTTGTGATGAAGTTTTGGTTCAAATTTTACAATTTTTAGAGATAGTTTGAATGGATGTTGTCCTTTTTCCCAAACCTTCTCAAGTAGAAATATGCGAAAACAGGGTTATCCGATTTGGAAATAGGTTGCTAAGAATTTTATTATGGTTTGGCGTTTCACCCCTTTCTTTGCTAAGCTCGTTTGGTTTCCATGTACGTTAGAGTAAACCAACCTAGGCCTTGTTTAGTTCGCAAAATTTTTTGTTTTTGGGTACTGTAGCATTTTGTTTTTATTTGACAAACATTGTCCAATCATAGAGCAACTAGGCTCAAAAGATTTATCTCACAAATTACAGGTAAACTGTGCAGTTAGTTTTTATTTTCGTCTATATTTAATGCTCCATGCATGCGACCAAAGATTCGATGTGACGGTGAATCTTGAAAAATTTTGCGAACTAAACAATACTCCCCCATCTCAAAACATAAATGCCATTCTCACTTTCCAAGAAGTTAAGCACTTTTAACTTTGACCAAATTTATTTAAAGAGATATTAATATTTATAGTAGATAATTAGTATCATTAGATAGATCGTTAAAATACTTTCATAATAAATTTAATATTGCACGTATTTTATACAAACCTAGTCAAAGTTGAAAAAGTTCGACCTGCACCACACATATCATATAATGACTTCTATTTTGAGACAGAGTTAGTAATCCCTCCATATTGATAATCCAAGTCATTTTAGATAAGATTTTGGTCAAATATTGAGAATATAAGTCATAAATAACTTTTAAGTTGTTGAGTTCAGAAATGCGGAAACCATGTGATGAATAGATTTATCTTGAACCACTTTCTAATAAAATTTTCTATAAAAATAAGAAGTTAAAGTTATGCTTCGGAGATCTTGTCGCTGTCAAAAATGATTTCGGTTACCAATATAGAGGGAGTATATTTTAAACTAATTTGAAATAATCTTGGATGACCTTGCTATCCACACACACCCCGTTGTTTCTTCCCGTCTGCATCTTTAGAATTGCATCGATTCAAAATCACATCACGCCATGACCTATACGAGATTGTGGCCTAGAAATGGAAAGACGAATTCTTTTTGTTACTATACCTCTGCAACAAAGGGGCTAGGAGAACTTCTGCGTGCTATGTATAAAGAATTTGGAGATTGCTGCCCACCTATTCACAGAATGTCCCTACACGAGAAAAGTTTGGAACCTGATGACATCATGGAGCAATTTGTGCTAACCTGGAACCGTGTCCAACTGGTACGATCTTATGATCTGGAAGAGTGGTTCATGGCGATGATAGCTAGGGGACGACTCACTAGCTATACTTCCTTGCAGACTGTTTTGCCATTGTTGGGAGGCGACGACACGGTTGGGAGACGGCGACGCGGCTTGGAGGTGGCGGCGTGGTTGAGAGGCGGCGGCGAGGCGAGCTGGGAGGCGGCAGTGCTGGTAACCGAGAGGGGTCGTGGCTGGGAGGCATCGCGAGTGGGGATCCCGTGCGACACACAGCCGATCCCTTTTCCTTTGGGCCCCGCCTCAAATAGCCTCAAATAGTCCAAATAAACACTTCTTTGGGGATAGTTTTTTGGAATGGGTTAGATGCAAATAATCCTAATCTACCCCTCATGTTTGGATACTTTAGGGTATTTGAGCCCCAAATAGCTAAATCTAACTCTAACCCATGGATCCAAACAGGGCCATTGAATAGTTGTGTCAGCGAGGATCAGGACAAGTGTGCTAATTGGATATCAGGGTGGAAGGGTTCTTATTTACCTTAGAATTCCTCCAAATGCTATGATTAATTAGTTGAGTGAAGTTCAATATCATGTGGCGGTCTGCCATATAAGATAGTGTCTCTCGCGTTTGTAAGCTGCAACTCTATTCCTTGCTTATTAATATATGTTGCGAACCGAATCTTTCAAACAAAAGTATAATACGTTTTAGCTTTTTTTGATACGTAATGTAATGTAATGTAATGTAATGTAATGTAATATAATATAATATAATATAATATAATATAATATAATATAATATAATATAATATAATATAATATAATATAATATAATATAATATAATATA
>Ga0182004_10002422_pt1 | contig 14488 bp, 19 predicted proteins | sample Sormic07211540_1_FD_120479 | JGI IMG/M metagenome (GOLD analysis project Ga0182004, IMG submission 120479) | Endophyte microbial communities from Sorghum bicolor roots, Mead, Nebraska, USA - 072115-40_1 MetaG | ecosystem: Host-associated > Plants > Roots > Unclassified | place: USA: Nebraska...
ACTGCTTTCTTGATTGCCTGCTTGCATCTGCTGAGGAACTTGCTGCTGCTTGTGGACACTGAATCCTCATAGCCATATCTGCAGTCATCGTCGCCAGCCACCTTAGGCTTCCTGCCCATGCATCCCGCACCTCTTCATTCCCAGGATCTTAGAGGGTGATGATGGCAGTGACCGGAAACCCAGACCTAGGGAACCAAATCTTCTTTTCCTCTCTCTCTCTTTAATTCCAAAGCTATTCCTGCCTCTTTCAGCTCCCTGGTCAGAAACAATCTCGTCCTCGACCTCAACGATCTCATCAGAACATTCCTGTAGCTCTCTTTGTCAATTCTGCTTTGCATTTGCTGCTCATCTGAAGCGTTCTCCTCGTCATTATCATGTTCATCTGAAGAATGGTATACAGCATGATCTTCCTGTTAGTTATCCATGAGCATATGGAGCCACTTATCCACATTTTCTTTGACAACATGGTTCATGTTTTCATCATCTTCCGGTCTGGTAAAACCTCAGTGGTGATGTGCTTCACTCTTTTGAACTAGCATTGACTGATCTGTACCATACCTGGAAGTTCCATACATGCCCATTGCTCTATAGGGTGGACTTGGAAGTGATGAGGTCCTCGGTACTGAAACTGTCTCACTGGCATGATATTTCTCAGTTTTAGACTCGTAGCACTTCTGCAGGGTCGTTTTAGCCTTGTCATCTCTTGATCTTATAGGTGTACCAGTACCTCTAGATCTCATGGTCTCTCTTCTTTCCCGTCTCCTGCTATGTTGTCGTTCTTTGATGGCCAACTCTTCTAGCTTCTCCCACACCAGTGTTCTGCCTCTCAGTATTTACAGTGTTCTGTTCTATGAAGGAGATCTCCTCGGGGAGTTTATCACCTTCAGTGGTTCATTTCTGGCATTGCCGAATGCTGGAGAACGAGTTGAAGTTCCTTCTCCAATTTCTTCTTCCCCTAGGGAATGGTATGCGTCTGAATTCCTCTGATCTTCCTCCAGGAAAACCCTCAGTTCCTGCTTGAGAGGGATACTCCTCAATCTTCTTGCTGAAAGATACTTCACACTCTCACTGTGCCTCTCCTCGAGCAATCCATCATCAACATGATACCTCTTCCTTTCTGGCTTTATCTGCCTCTCCAAATCATCTCCGTTGGTACTTCTTATGGAGCTCAGTTTCAGATGAGTCACACATTGCTCTTTGGGCCTCCAATCTGGTCATGAGAGTGCTGGTTGCAGCTTGGTTCAGCCTAAGTTGTTCCTTGTACACAACGGACCTGAATTTCAAATATTCACAGATAATTAGCATCACTAAACTTCTGAATAGCACGTGCTAATGCTCTTTCAATTAAGCAATCATGCTTACTGGTGCATGGCATCTCTGATCATCTTCTCCAGCACTGCCTTGTAGTCGGACTGAGCCTCTTCCAATCAACGGCACTTTTCAACTCAGCACCTCCTCTTGATTAGGAGGGCCTCCAAGCCCTGGATGGCCACCCGCTCCTCTTTGTTCTTCTGCTTCAGCCCACTGGCCTCCTTCTCCAATTCTGTAAGCTCGGCCTGCTTCTTCTTGGCCTCTTCTCGTTGCCTCAGCGAGTCCCTAGCCACAGTTATGGACAAGTAAGGATCGCTAATGTAGCCATCAGCATCTGGGTTTTATTGTTCTCCTTTGTGGAATTAGGCCCCTATCCTGCCAAGTTGAAAAAAGAATTAACAATCAAAGGGTAAGTAGGCCTGAGCGGTCGGTTCGCATCAAGAGATTTGAGCACCGAGTTGTCAGAACCCCTAGAAGAAACAATTGCAGTAGGGGCGAGTCCTACTTTCGTTTTCATCTTAGAGAAGTGCTGCGGGATCGTGTGCGCTTCCACCACCTGCAGCGAGCTCAGCTCCTCGCTGGCACCATGGATGAACAAGAACGCGAATGCTCAGTTTCTGCACGGTCAAGAGGACCAAGAGGTACAGTAAGGTTAGCTTCCCACAGCAGCAAGCGGCCGAATGCCGGGCACCCGGCCTGGAACTAGTCAGCGGCAGAACAAGAGTACCTGAAGTCAGAGTTCTTCGAGGCAAAGATGGACAGGAACTGGTTGACAGAGACACCGAGCTGCAGATCCCACCACGTCATGAGGAACTCCAGCTTGTTCTGCTTCTTCCTGCACACCTGCCACTGCACTATCCGGAGGTTGCTCGGCACCGTTCTAGTCAATGAGGCATTGAGCTTTCTTCAGGATTTCCCCTAAACTATAAGGAAAAATAGTTCATTTTGATACTTTGCCTCTGATTGGAATCACTTGAGGAATCTTCATTATAATATCAATAACTTTTCTTAGAAGGATTAAATCAATGTCTAACTAAACTACTAAAGTAAATGGGGAAAAAAGAACAAGTATAACATGCATGGCTAAAATAGTCACATAATCCGTTCCAAATGTGCAATATTGCTCCTGCTCACATTGGTTTCATTTAAAGAACAACAATTGACATACTTCCCAAATCAAAAATGATTTGGCGTCCTCCTTATCTGCACCGTTCATCCTCGTTGCCAGATGTTCCTCCAACGGAGCCTATTGGCAACACACCTCCCAATGGTGCAGTAAAAACTTTGTGCTCATATCAAACTGAACAATGAAATTTCGCTGGAATAAATAAGAGTATAAATCCATATATTAGCTGTTGTTTGTACATGGAACCGACAAATTTGAAGTACAATAAAGCACCTTCATACAGAATTACTAGCGCACACTGCTGCAAGATATTCAGATAAACATTACAGCAAAACCAATAATAACTATGGCAAATATATAAAGGCTTGCTCCTCGCCGAACCACCAAAAACACAAATTATATGTTGATTCATGAACTATATGCAAAAAGTAACATAAGCAATTCAACATACAACACCAAGTTGGAAACAACCTTAGCCATCTGTCTTGCGGCAATAATAACATTTTACATATTGCAAGGTCTACTGAACTTTTACCAATATTCATGTGGCACACACACAACACTCATCAGGAAGAAACTCTTTACCATACGCAAACACTCTTACTGGAGGTAGCGCATTTGACTTCATTTGGACACGAGCAGTGTGTCAGGCTTCCGCTGCTTGCTTGGTGTATTTGGCTTTGAACTTGGCCTAGAGCTTGATGCATTGCTTCCGGCAGTGCCAACTGCAACAATTTGCCCCGAAGCCGCAGAAGCTGCTGCCTTGGCAGCCTTTCGTGCACTCTTGTCAAGCTCAATCAAGCTTCGGGCTGCTAAGATTGCTTGTGCCACAAGGTCATGGCATGCACGGGCATAGACGACCCTCACTGCTTCTGCCGCGGCATCACGCACCTCGGCTGGGTTCAGTGGCGCAAGCAAGCAGTGCCCAAGAACCCTCATCACTGGCTGGAGCAGCTCCCAGGGAAGTGGCACCCTCGCCTCCTTGTCATCTTCACTGCAATTCCGGCCACTGCTGTCTCCATTGATTCGCATCCTGGCCAATTCGTCCTCCAGTTCCTTCCCATTCTCAGCCTCTGAGGACATTGGCGAGACAGACCCCAAAGAGTCACCCTCCTCTTCTTCCAGATCGTTCTCATCAAGCTCAAAACGGCATTTGCAGTACTGCCCTGCCCACGCAGCCGCAGCATTGCAGGCATCCACCTTCGACGCAGCAGGCATCTGCGAAATCTTGGAGTAGTAGGCCTCAAATGCGACTCCAATAATTCCGGCGCGCTTCGTCGATTTCACCGCGGCCTGGGGCTCCAGAGGCGGCGAGAGCACTCCCACCACGGGAGTCGACTGTGGAGGGGGAATCGGCGGGGGCTGCGACCGGCGAGGGGACTTGGAGCTGGGACTGGACGCCGGCGTGTGGTACAGGGATGGGACGGAGAGGTCGGGCACCTGGACGAGGATCGGCTTCCCCTGGCGATTCTTGGCCTCGGAGGAGTACACAGCGAGGAGGACGGCCTCGAAGCCGGAGAGCGAGGACGGGAGCTCGGGTGGGAGGCGGCGGAGGTAGAGCGCCGCCAGCAGGGGCAGGAACGCGAGCGCGGCGAGGCGGAGGTCCGGGTCGGCGGAGAGGAGCGTGTCGTAGAGCCAGTGGCAGGCGGGGTCGTCGGCGCCGCCGCCCGCCCTGAGCGCGTCGGAGAGCCCCGCGTAGGCCGCGGGCGAGCGGAGGAGCGCGCGCGCCGGGCGGTCGGCGTCGGCCAGCGCCGCCACGTCGTGGGAGACCGCGGCGGGCAGGATGGAGGAGAGCGCCAGGATGCGGGACCGCGCCTGCGAGACGGACTCCCACCAAGACGGGGTCGGATCGGAGGCTGAGGCGGACGCGGAACCGGAAGGCGAGGCGGCGCCCGCGCCGGCGGAGGATGGGGAGGGAGGCATGGCGGCGACGGGGGCGGAGAAGCCGAGATGAGATCTCTCCTCGGCTGCGGAATGAGGTGGCGTTTGGAGTTTGGACTGTGGAAAATAGACGGTGGGATAGGGAAATAAGGGGTAGGAATAGGATAGCTTGTATCCCTTGTTTGGACTTTGGGTAGGGAAACGAGCATCTCTAGCAGTTTTTCTTGTTTAGGCCTTGTTTAGTTCACTTCAAAAACTAAATTTTTTTTAAGATTTTCCGTCACATTGAATCTTGCGGTACGTACATAAAACATTAAATATAGTCAAAAATAAAAACTAATTATATAAATCGTGAGATGAATCTTTTGAGCCTAGTTAATCTATAATTGAACAATATTTGTCACAAACAAACGAAAGTGCTATAGTGCCATGAACCAAAAATTTTTGAAAACTAAACAAGGCCTTAGATGCATTCAAAAACCCAAAAGTTTACAAGATTCTCCGTCACATCGAATCTTACAGCACATGTATGGAGCATTAAATATAGATAAAAAATACTAATTACACAGTTTAACTGTAAATCGCGAGACGAATCTTTTAAGCCTAGTTATTAGTCCATAATTAGACAATGTCTGTCAAATACAAACGAAAATGCTACAGTGTCCTAATCCTAAATTTTTTTGCATCTAAACAAGGCCTCTATAGTTTGTATATCTTGTTTGGGATATGTTTGGATAAGAAAATAAGAGCATCTCTAGTAAGATAAAATAGTGCCCTCCATATCTGTAAAGAAAAATTATTTTGCATAAAATTTGAGTCAAATATTGAGTTTGGAAATATAAAAACCATATAAATAGATTTATCTCAAAAAATACTTTCATAAAAATATACATATATCAATTTTTGATAAATATTTTTATAAAAACAATAAGTCCATGTATGAGAATGAGAGGTGGTATTAGGGGACTGTTGTAGATGCTTTAAGGGTTCGGATAGTTGACAATGGTTCATTAAGAGCATCTCCAAGAGTATCATATTTTTTTCCTCCCCAAATCATGTAAGTTTGAAAATCCTAAAAAAGGAATCGGGAGAAACAAAAGGCCATCTTCGAGAGTTTTCAATAATCCACTCCTAAACTAGAAGATAATTTTACATCAAAATTTTTATATTATTTCTAAATTATCATAACCACTTTTATATTTTTCTCTGATACATTTACTTCAGGAACCTATTCCTCCTCTTTATTCTTTCTCATGTCCTTCCACCTTTAGAAGAAAGCACGGGGAAGAGCGATATGCGTGACAAAGGTTGATGTTGACCTATTGCTAATTGCCAATAGATGAGGAAGAGATATGAGGTACTCTTAGAGATGCTTTTTTTCTTTTTCCCTAAAAAAACATAAATGGGGAAGTAATATAGGGTACTCTTGAAGTTGAAGATGCTAGCCTGCTGGATTTAGCGCAGCCAGAACTGCTCGGAACATTTTGATGGCCGTGGAATATAGCATTTTGCTAAATGTGTCCAGGGTCCCAACAGATTAAGGGACATTAAGAAGAATATTAATTGATCGACATTATAAGATATCAAACGCTAGCGGCGTTTTTTGAAATTCAGAATTCGATGGCCAACGCCGATCAGTCATGTATGAGTTCCTGGCTGTAACAGTCCAACGGCGGTGTACAGATGTTAGAGCAACTATTTTTTTTATTTCTATCCCTTTTTAAAACTATTTTCATATTTGATATGGAAAAAATATTTTTTAAAACTAACCCCTTTGACTGCGCCACCATACATGGCACAACACTTTAACACTATCGCGCCATGCATGATGGCGTGGCAGAGTGCTGACGTAGCCCGATTGACCCGATCGAGCTGCTGACGTGGCCATGCCGGGAGATCATGGGCCGTGTCCATGATTGATGCGCCATGGGCTGAGGTGCGGCAGCGTCCGCCACGTTATTTGCTGACATGCAAGTTGCTGCCACGTGTCGTCTCTGTCGTGTCGGCATGCATGATGCGGCAGGGTTAAAGTGTTGCGCCATAGGTCATGGCGCGTTTAAAAGGGTTAGTTTTTTTTTTTAAAAAAAAGAAAAATTCAGTGTCAAATTTGAAAATTGTTTAAAAAAGGACTAAAATAAAAAAATTCCAAATATGTGTGCAATAAGGTAGTTCATAGGATTAAAATATTTGTTATCATATAGCTAGAACATTGTGATACCAATCTTTAAAAGGGAAACAATGGATTACCCATAAAGAATAAAAATATTACTTTTTCTTACTCCTTCCTCTTTTTCTCGGTTTTGCGTAGGCTTATAAAGAGAAATAATCTTTTTATCTCATATGAGACTCTTATATGGACTAGTTATTGGCTGAAACATTATGAAAACATATTATTTAGTGACACAAAAGCTGCTTATATGGATTAATCTATACTATACTCCTAAAGCTAGACAAGGAGCCCTCTCTCACATATCACTGTTCATGGACAGTTCCCACTCACAGAACATTGTTCTGCTAACAGTAAACCCGTTAAAGAACAGTAAAAGTCTGTTAAGGAACAGTAAACCCATTAACAGAACAGTACAAATCTATTAAGGAACAGTACAACTCATTAAGACATAGTACTACCCAATAAGAAACAATAAACCCGTCTAACCGTGTGTTTGGTTGGGGTTGAGTGGGTTGAGTTGGATCCAACCCAATTTTTGGGGATGGAGTCAACTCATCCAGTGTTTGGTTGCACTTCTGCTTTTGGAGACGGAGCCGACCCGTTTTAGTGTTTGGTTGAAGGATTGGGGACAGAGCGGCTCCATTCAGTGTTTGGATGAAGGAATTCAGTGTTTGGTGGGAGCCAACCCGGTTGGAGCGGCTCCGTCCGTCAGATTTTGACGGACGGGTCCAACCCGCATCTAAGAGGAATATTCCACCCTGGAGTCAACCCAACCCTCCTATCCTCCAACCAAACAGCCACGGAAATGGGTTCGCTCCAACCCGACTCGCCCCGCTCTCCAACCAAACACACGGTAAAAACAGTTACACCCGTAAATATTTACGGGTTTCAAACATAACGGGTTAAAAAAACCCGCTTACTGCCCCGTGCGAAAGCAAGGGGCACCTGCTAGTTAGTCTATATACACTGTAGTTGTATGCGGAGCTAGTTGGAACCACAACGGTTTGTCCGTGTCATATCGCATGCAACCATAGTCGTCGATGAAAACGATCGACCCTGTTCCTCGCACTACCTTTCTTAAACTCGCAGAACTCGAACTCTTGTAGCCGTGTAGACTAGATAGTTCTTTTAACATCGCCAAGAGCACTGTCATGTCATACAAGAACATATAAGAACTCGAATGGACACCCCGTCAAATACGGATTAGACATTTAACCCAGCTAGCTCGAGCTTAGATATTGCTGTTCTTGTTTAGAAATTAGAATACTGAAGAACAAGTTTACCACAGAGAGAGGCTCCGACAAATAACGCCAATGACGACGAACCGGTTCGAAAATGCAGCTCAGATCAATAGCGATTGGAAAGTTTGAAGCCACTCGAATAAAATACGAAACAGGTCCATCAAAAGAAGTTTGGCACAACGCATGGATCTGCGCATCCATGTAGCAATGTCAAGGAGTAGATTTCAACTACTAGTTTAACATCATTTGTCAGGTCAACGCTGGAAATTTCTTTAGCACCAACACCATATCCGTAAAAGTGGTAGAAAAGTCCCTCAGTCGTCTTTGAAATTTTTTTCACATTTTGTACATGTGTAGAATATCGTCTCTCCCTCATCTGCTGAACGCATCTGCAATTTCCAGTGTCAGGAGCAATAATTGAATACATAAAACCAGGAAGGATTGGCCATCCAATGCTGAAGGATTGGTTGCTAACCTGCAAGCTGTAGTATTCGGCTTCTGGATGGTCGCAAAATTTACAGGTTTTATTTGTCTATTTGCAAAAACCAGATTTTGTGAATATCCCAGAATAACAGAAATTATTCGACTAGCAATACATTTTAAGGACAAACTACTTACCTTTGGTCTTTGCACAACAATTTCCTCCGTCAGTGTCTTTAACCCTCTTCGAATGTCCTGCAAAAAAGCACACGGTAAAAAACAAGAAGCACATTGATGATTGAAACAGTCTATTTCAGTATATCTGACAATTAGTTTCTGCTTGAACACATACAGGATATGAGGATCTGTTTGGCTCAGCGTATTTGCACCTGTAATGGTTCACACTGCTACACATCACGTTGGTTTGGGCTGGAAACGATAACAAGGGATCCTATATGGTCCTATGAAACATTTTTACCATACACCTCCCTTTGTTATCTAATTAAGCCGCACAGACGCAACTACTTTCCACTTCCGTGACCCCTCTCTGCTTGCACTCACCACCAGCACCCATGCCCGGCGACCCCAACTGCCTTGCTGCATCCACACCGGTGAGTATTGCTGAGTGTCGATCCCCCGTCCCCTCCCTCTCCCTCTCTAGCAACCTTTTCTCCAAAACCCTAGCCATATTTTCAAAACCCTAATGTTGATCATTGCAGTTCTCATTGCTCCCATCAAAACACTAATGGAAATGAAAACATTCCCAAAGCCAACCAACAAATGATGCTTTCAGTTCCACTGTAAAAGCTAGCACTGTCGATTACATTCCCATTACTGTTCCCAGCATTGAACCAAAAAGCACCTCAAGTCCAGCAATTAAAATTTCCATTTAGCAACTACGGCATGCTGCAAAAGCTTAGTCCGATAACACATCCCATAGAATTCCTTGGTAACACATCCCATAAAATTCCTTGTCCAATATAGCATATGGTCCGTATGCACTAGCCTAAAAAGCCATCAGTGTTTAGAGCAACTCCAATAGTTTTGCAAATTTTGTTGGGCAAATGTTATTATTTGCCAACTCCTAAAACGATATGAGGAGGGAATAAAAAGGGCATCTCCAAGTGTTTGGTAATTTTGACTTGGCAAAAAAAATTCTACTGGTTCTGGAGATCAACGAAGAAGCATCATGTTGTCAGCTTGCTATAAAAGTGCGCGCATGCAGAATGCCAAGCCTATTCCAGGTGTGCATAAATGACAAGAAAGGAGGAGAATTTGCCAACTTGCTATAAATGCCAAGCCCAATTGCCAACAGTAGATTTTGAGAGTTTTGACAAAAAAATAAGAATGTCAAACCTATTTGCAAAACTGTTGGAGTTGCTCTCAACTGTTACTGTGCTAAACAAGATATATTTACACTAGAACTCACCAATCACGGCAATTTCCATAATGTCAGAAACATGCCCATCTTCCTATGTCGCGTGTTATCCTCCCAGAAATTCCCTAGACCTAGAGCGAATGGCCTCAGCAGTATGGTTGGCAATGGCATAGGTTCAGGATGGGGAAAATTTTGATAGAAAAGTTCTTCTAGGCTATGCATTTTCGTCTAGCTTACATAAGGGGATGGGAATAGCCTCAGGAGTCAGGAAAGGGAGCCGTGAGTTTACCTCGGCGGTCATGGTGTACTGTATTTGTTTCCCTTCCATCTCTGCGAACCGGGGGGGAAAATATTAGTCATTATTATCGCTTAATCGCACACATCAACGAACTGGCACAGGAGAAAAGGGACCTTTGGCACCGCGCTTGAAGCCGCATAGAGGGCAGGAGGCGGAGTGGACGGAGTCGAAGGTGAGGAGGGTGCCGCATACGCCGCAGAAGAGAAAATCGCGCGCCTGCCAGAACGCCATGGCAATCGGTTGCTCGGCCGCCCAGTTCCCGCTACCGCGCCGCCGCCGCCGCCGCTTGCTGGAAAACGCTCCCTCCCCGCGCACGAAGCCAAGCGCCGCCTCATGCTGTGTGGCCTCGTATAGGGTTTTTCGTGGGCCCGATCTTGGCCCAATGGGCCTGCCTAACTTGGAAGTGCCTCGTGATATCATGCATCTCTACGCTAAGACTAGGAGTAGTTTATGGGTGGCCTGGCAGTGATGAATTAAACTAAGCTCTCACAAAAGCAACTAGTGATAAGTGGCACTGGCAGCTCGACGGGGAAGAATAACAATGCGTATGGAATAATAGTACGTAGTAGTATTACTTTTAGCATAAGAACATTCCGTTTTCTCCGACTACCATAGCTTTGTTTACCATTGTTGTGAACTTCGTGTCCTTGAACAATGGTCTCTAGCCAGCTAACGCTAGTTTTTTTTTCTCCTTCTTTGTTCGACAACACTTTATACCTTAAACTGATTGCAATAAACTTCTACCGTCCGGATTTTGGGGCATGGTTCATTACTACACATTACCTGTACGGCGGCTGTACCAGATTTCAAGTTCTATTTGAAGGAGCGAAGTGTGAAAGAAAAGCTTTGCGTTTTCCGCTTATTGAGGCACCTCTTTTACCCTGTATATGCGTTTGTTACCAAAAGCGAAAGGAGACAAGAAAAGTTAAGAGGAAAAAACAACGGTAGCTACAGCCTACTACAAATTGAGACTAGATATATTCCTTTCTCAGTTTCTCACACTCCTCGTCTCGTTTCCAATGCTCCTAACCCAACTCCAATAAAAAACAGACCAAAGTCTTAATTTTATATGGGACCCACCTGTCATTGACAAATTCTACATCAACTCCACCATTTGTAATTCTTGTCTTGATTTATAGGTGGGGAGAGGAAAGTGGATGAGACCCACTGGATAGGGGGGGGGTCTTGATGTGAGGGGCTGAAACTATAATTTAGGAGGATATAGAAAATGGGAGCCCGGGTAAGAGGGGGGTTGGAGTTGATTTTTTTAGATCAAATCCCTAGATTTAAAATAGGGACTTGTTTAGGAGGTGGGCTGGAGTTGCTCTTACAAGTTATTATGTAAGTTATTTTGGTTTTTTTTCATACATATATACTAGAAGAACACCTCATGCATTGCTGCGGGAAACTACTAATTTAAAATAAAAATTTAAGTATTTATATAGTTCTTAGGAAAGAGATTATAAACTAATATTAGTGGATAGTGTGGACAACTAAATATATATTAGTGGATGATGTGTCTCGTTGACACAAATATCATAATTGTTCGTGCTAGTGAACTTAAATTGCAAGTGATAATGGGCTGCTAAGGTGGATACCCTGCATGCCAAGAAAAAAATGCTAGTGGAGTTTTACTTTATAAAAGTATAAGATTATTTGTATTATGTATTTAGACATAGTATATATTTAAATACATAGCGAAAACAATATGTTTAGAAATGATTAAAATGTTTTACAATTTGAACTGAAAGGCAGTACATATTAAAAGCAATGGATTTGGAAAAACCAAAATAGTTTGAAAACAAAGGAAATAGTTGATTTGAAATATGTTAAACTTGAGTACATGTAAGAGGCAGAGGTGATGTGCAACAGCAATACCTCATACTAGTAACATAAAAAGCAGCACAATCGATAGAGTAAAGAAGAAGGTATCAATTTATAAAGTGAAACAATGGGCGGCTCTAAAGTGGAGGGACGCATGCTACGTGTCCTCTTGGCGCACGTAGTCACGTGGACCACCACCATTTCTTCACTCGTTTAGAATCAACAACGGACATTCTCACGGTTTGCCGTCGAGTGTTTTGCCCATGTTTATATTTCTCCACCGGTTAGAAATTAGAATCACCACGAAGTTTCCCTCTCTCCTTTGCATCAAATCATCATCATTTTCCCACGGCGCAGTGTCCTGGTTTGGTCAGCCGCCGCACAAAAAAACAAATTAAATGCCGCGGTCAACCACCACGGTCGACAGCAGGCGGCACTCGGCGGCAGCAGCCAGCAGCGCCGAACGGGTCGAGTCGAGCCGCGATCCGACTGGGAGCGCCCGCGCAGGCCCCTCGCGGGTGGGTGGGCCGGGTCAGCCCCGGTACCACGCGCGGAACACCCGACAGATTCCTTGTCGAAACTGTACTTGCATTCCTGGAGGCCTCAGCGGCAGCGCCCCACTCATCAGTCTCAGATCCGCGTCGTCGCTCGCGGCCCCTCCCCTCCCCCTCCCCCTCCCACCCTCCCCGTGCGCCCCCAATTCCCACTCCACCCCCGCGCGCCCAGACACGCCGAGAGGGAGAGGGAGAGGAAGCGACAGCCAGCAGCCGAGGCGGCCAGCGCACCGCAGGCATGGCCACTCCCACTTCCAGTGGCGACGGCTCGCCCCCGGGCTCCTCCGATCTCGTGCCCCCCTCCTACCCCGAGGCAAGCCTCCCTCCGTTCCAACCCTACCTCCTTCTCCTTCCCTTTCCTCCCCTCTGCGCGGCTCCTTTCCGCCAGATCTACGCCGATCTGCCGAATTGACTGACCCCCCTGCGCCTGCCCTGCCTGCTGCAGATGATCGTCGCCGCGATCGCCGCGCTCGCCGAGGAGAACGGCTCCAGCCAGGCCGCCATCGCGCGCCGCATCGAGGCGGAGGCCCGCGGCGACCTGCCGGCCTCGCACCCCGCGCTCGTCGCCGCCCACCTCTCGCGCATGTCCGCCGCCGGGGAGCTCGTCGCCGTCGCGGGGGGAAAGTACGCGCTGCCCCCGCCCCCACCTCCGCCGCCGGCCCCGCCGGCGCTGGAGTCACCGGCTGACGACGAAGAAGAAGAAGACGACTGCGCCGACGACGAGGAGGAGGAGGAGGAGGAGGAGCCGGAGCCTCTGCCTATGCCGCAGCTGCCCGCCAAGCGCGGGCGCGGGAGGCCCCCGAAGCCGCGGCCCGCGGGCTTCCCGGCCGGCGTGCCCGGAGCTGCCCCCATCGGCGCGCCTGGAGCTGCCGCGTCCCCCGCCGCAGCGCCGCGCCGGCGCGGCCGCCCGCCCAAGCCGCGGGACCCGCACGCGCCTCCCAAGATCCCGCGCCCGCGCGGCCGGCCGCGCAAGAACCCGCTTCCAGAGGGGATGGTCCCGCGGCCGCGCCCCGGCGCGCCGACGTCGGCCAAGGCTGCGCGCCCGCAGTTCGCCGAGGTCGGCTTCGTGTGATGCCGAGGAGCTCTCGCCCGCCGGCTGGCCGGCCGACCGGCCCAGGGGCGGCGGCGAGCTGGCGCAAGCTAACATTTTGCCCTTGTTCCAGCTCTTGTCTGTCTGATGATGTGGGTTTCGTCTCAGTTCGTGTGGTTGTTGTCTAATCCGGGGAGCGTGTAGGGGCAGGAGTCTGAGTGGAGGCAGCTTCGGCGTCGGTGCCGGCGGCCGGCGGTGTGTCGTGTTTCGTGGTGTTTCTCTACCTTACTATTGGGTGGGTGGTGGCCGGAGTGGTGTGGCTCCGGCGGTGTATCCTGTGTCTCCTTGTCGCGCTCGCGCAATGCAATGCAGTTAGTCTGATCGTTTCATTTGCTAGTCTTGTCTTGATCCACGGAATTCTGTTTAGCTCAGCCAACAACCAAGAATTGCAGTGATCTTGTAGTTGCCTTGGCTGATGGGTGGATTGTGTTCTTGCTGCAACGCATTCGCCCTTTGTGTTCGAAAGGTCGCATGGAATATGCTTGCTTATAGTGTTTTTCGACTGCCATCAGCCTGTTTCGATCTGCCGTTCCGTTAGTGACGATGATGAATTTGCTGCTGTGCTGATGCATTGTGAATGGGATCCATGAGCACTATCGGTGTGACACCTGACACCTGTTTGTGACATGACACGGCAACTGTGTCTGATGAAACGCGTGTGATCTGCTGACGTATAGAAGCTGATCACCGGTGGTCCGATGTCAGTTCTGGCGATGGTGACACCGACACTGGCCGGTCCTAGGTTTCATGGAGGCACCAATGCGATACGGGATAGTCAGCTACAGCAGCAAAGGCTGTTGAACAGTGGTAGGTGGGCTGAGCATGACACATTCTGATGCTTGTCTCTTACGCAAGCTGCGGCTACTGGCTGTGATGTTTCTCGCGTAGTCGTGTTAGCTTAAGATCACGATCTGTTATAAAATCTCACTTGAGTAGGAAGTAGACTGCTTTCAGTGTGGCAGCCTTGAAATTAACGGAGTTTGTTGGGAATTTTCAGCCTGGCTGCAGTTACAGGCTGTTTGGGCGTCGCCTTCAATGTTTCTGCCAGTTCACCATATGCTCATCAGCTGAGGGCCTTGTTTAGTTCGCAAAAATTTTCAAGATTCTCCGTCACATCGAATCTTTGGTCGCATGCATGGAGCATTAAATATAGACGAAAATAAAAACTAACTGCACAGTTTACCTGTAATTTGTG
>Ga0182004_10002423_pt1 | contig 14487 bp, 10 predicted proteins | sample Sormic07211540_1_FD_120479 | JGI IMG/M metagenome (GOLD analysis project Ga0182004, IMG submission 120479) | Endophyte microbial communities from Sorghum bicolor roots, Mead, Nebraska, USA - 072115-40_1 MetaG | ecosystem: Host-associated > Plants > Roots > Unclassified | place: USA: Nebraska...
AAAAGATTCGTCTCGTCAATTTCGACCAAACTGTGCAATTAGTTTTTATTTTCATCTATATTTAATACTTCATGCATGCGTCTAAAGATTCGATGTGACGGGAAATCTGAAAAATTTTGCAAAATTTTTTGGGAACTAAACAAGACCTTAATACTCTATGCATGCGTCTAAAGATTCGATGTGACGAGAAATCTTAAACATTTTTGGGTTTTGGGGTGCAAGTAAACAAGGCCTTACTTCCACTCCAAAATCCAAAATTTTCAAGATTCTCCGTCACATCGAATTTTTAAACACATACATGAAATATTAAATATAGACGAAAATAAAAACTAATTTCACAGTTTGGTCGGAATTTGCGAGACGAATCTTTTGAGCCTAATTAGTCTATGGTTCGACAATAACTACCGCAAACAAACGAAAATACTATAGTGTCACAAAATTTTAAACACGGTCCCAGTTCACCACACGACAGAGACGCGGCAAGTTGGCTCCGACGCAGGCAAAGCAGCACAGCAGTCGTTTTCTGCCGCCCGCCAGGTCGCCACCAAGACTGTTCTAAACTTTTTAAAAAAATTTCATTTATTTTTAATAAATATTATCTAATCATAAATTAACTAGATTTAAAAATTCATCTCGTAAATTAAAGATAAACTATGTAATTAGTTATTTTATATTTATATTTAATGTTCTACGTATGTGTTACAAGATTTGATAAGAGAAAATTTAAAAATTTTTGCAACCCAACTCCGATCGCAACGAGCAGAGGTCCAGTGTTACCGTCGTGGTCGGTGGTGTCGTGCGGATGTACCGCGGCTCTCTTCCTTTCAAGCAAGTCTCGTCCACCGGGGACACGGGACAAGGAGGCAGGTGCAACCACCGCCCCGGCGGTCGAGGTCGAGCTTGTGCTGCTTGTGGGCGAAGACGGCGGTTGCTTGACGCCAAATGCAAACGCCCAGGCAGGCCCCAGCAGGCGCGCGACGCGGGGGCCGGAATCAAGCCTGCCGCGGGCGGGCGCGTGCCGACTTCGGTTCCGGTTCACACACTGCGCGCAGCTGGGTTGGAGCTGGACATGATGGCGCACATCGGCACAAGTCAACTCGTGACCCGGTGACTAGTGAACAGTGATCCTAAATTCTTAGAGCAACCCCAATGTAGCAGCAAAGTAGTTCATAGGGAATAAAATACTCTCTATCAGCTAGCTGAAACATTGTAGAGGTAGTCCATATAGCAGTCTATAACAAAAGGTACCCATAACCCTATGGACTACCCATAAGCAATAAAGAAATGTTATTTTTTCTTTCCATGCTCTCTCTCTTGTGTCATGATACATGCGATAGTTGGAAAGAATAATTTTTAATCTCTAGTGGACCCCACCTTATAGACTACTTTGTTGGCTGAACATTGTGAGCAAATAATAATAACTATGAACTACTTATGTAGGCCCCATGTATATGGACTACTTGGTCCATATATATTGAGGTTGCTCTTATAATTTGAGATATTATAAGTCATTCAAAGAATCTTGGAGAGTCAAAGTTTTTCAAGTTTGACTAAATTTATATAGCAAAATAATAACATTTTTGGTATCAACCAAGTATCATTAGATTCTTTGTTAGTTATATTTTTATAGTATACATATTTTATGACATAAATCTTTATATTTCTCTCTATATTTTTAGTCAAACTTGAAAATGTGGAATGACTTATAATTTGGAACGGAGTGAGTATCTAGAAAAGTCAAAATATCTTATAAATATTAAAATTTTATCATATAAATATAATTAAATTTAAGATGCTTTTACTCTTCAGAATTTTGAAATACCTTGTAATTTATGATGGAGGGGTACTATCAATTATCATGTAGGGAGTTATTTAAGTAAAATTCAATGGATTTTTATATATTTTGTGCCCTTCAAAGAGCCATCCTCGTTCTTCGTATTTGGCCATCGGAAAATCCATAATAGAGTACGTCTATATTTAAAAATCCAGTTAAATAGGCTATTAGAGGGTATTTTTTCACTAAAAATCTTTATTCCTATACTTAAAAAAATAATATAGAGTCTCTTAGAGTTGATCTGACATTTTGGTTCATTTCCCCCACTTAAATTATGTAACAAGACGGCTGTTAGCACGAGAGGTACGGTGTCATTTTTCTGTGATGTTTGTGTTTGTGAAGGCGGAGTGGACAAAACACGTGTAACATGTTTTTTTCACATGTTTTTTTCACTAGTGTATTTGTAATCTCTTGTAGTGAGATGTCACATTCGTTGTCGTGTGAGGTCATAGATATTTGCAAGATGGCCATGCCTATATGACTTTGAAAAATAGATACTTTTAGCATAACTTAGGCCTTGTTTAGAAGCACCTAAAATTCCAAAAGTTTACCAGATTTTACATCGCATCGAATCTTTAGACGTATATATGGAGCATTAAATATAGATTTAAAAATAACTAATTACACAATTTGTTTGTAGTTTGTAAGACGAATCTTTTGAGCCTACTTAATCTATGGTTGAATAATAATTATCAAATACAAACAAAAGTGCTACAATGTTAAATTTCAAAAACTTTTGGCATCTAAATAAGGCCTTATAGGATTGCTTGCAATATAGTCGTGGCTGAAAAAAAGTAGTTGCAAGTTATATTTATGATGCTAAGGACACTAAACCTCACACACAGTACAACAGGATCACTGGATCAGCATCGATGTCAAAATTCGTGTATGGCTATTTTGTCAGTATTTCTCTCATCGTAACGAACTTGTGGAAATATTATTATTTTTTTGGGAGCACCGGAGCCTCTACTTTGACTAGCTGCTTGTTTTTTTTTAAAAAAAACTCAACATCATATTGTGTAATGGGAGGCCCGATACTTAACTTTCTCGCTCGTAATTCAGCCTGGGTTTATCAACACCGTGAGGAGTCGCTTCACTATTTTTAAAATTTTAAGTACTGTAGGACTTTCTTTGTATTTGATAATTATTATCCAACCATGAACTAACTAGCTCAAAAGATTCATCTTGCAGATTATAGACAAACTGTGTAATTAGTTATTATTTTTATTGATATTTAATGCTTCATGTATGTGCCGTAAGATTCAATGTGATAGAGGTTTTTGAAAAAAAATAGTACTTTTTGAACTAAACAAGACCATATTCTAATACATATCTCGTGAGTCGTGATAGTAGAATTCACAATCGCATTTTTATGGAGGAGGAACGACCAATGATGCAAAAGACTGTGTAATCTCGTCAACCACATGAAAAAAATACTGACCGTAAATGCTTTAGCTCACAATCAATTCTTCGGAAAAGCTATTTCTTAGATACGACTAAACAAGTTACAAGATCTACTTGGATCGTGAGTTCTATGAACATTTTCAAGAGATCTTCATATTTTATTCTTAAAATGTGGTGTTTGACAACTTTTAAATTAGTATGAGAAAAAAAAAGAAAATATTTGGTCTTATATTTTGTACCTGTAACCATGATTTCATTTCTATATTAAATCCTTCCACTAAATTTTTCTCTCTTATGTTTTTCTCACTTGGAACCCTGGCTGTCTTTCTTCTTGATTACTACACGGGCCGAGAAACTCAGGATACGCCTTCCTAGACCGAGCGCATATATACGCACTCGAGATAATTTTTTGCGAGTTGGAAAAAGATGGGAAGGGAAAATGCCAGACTATTGGAGAGAATTTTTTCTTATTTTACAAAAAAATAAGGATGAAAAAGCTAGATGACAAACTGTCGAAGATGGTCTAATGCCATGTTTGGTTGGCGTTAGTTAAGTTTAACTGCCATCACATCAAATGTTTTGATACATGCATGAAATATTAAATATAGACCATCTACGAAACTAAAAACACAGTTAGAGAGTAATTTACGAGACAAATCTTTTAAGACTAATTAGTCAATGACTGGACACTAATTATCAAACAAGACAAAAATACTATAGCACCCGTTACACTTTAACAAACCCAACCAAACACCCCCTAATATTACCATCTTAATTAGCATAAACACATTTCTCTATTTCTCACATAAAGACTTGTCATGATTAGATCACCTAGAACTAGAATTTAGTTAGCTCCATTGTTGTTTTGATATATGTATACACAAACTGAAAGCAAAAAGCTTTTAAGGACAAAAAATGACGTGCGAGGAATATTACATTGGTATCCAAAGATGCCCTAAAACAGTCGTGCAAATGGTTTGTTTTATTGTTAACAGAAGAAAGGTGTATGATTAGCGTGACTAATGATCATCGAAGACAGAGAAAGCAAACCAACAAAACGGCCCGTTTGAGAAAGAAAGTCAGAAAAAAACAGGCACGCGAGAGTCTATAAAGAAATGTAGGTAGACTAACACGCAAGCCAAGATCAAGTCTTCTCCGGATTAGCGCTAATCAACATCTACCACTCCACATAATCCTAGCGTTTCGCGAGATTAATTCAGCTTCCCTCCTACCATATCATTTTCAGATGTTCTATAAAAGGGACGGATTTTCAGTTAACCTTTTTTATTTCCTGCCGTAGTTTGGGTCTTTTTTCCGATTTTCTATATTCCTCGTGGGTTTATTTGGTTTAAAGTCCAAAAGAGAAGAGAAGGGAAGCAAGCAAGACTGAGCGGAGGCGAGCTGTGCGCCTTGCTCCTCTCCCCCCTGCTCTCGTCAGATCCAAACCCCACGCGGGAACCCAAACCCTAGCGCCCATTCGCGCCGCAGCAAGGGCGACGAGACGATGAGGGGCGTTAGGGCGGATGGTGGCGGTGGCGGCGCCGGAGGCGGAGGTCCGTCCTCGTCTTCCACCGCAGGTGATCCTTTCTTGCGGCTATTTTCGGTGTGATTTTGTTGGGATTTTGTCGAGTGCCGTTCTGATTGTTGCGTCCTCGGGACTTTAGCGGTGTCCCTGCTGCGTCGTTTCTGGTGCGCTTGCCGCCTGACGATTTTTCGGGTTGTTGGACTGGATTAGCTAAATTCGCCACTTCTTTTTCCTTATCCTGCAGACAACTCGCGCTTCGACGCGGCGCAGTACTCCTTCTTCGGCAAGGCGCCCATGCAGGGGGCGGAGCTCGGTGGCCTTTTGGATGGAGGTGTAGACGGCGATGGTGGTGGATTCGGTGGACCTGATGATGGTGGCTACCAGTTCTCTTCTACAGGCGAGGAGGTGCGCTCTTTTGTCTTGCAAAGTTGGCTTTGCCACTTTTTAATGTTTTTTGTGCACGGGATGCTTCAGATAGGTTTTGTTTTGTTTTGTTGGTGCTTGTTACTATTGGAATGAATAGTGAGAGCTGAGAGTGACCTGAGCGATATTTTCTGCGGTAGGACTGGTAGCATGTGATTTTGATGCGTGGTAGTGGATACTTCTGCACCAAATAGACCAAATTGTGTAGTCTAACTTTTAGGTTTCAGGCTCAATATTTGGTGGAATTGAGATTCATACCTCTAGTGTACAAAGGCAAAGGCATGCCATGTACATTTAAAATTAATCCTATTCTTATGGGTAATTGTAAATATAGAATCATGTGTGACAAATGGTCAATGGATAAGAAATGTAGAACCTTTTTTTTTTCTGCTACTCACTACTCCTTCCATTCCAAATTGTAGGACGTTTTTGACTTTTCTAGATACATAGCTTGTGCTATGCACTTAGATATACACAATGTCTAGATACATAGTAAAAGCAATGCGTCTAGAAAAGCCAAAACTTCTTACAGTTTGGAACGGAGGGAGTAGTTATTAGGTTGTGTTTGAACATTATTGAAACTACCTAAATAAATAACATCAGGTATGATGCTTTATGTCTGGCTGAGGTAGTTTGAAGAAAGCAGAAAAATATATATTTTTAATGATATTGTTTCTGAATTAGCCTTCCGCCTTCCTAACTATTTTAGCAGAGCCTCCATTGTGTTTGATTACTCCATAAAATTGTTTTTGTCCTTTTAAGCTATTTCCATTGTAGCATTCAGGTAGGACACATCAGTGTTCAATGAATTTTCCATCTTGAAAGGAGTATATGCTTTAGCTGCTGCCATGCTGTTGCTGTAGTGTTTAAAACACAGTTACATTCAGCGCTAGACCTTATATAGATGCTGTTACTCAACCTTTCTACTTATTTCCATTGTATTTCAGTTATTGATTGTTGTAGTTACCTTTTCTCTATCATGCAAATCTTTCTTTCTTTCAATAAATATGTTTAGTTATGGGTGCTGCTAGGGGCTAGGGCTTGAGATTGGAGTACACTTGGGAATAGTACCCAATCAAACATTATGTAATCAGTTACTGTTTTTGGTATATAAGTGGCACTTGGAGGTGTTGACAGGTATAGTTATTGTAGGAACTGCGCATGAGCAAAACAGCTCATTTTCTTGAATTTCATCAGTGAGTATGGTTTGTACCTGTTGTATTGTCTAGATCTGGATAACATTCCTTTTGGTATACCTTTGAAGTTTGAACACAGTTAGATTGCTTTGATTGGATTATAGACTTACAGTATACAATGGTATGTAAGATTAGCTACTTAACTTTTAACATTAGATTCTTGATGACGAGCTAAGGTCGTGCGACCAATTTGTTTCATAGGTAATCGTAAGAATTAACTATTGACCAAATCGAACCCTTAACTATTTGAGGCATTTGCTCTTTCTTTCCCTCAGTTCCTTTTCCTGTTTGCTCCTATTCTTTCTATATTTCATCATGATCATTTGTTTGCCTTCTGTCTTCCTGCAGATTGATTGTATCAGTAACTTGTCGGAAATTGATGATCTTGCAAGCACTTTTGCAATGGTTAGTGCCTTTATTCCACTAGCTTGATCAGTGATCGCTTCAATTTGTGTCTTCTGCTTACCTAAGTATTGAGGATATATTTGTTTCATATATATTTTACTGTATCCCTGGTAGTAAATGTCTGTTTGGCCAGCAGGTGTTTGAAGGTTTCTTAAGCTATGCCATTTACTCACTATAGTGCTTTTCTTTAATATAGAAGTCAAAATGTTAAAAATAAGAAAAAGAAGTCTGTGTATAGCACCTTTCACAAGCCATTTCATTTTTGGCCTTGCACACAAAAGAGATTAGGTGACAAAGTATTGTCAATTAGTCGAGTTCATCTAGTCATAGGCTCGGATTATATTATGGAACTTGAAATTACATTGCCCTCTACCTTAAGTTTTTTTTTTAATTTCATTATGTGGTCACTGGTCAGTAGCTACACGATGCTTCAAATTATTCATTATTATACTCTTTTATAATATTGTAATTCTTTTTTCCGACTTCCTGCACTTCATATACACAGTTGAACCGAAGTATTAGCGGGACAAGGAATCCTGGAGTTATTGGTGACAGACGATCAATTTCGAGGGAAAGTAAGTAACAGTTCTGCCCTCCATTACCACTAAAGCTTAACATTGCACAAGTTACGTCATAAGTCGAGGACAAGATTATTACTTTTAATCTTTACCTTTGCACGGCAAATGATTTAGTGATTTACTCACCTTGCTTTAGCTACTGATCTTTGATATGGCATGGTTTCATTTTGTATCTGGTTTCCTTATAGGTTACATCTTGAACGCTGTATATTCTTATTAGTCTAAAATAGCTCTTGACAATGTAAATATGTTACACTTGCTATGGCACTCTGAAGATAAGATATTTTGCTGATGGGCAATCCAAAGTCATGCTTATTTTGTCAGAACGTACACCACATATTTGTATATAATATTTACAAGAAAAGGCACATAATCTCTAGTTTGCTGTTGGTAAAAAAGAAAAAGAAAAAGAAAAAGAAAAACTGCATTCATGTCCCAATGTCTAGGTTCTTGGGCTGACCATCAGCCTGTTGCAAGTGTGCTTTCTGAATCACTATTATTGATGCAATAGTAATATGTTGCCTTGTTTAGAAATATAACTGTGATGCCACCTTTTACATTTTTATATTCTTATTAAGTGCCAATATTCACTGTGCCATATAATGTCGTACTTCAGGTTCTTTGACTGCTGATTGGGCTCAAGATGCTGACTTCTCCAATTGGGTAGATCAGGATATACTAGATGGTGATGAATCCCTGGACAGCAAACAATGGTGCTCGCAGCTGCAATCTTCATCTCACTTTGGAGAGTCTAAACCACTGTCTCGTACATCTTCATATCCCAATCAACCACTACAGCACCGCTCAAGTGAACCTATTCTTTTGCACAGATCTACTTCATTTACATCCTATCCACCACCAGGTGGAAGTCCTGCATTGCCTTATCCTGCTCAAGGTCTTACACGGCACTCAAGCATTCCATCACCTGGTGCTGGTCACCACATGGGTTCTCCGAGTTCATCGCTTTCTGGTTCCCCATATCATATGCCTGGTCTATCTCATGGACTGCCTTATGGACGAAGCATGTCTTACACCACTGGAGATCTGTCAATGAACAATGTCCTACAAAATGAGTGGTCAAACCAAGCTGGCCCACTTGCCTTTGATCATCTTAACCGGCGGCACAGTTTATTGCAGCCACAGTTATCTGTTCCAAGTAGCTCAATGTCTTCATTGCTTTTTTCTCAGCAGCACCAGAGATTACCACCAGGCCAGCCGCCTCTTCAGAATTACATAAACATGCAGCCTCACCTATTCTATCATCACCAATCTCCTGATGTTCCTTCACCAAGAGACAAGCGATCAAGGTCAGGAAGAGGAAAGCACAACATACGCTTTTCTCAACAGCCTTCTGATGCAGGTAGCCAGAATAGTGAGAGTTCAGGGATAAAGTTCAGATCCAAGTACATGTCATCTGAAGAGATTGAAAGTATCTTAAAAATGCAGCACTCTGGAAATCACAGCAATGATCCTTACATCGATGACTATTACCACCAAGCTTGCAAAGCCAAAAGATCTGTAACTTCTCAGAAGTCCAATTTCTGCCCTATGTCAATAAAGGACTTCCCCTCAAAATCCCGGTCTGGTGTTGATCAGCATTCATATCTACAGGTTGACGCTAATGGAGGAGTTTCATTCTCTGCCATACGTAGACCTCGCCCTCTTCTTGAAGCTGATTTGCCTGGATCTGGTGATGGTTTTTATGATCATAAGTCATCCACAAGGCCGCTGGAGAAAGAACCAATGCTTGCAGCCAGAATAACCGTTGAAGATTCTCTTCGTCTTCTTCTGGATGTTGATGATATTGATCGGTTTTTACAGTCTAGCCAGCCACAGGATAGCAGTTTCCAACTGAAGCGAAGGCGACAGGTCCTGCTTGAAGGCTTAGCTACATCACTTCAGCTTGTTGACCCTTTTGGCCCCAACAAACCTGGCCATTCAGGTGGATTGGCCCCTAAGGATGACCTAATTTTTCTTCGTATTGTTTCTCTGCCCAAAGGACGGAAGCTTTTGGCGCGCTATCTTAGACTTCTTGTCTCTGGAAGTGAGCTGACCCGGATAGTTTGCATGGCTGTTTTCCGACATCTTAGGAGCTTGTTTGGGGGCTTGCCGTCAGACTCTAGTGCTGCAGAAACAACCATTGGTCTTGCCAAGACTGTTTCCTCTTGTGTGCACCATATGGAACTCAGTGCTCTGAGTGCCTGCCTTGCAGCTGTTGTCTGTTCATCGCAGCAACCACCTCTCCGACCACTTGGTAGTGCTGCTGGTGATGGGGCCTCTGTGGTAATCAAATCTGTGCTGGATAGAGCGACTGTGCTACTGGCTGATCCTCATTCCGCAGCCAACTACAGCAGATCAGCACGTTCACTTTGGCAAGCATCATTTGATGCCTTCTTTGGACTCCTGACGAAGTACTGTGACAGCAAGTATGAAAGTATTGTGCAGAGGTTTGCCATGCAGGGATCCAACTCCATGGGAGGACCTGAAACCACCAAAGCAGTCAGCAGGGAAATGCCTGTTGAGCTGTTACGTGCAAGTCTTCCTCATACTAATGAACAGCATCGTCAGACACTGCTAGATTTTGCTCGGAAATCTACACATGTATCTGGTTTCAGTCCTAATGCTAGCCGTGGACTCATCAATTCTGAATCAGTTCCAGGTTAACACCACTGAAGAAACCTGGTGATCGTTTGTTTTGATTTATATGGCACTTTGTCTTCAGATGGCAATTCTTATATCTGGAGACATGCCTGTGATCTCATCATAAGGTGCGAGCTTGGAGAAGTTCCATTGGCTCAGTGAAGTTAGCATTCAGGATTTGACTGTAGGATCGAGATGTTATATTTATAGACTGAAAACCAACTTCATGTAGGTCTGTCTTATTATATATCGCCCTCATGACGGTTATAATTGACTATGCATGTATGTATCCTGCTGTAACTGTGTAGTGGACTAGTGGTGAACAGAACATCTATTGGAGATAAGCTATTGACTTATTTTCTCCCAAAGAGAACATTAGTGGGTGGATGGATAGCAACAGCTTAGGGGGTGTTTGGTTTGAGGAACCACTTCATTCTAGATGAAGTAGTGCATCATTAGTCTGCTCTTCAAATTTTGTATACCCATTCCTCCTACTAATTATTAGTTTGTGAGGAATAAGGTGGTGATGGATCAGCTTGTTACACTCTGTAAACCAAACAAAAAAGTGTGGAGTGAAAAGATAGTGAACTATATTCCTCAAACTAGACACCTCCGTTTGTTTCTTGTGATGCTTGCTTCAGTTGGATATATGGAAGTGCATGAGTGATGCGCTTGAACAATTTAACCAACAGGTTGTTTTGCTGCAGTTACTGTTATTTGTATGGTTATTAGTATAGCTATATTGGTGACACTATCTGCTGGTCTGTAGTTTATTGCTGAGGGCATTTTCTGTGTTCATTTATCTCTGTTTTGTAATAGGCTGCAAAGGATGATGCTTGCCAGATGCAGTTTATTTTGTGTGCATCAAGGGTTGTGTGGAAACGATTGTTCTGCAACTCTGTGTTGTGTGTAATGATTGTTCTGCGACCCTCTGATAGCTCCGATCGCTTCTGCTTCAAGCCGCTGCAGCTCTGGCTGCACAGCTTCACCTGCTGGCTGCTGCATGCTGTAAAATTACCCCCCTCCGTTGATCTTTTCTCTAGACCTAAAACATACGCACTGTTATTCGCTCGCCTCCCCTCACGTCTGCGCAGGTTACATCGCTAATCAGTAATCACCCCGCTCGTTCGGACCCATTGGTTGCTGCTTTGCTGCCTTACGCGTTGGGATTAGCTGATAGACCATGGCTGAAATTACTTTTCGCTGATTTGTTTCTTGATAGCAATGACTAGTCAATTCTTCAGAGTTGCTTAAGAGTAACACCACTTCTGTTCCTTGATAGCAATTTCTATACTCAAGATTGTATTAAGGATGGTGATGCGATAACCCGTCAATCCTTCAGAGTTTATGCCATTTACATTACATTTGGCATCATTGACTTGTCACTTCCAACATCCTGCAATTCCTTGTTTCCTTCCGGCTTGCTTAAGACCGAGACAGCCAAAAATTTGGTTTGTATCATTTGCTGCAGATACGTGCATGGTAATGTGGCCATATAATAAGGGACTCTGCTTGTGTTTTTACTTATCTTGTTTTATGGATTTCTCCTTGTACTGCTTCATCCAAATTGAACCCTTGATAATAATAATAATAAAAATGAACCCATGATAATCTAAAAAAAATTGAACCCTTGATATTGGTGTGTACGGAAAGAGCAATTTCGGTATCTACCAGCAGAAACCCACAAGGATTAAATCGAAGACGTGCATTTTTTTTCCCTGCCTGAGGCGACTCTTTTATTACCATTCCGATTTGTGATGGGGCAAAAGTGGAGGGATTCGACATCACGCGTCAAAAGCAACTAACATATGGCGATTGTTTAGCACGAGTATCACAACGGGGTGGTGGCGCAGTTGGCTAGCGCGTAGGTCTCATAGCTGTTGAGTTATCCTGAGGTCGAGAGTTCGAGCCTCTCTCACCCCAAATTACTTTGGCTGGGAGCTGTGATGAAATGCTCTGTGACACATGGGTCGTCACGAAATGTCATCTTCGTAGATGATACGAGCACCTCTGAGCTTTGGCCTAAGTTTTTTTTAAAATTATTATAACTCCTCATTTTCTCTTTTCTTTTCACCACGCAGGACCTCCCGTTCAGATTTTGCCTACATTCTCAATTTCCATGGCTCCTGCTAGATTTGCTGCTGCCTTGCAAGAATCAAAGGCTTCGTATCACAGATTTCTCAAAATGCAGTACAGATTAATGAGAAAGTAAAATTTCCTTCTTTTTCCTTGTAACTATGTCAGAGTACTACAAATTCATGCGTACAAAGCATATATGACACTCATAGCTGCAAACCCTGCATATCTCCAGGAGCTACAAACTGCAAACTGCTGCGGTTGATCTGATGTTCTATATGCAGCATCTGTCGTCTCTGATTGCTGTCTTGAGCTTTTGCCACTTCCTTGCTAATTGAACAATCCTTTTAGGATGGATATGATCATGGTTGGTTCTTCTTGGTTCAGAGGCGTGGTACGTGTTTAGAGATGCTTTGTGACTATGTGGTTGTGTTGGTGTGGCGGTGGTCTCGGGACAAGGCCATGAGCTTCCTACGTGCTTTGGGGGCTGCAAAGGTAGACATCGAGATTCAGATTGGACTTTGCTGGGCCATCAGTTCTTTGCACCGTACCTGTGATGACAAAGACAGTGGCATAGTGGTTGGACAATCGGGAGTTTTTGGCAATCATGCTGACCCTAGAGCATTGGTGGATAAAGCCTTTTTTTTTACAACTATAAAGCCTTTAAACAAGGATTTTATTGGTCGACCGCCCGTGAAGAATGCAGAAGATATCATTCGGAAGTGCAACCACATCCAGCTAGCAGAATATGACTTATGCATATTATTTGATTAGAATTACATGATTAATAAGAGGCACAACACTTGCAGGCACCAAACCGTCACCAGATGAGCGTCCAATTTTTTGAAGTGGTAAATGTTCCACATGTCCGCAAACCCAATCATGTGTAGGTACGGCCCATGCATACATCTGCACCGATCTTCGCGTACACCATGTTTTATTCACAAAAGCAGAGGCCTGCATGTACCAGTCGCGCGTGCAAACTTCATTGTTGTAGACTTTCATCTGCACAGGTATCACAACGGGGTGGTGGCGCAGTTGGCTAGCGCGTAGGTCTCATAGCTGTTGAGTAATCCTGAGGTCGAGAGTTCGAGCCTCTCTCACCCCAAATAAATTGGCCAGAACGATGATGAAATGCTCAGTGACACATGGGTCGTCACGACTTGTCATCTTCGCAGATGATTCGAGCACCTCTGAGCTTTGGCACAATTCTCTTTTTTTTTTCCCTACTCAGCTGCCCGCTACCGCTGCACTCTTCACGATCGCTGCGCCATCACCTCCTTCTCCGCTCCCAAAACCTAACCCCTACCCCTCTCCTCCAGCGAGGATCCAGCTGCGATGCGCCCCTTTGCCGGACCAGGAGGTACATCTCCGTTCGCGCCTCCGCTGCACAGCTCGCCGCCGCGGGCGTCGCCACGGCGCAGCTACCTGAACTTGGTTGTTTTTGCCTTTTCTTCACGCCGGCATCGGTGAGCGAATTTGCTGAAGTTTCGGAGTGCGTTTCCGTCGCAGGGGTGGAGGAGGAGGCGGTGGGCTTCGTCACCGGTAAGAGGAAGGCCACCGAGGTAGCCCACGCGCAGGTACTAATCCCCATTGTTGATTAAATGTTAAAATGTGTGTGTACTGTAAACTTCTCATCCAGCGCTGAATTGCTGAAATTAACAGGTTCGAATTCTTCTGAAACTACCAAGTAGCTACCCAGTGCAATTTTAGCCCCAGTTAGCTAATTTTGTGTTTGGGTTGAGTGTGCTCAGCACGTATTATGGTTAGGTTCTGGAGAAATATTGTTCAGAAAGGGGATACGGTGGTTGATACCACATGCGAGAATGGCCGTGGCACACTCACTCTGCTTAAGATGGTGGCCGATGAAGCAGGCCACGGGCATGTCCGCATGTTTATGGGATAGACATTCAAGATTCTGCGATAGAGAGTACTTCCTCATTTCTGAAAATGGCTGTGGATGAGGAACATTAGGTGTGGATTTGAACTATGAAGATTGTACTTTTAATTTCCCCCGAAGAAGGAAAGAACAAAAAATGAATCAATATAACAAGGAGAAGGCATTCACTGATTTTAGATGTTGGTGAGCAGTGCTTTGGTTGCTGCAAATCATGCAACTTGATCGACAGTTCAATAACTCCATTTCCACCGATTGTCTGCATGTTTCTAGCATGGCATGTGATGGCTATTTCGCAGTATCTGCACGCACTGTCTAGTTGGCCTACAGTCAATTTCTGCTCACATGTGTCTAGTTTTTGCCAGAGAGTTCTGACCTTTGTTGTAAATCCATCAAGGCTGGTATCCCTGTTCTCGCTTCAGTAATGCAAATCTCCATGCAGTACTTCTTTTTAACAGACATGACTATTTCCACAGTGGTAAGCTGTGGGCTTAGGATATGATGGACAT
>Ga0182004_10002424_pt1 | contig 14487 bp, 14 predicted proteins | sample Sormic07211540_1_FD_120479 | JGI IMG/M metagenome (GOLD analysis project Ga0182004, IMG submission 120479) | Endophyte microbial communities from Sorghum bicolor roots, Mead, Nebraska, USA - 072115-40_1 MetaG | ecosystem: Host-associated > Plants > Roots > Unclassified | place: USA: Nebraska...
AGGCTGAGCAAAGCATTTAATTACTGCAAAATGATTGGATCACATGCAAGATGGTGAAACGATTTAGTCCTCAGTGGGGATTTCATCCTGTTTCACCGCGTGGGAAACAACGCCAGCGGAGTTCTCCTTCCTTCTCTCTCCTCTTCGTTTCATACAAAAAATGCAGTTTTATTGACATGACGCTCTAATAAATGTGCATGACATTCTGGTGAAACCCCACTACCCCACTGAGACTGGCCATATCATGTAAACGGTACTATAATAAATGTCTCCTAACGCCCTCGTGCGGGACTTGCGTGCACGCTGGACAAAGTGCGTGCCCCTGCCTCGGGGGACAGAGCACTTGTTGTTTTCGGCGGGGCGACCCCTCGTTTTCCCAATCCCTCCTGCCTGAAAAATCAGATCTCGCGCGCCGCGCAGGCCATTCCAGTTTCCATCTCCCGCCTCTCCCCACGCTCCCCCACCCCCACCATGGCGCCCTCGTCGCCTCGACGCAAGGAGCCGTCGTCTGCGGCGAAGCGGGCGTCGACGGGCCCGACGGCGCCGCCCGGGCGCAACAAGAGGAAGACGCCGCCGCCGCTCCCCGAGGCCTCGGGTGCCACGCAGCCGCCGGCCAAGCGGAAGCCGGCGCTGTTCCAGCGCACGTGGCCCCCTGGCGACGAGGTCCGGATCCTGCAGGCCCTCGCCACGTACCGCCGCGGACACGGCGGCCGCCTGCCAATGCCGTCTGAGCTCTTCGACGCGCTCGATGGCAGCCTTGAGAAGAAAGGCGTCGGAGCAAAGGAGCTCGCCATCAAGCAGCGCAGCCTCAAGCGCCGTTACGACCGCGACGCCAAGAAGACTGCTCCGCCCGCCGATGAACACGAACGCCGCCTCTACCTCCTGTCCAGGCACGTCTGGGGACGTGATCGCCCGCCCAGACCACCGGTTTCTGAGGTCCAAAGGGCTACCCAAGGGAAGGCCGCCGGCGCCCAAGCAAGCAAGGACGCTGCCCAAGAGAAGAGCGCTGACCACCAGTCCGGCAAGGAGGCGGTGAAGCCCCAGGCCAAGACTTTGGATGAGATGCGCGAGCTGTATCCTTACCTGGTTGATGAGGCCACGATCCTTGTCGAACCGGCGGTGCTGGAAAGTGTGCTCCTCGGCATTGAACACAGCGACGCTCAGGCGTTGGACAAGAAGATCAGGAAGGCGAGGAAGCAGCTCGCCAAGGCCATCACGGAATCGGTGAATGCGACCTTCTTGTCCTCACTCCTCAGTTATTTAATTACTATTAATAAAACTTAGTCACGTTATGCAAGCTAGTTTTCTGGTCTTTGTTTAATGATTGTGCTTAGAAAAGGTGAAAGCTTTTCTCGGATCCCAGGTGGGGTACAGGAATGGCTAAAATTTACTACAAAGTTATCTCAAGGTATTGACTAGACCTGCAACATATGTTTCACTAGTGCCAAATTAGTGCGAAATCAAAATGTGGTAGGTAATATGTGCAAGTTTCAGCTTGCGTTCCAGATGACCAGATTACAGAATCAGAATTCCCATTGGGGGAAAGGAACAAACAGGACAGTGCACGTGGGTCCTTTATGAACTAATGAAATTTGTTGTTTGGAATGCACTATCTCTGTCACCTCCACAAGATGATAAATATGCCAAAAGTTCCTTGAACGCACTTAGATTTTTTCATCCTGCCCGTATTGTATCTTTTCCCCTGCAGGCTACTCCATCCGTCCCATTGAAAGTATCGTTCTTAACTTTTGGGTACTGTGTTTGACCATTCGTCTTATTCATTTTTTTGCAAATTATAAAATCAATAAATTATTATTAAAGTATCTTTAATGATAAAATAAGTCATAACAAAATAATTAATATTTATACAAAACTTTTGAATAAGACAAACGGTCAAACAAGATGGCACGAAGTTCAAAACGTCACTTTCAATGAGACGGAGGGAGTAGCTGTTTTCATGTGGTACGATGTCAGAAGTTTGTATGCTAGTATATGTTTCTTTGCATTTGTGTTATGCTTGAAAATTATGCCTCTCGAACTCAAAAAGCTGTGTCTCAGGGGTGCATGCATGTTGCATCAAAAGTTCTAACTGTTGGTGCTAATGCACCTTTTACTACCATTAGTGAAACCCTAAATCACCAAAATAACATTAGGCTATATCAATAGCCGAGGGGCTTGGTCCTGCATATCATTTACAAGCTCCGTGGTGTTTTGCAAAGAGCAATTTTGCTTCTGGCATGATAACAATTGTATGACACATGAAAATATACATATATTTTGTACAGGATGGTTTCAGAATATACTGAAATAGGAATCACTGCTTAAAGTTTCCTTTTTGTGTAGTGTTGATGTCCAAATCAGTCTGTTATTTTTGAACGGGAGATCCTACCTATTTCATTTCATACTCACCAATATATATGATTTCTTGGTTCACTTGCTTTTTTTTGTGCTCCAATAGTTAGGTTTCATAGGAGTTTGTCCCTTATTTTGTTTTTGTATATTGCATAAATGTACTACTCAGGTACCATTCTTCTATGAGCAGGATAAAATCTGAAGCACTGACTTAGGATATGTTTGTTTTTGTCCCAAGTGGTTTTGAATTAATCAGACTACTATATGCATGTCAGTGCCAGTATGTAATATGCTTGTTAACCAATTGTATCCTATGGATATGAAATCATAAAATCACTAGTTCCTTACAACTAAATACAGAATTAGTCTATTATATTTATTGAGTTTAGTACATGCTTTGTTTGATTAATTTATTTATAGTAAGCAAGGCACATAGTAAACTATTAGTCTTCTATAATCTTATTCGATATATTACCATCTATCTTTTATAAGCTAATAAATGTACCTTGATACCAATGTAGGCAAGGATTAACAACATGGAAATGCCTACAGTATTTATGTTTACATCCAGTAAGCTTCAACCAGGAAAGTTAAGAATGAAAAATGAGAATAATCTTTTGGTTGATCATTTGGACAAAACGGATGATGTGGATATTTGCACTAAACAACGATTGGCAAGAGTGGAACGTGAAGTACTGGAGTTGAGAGAGGCTGTTATAGCTTCTCAGTCTCAGCCAAAGGTAGAAAGTATACCATGCCATAATAGTTCATCAGTAAAGGTCATACTTCTGTTTGCTTATGTGATAATCTCTAATGTATATGCAATTTTTTGTTACTTCTCTCCCCTATTGTCTATAGGGTATAAGATGTGAATCAGCCAAGAGTGGTCTTCAATCGATTGTAGCCGAAAATCAGATTCCAGCCAATGTAACTGTCATACCTTTTTTTTATTGTTTTATTTGTGGCTTCACATCATTTTTTTTTCATAAAAGTTTCTGTTATTGCAGATACTACAAAAGAAGATAGAAGCACCAAATGGCTTGATCCATGGAAAGAATGTGGAGGTTACATCGAAATATTATTGTGCTGTTCCCCAGAACGTTCCTCCCATTAAGCCGGTATTCTCTCTTCTCTTATATATTCTTTTTGTGAACATCTTTTTCTTACATTTATATGTTGACATCTAGTGAAAATCTTCAATTTGGTGAGAAGTCAAAAAGTCTTTGGTTGCAACACTAACCCTTAATAATTCTAAGTCTAAACTCAATGTTATGATATACCTTGGGGACATCCTTCTTTGGTTTGTAAAAGATCATTTTTTGTTTAAAAGTGAAAACTTTTAGGAGTGCAATACAATACAATACTTCATAGGTTATATCCTCAACATGTCCATTTCTTTTTGCAAAGTCATAGCCATTTTGGTTCCGAAGACCAAAGCAACAGTTACCTTTTTACCAAAGTAATTGTTGCCACTAGGTAAATTCTCCACCTTTAATAGTGGAATTTCTCATCTCTTGATTATTGTGTAACAGAAAATGCAAGGGATGATGTTGCCACCATTTAATGTGTTTCCTGATATGCCTAAGAAGGTTGTCAAAAAAAGTCCAACTCCATGCAGAGCGGTCAGCTTCCTCTTTTTTTTGTTATATTATTTCTTTTTGGTATATCTACATTCACTGAACTTGCATAATGCATGGTTTACTTCTGTATAGAAAGAAATAAACATTATGATGTTGTACGCAATTTTTTTACACATGTTACTGTATACATGTAGTTTAGTAGTAGTTGAAAAGGCTTGCATATTTCCTTCTGTTTGGGAGCCAAAGAGGTTTCCTTGTTCTCTATAGTAAGACCCAATACTACAGTTACCAAGGCTATTTCTTCAAAACAGTTCTCAGTTTACAATAGTAGGGGGCATGTGACTTGGAACCATTGTTTTATGTTTGCGAGTGAGGTCCTGCAAAGAGATGCTCCAATTTTGGCAATATGAGAAAATGAAGATGTCTGACACACTAAATGTTGCATGGCCAATTGGCCAAGTAATATCTTTGACTCCGTGTTCTAGTTTTCTTTAGATAATAGAAGAATTCCTTGTTCTAGTTTATCTAGATTCTTTAAATGTCATAGAAGTAAAAAAAGTATATGTATGTTTTCTTTATAGATCTGTGATAATACCATTGCTAGCTATTTTAGCTAATGTCCAGCTGGAGGCCTGTTCTGAAGAAACAGTTCCTGGTGAGCAATGTCAATGCTGCATTTGGTGTCAGCTAGAATCTTTTTGCCTTGTTGGGCCTGTAAACATGCTCTAGTCATTGCTGATTCACTACACTAACCTTATGTGCTGAATTTGGCTGATCTAGCTGATTATTAGGTCGTCTGATAATATTTTCTTGATGCTTGGTAATGCAAAGATAAATTCAATGAGCTTGGGCTAGTCCTGATGGCCGATTGCATAAAATAAAAATTATCATGATCTTAAAATAAAGAGAAGATGACATCTCTCAATACAATCTGGCCATGCAACCTGCCAAAGTTGCACATTAATTGGTTTAGGTTTCGGGGTCTTTTTTCTTTAGTAGTTCGGTTGCTGGTTTGGGTGGTTCATGGACTGCGCTTCAGTCAGTTCCTTTTTCGGTTGGGAGTGGTTTGTGGTTTTCTGTCTTGTATTTGGAGTTTCTTTTGACCCTGGCTGAAGCGCTTTGCTTTCTTTTTCTTGAGTAGTCTGTACACCTTTTTGTTTTCCTTCATCTAATAAAAGTTACAGCAAAGGTCTTGCTGTCCTTTCAAAAAAAAAAATTGCCCTCACTGGCTAATGCGATCATGTAGAATTAATAGATTTTGTTACATGAGATAATGTAGAACTAGTGCATGCCTATTACCATTCTGATGCCAACTTGAGATGGTTGTATGGGTCGTTATGAATTATGATGCATCAAGAAAGATGCCCCACTCTGGCATAGCAATTATATTAATCCAGTATGTAAGATGCTAATGTGTTAAGTTGTTAACTGCTAAAGAATGAATATGTTTGTGGAAAAACAAGTGTAAACTTGAATTGTTTGAATTAGTGAGCATTATTATGCTAAGATTTGAGAGGACACCGAGAAATGATAATAAACCTAGAGAGGTAATTACTGAAAAATGTACCAACATACCTGTTAGAGTATTGTCAGTGGCATATTGGGCCTGGGCTGGCTGGATAGCCCATTAGTGTTAGGGTTAATTAGAAATAAGAGTCGCTTGCTTATGGGTCAAGTAAGCCTTGCTTAGGAGTCAAGTAAACCTCTTTATATAAGGAAAGATGTATCAATCTAATCAAGCAAGAATTAAGAAAGAAAAACCTTCCCTCTTGCTCGGCCATGGGCAAAGGGCCCGTGGCCGGCCTCCTCTCACCCTTGTAGTCCTAGCACCCATGGTACTGTAGTGCGACAGTCTCAGTTGCTCCCCTCAACTCTCTACACTCAATCCCAACATTCATATCAATCTGGTATCAGAGATGCTAGGTTACAATAAGCTGTTGCGGGTCACTTCCTCACCGATGACGCCGGATCAGTTGACTGTGGCCATCACCGATCTCGCCCGTTTTGTCGCCGCCATCTAGTCCTACCTCGGCATACTACCGCCGCAACCGGCCAGCTGCCTGCTGCCGCAATTGGCTGTGGCCTCTCTTCCACCGGTTTTCCCCTACGGGATACCCGGTTATAGGATGACAACGTTTTCGTTCCAGGGCGTGCAGACAACCTGAAGGAGAATATAATTGGTGGAATATTGGATATATTGTATTGGGCCTCATGGGCTGATTATATAGGGTACCTAGGACTAACACCTTATGTGGATACACAATGTGGTACTATTCCTATTTACTCTAACATCTCCCCGCAGTCACAGCGGGAGCGCTACAAACGGTAAGACTGGAGAAGAAGCTGATAAGTAACATCCCCCTCGGTCATAACAGTCGATGTGCCGTGTATGTTGTGGCTCGAGAAGAAGCCGATGAGTCCTCATGCAAGGCGGTAGCCCTTTGTGCCGATGTTGAGGTAGGCGAGCATAAGGGTACAGTAGCCGTGGTCGAAGAAGCCGTGCTGAAGATGGCCGAGGTCAACATAGTTGTGGTCGGGTTGTGTGTCGATTGAGCTGCAAGCGCATAAGGGGCGCTATGGTAATGACAGAGACGTGTTGAGGCAGTCGTCGTGGGAGGGGGCGATGCCGAAGTCAACACAGTCAGGGCTGTCGTAGACGTAGAAGAAAGGCAAGGACACAATCGAGGCAGACGGGGTGGGAATGGGAGGGTCGATGCCGAAAGTCAATGCAGTCAAGCCGCCTGAGCGCCGAGGCACAGCTGGATTTGCCAGATCCAACAACGCGTTGGAGACGAAAGGACACGTCGGTGTTGCCAATACCAAGCGTACAAGGGAGAGGGCCCCAACCGTGTGGTTGTGCTGGATGAAGAAGAAGCAATGCGGGAGAAGATGCATCGGCGAGTAGGTCTCAACGACGACGCGGGTAGTGGCAGTTCGATGATGAAGACCTAATCAGCAGGATGAAGACCTTGTGTAGACGGAGGGATTGCGCAGCACAGTCGTTGATGCACAGATGACGGCGATGGAGATGCAATGGCGAAGCGTACACACGGACAGCGGTGCTGTGGCCCAATGAGGCAACACAATACCAGCCCTGTTTCTCGGAGAAGATGCACGTAGTACTCAGAGACAGTGTTGATGAAGTTGATGCCAATGCCAGAGTAGAACGCGCGAGGTCGACGGGCGGTGGGCGACTCAATCCTGATCAGTGATCGGGCAAACCAAAAAGATACAACAGCAGGAGATCGTGTGTACCCAGTAAGATGACACGACGATGGCGGTGCGTCCCGATCAGGCGGCGCAAGGCGCACGGTGGGTCACGAACACGCGGGGTCGAAGTCGCTAACGCGGATCGATGAGGTGGAGATGGATAGGTCCGCCCAACAACAACGACACGCTAGATCTAGCTGCCTCCATTGCAGTGCAGGGTCGAGGCGTGTGGTCGGCCCTGGTCGCCACCACGGCGGCATGGGACGGGGCGAGATCCATCTGCCTCCATGTGATGAAGATCAGGTGTTGATGGCGACAACCTGTGGCGAGCCCGGGGACGAGGCAGCGACAACAACCAAGCGATGACGTAGGGGAGGTCCTGATCTGCTGTGCGACGACGACAATGACAACCAGATCAATAGGATCGGACGCCTAAACAGGGGCGCTGCCCTTGGTGGAGATCGACCTCTCCCCGGGGGCGCGTAGTGCGGAAGCGGCGGCAGCGGCTAGGGTTAGGATCTAAACCTAGGCGAATGATACCATGAAGGAGAATATAATTGGTGGAATATTGGATATATTGTATTGGGCCTCATGGACTGATTATATAAGGTACATAGGACTAACACCTTATGTGGATACACAATGTGGTACTATTTCTATTTTCTCTAACACAACCGCCCCAGTTCCCATCCACCAGCTACGGATGTTGCCTTCTCCTTCGCCGGTTCTGTCTTATGCTCTGGCATCGACGATCGGGCTACTGTTCATGATGGCGAGCACCTCGGCGGGCACAACGACGGTCACCCATTCACTTATGGGATCTTCTATAGGGGCGCTGGCGTCTAGGGAAAGAAGTCGCAACAGATCGAGCAGCCGACGGGCATCGTGACGGAGCTAGCAGGGAAGATGCTTACCTACCAGGTGTCGGTGGCAGTGCAGCTGCAGGCTGCTGCGTGCAGCCTCCTTGCACGTTGGCAAATCCAGGAGATGCGCGATCTGCGATAGATTTAAGCCCTGCACCCCTTCGCAACTCCAACTTGCACTTCGTCGCGTGGAGGACTTCGATTCCGTCCGCTGCGTCAGGGATCTTCGGCATACGGTTTCCCCCACGGGCGGTGGGCATGTTTTCCATGGGGGCGGTGAACTCAAAGTCTGCGGTGTCGGTGGTCGGAAGCCCTCTGCTCTTCTCTGTGTGGTGCATACCAGCAGTCGTTCGGTGGGGAGAAGGCATGGTGTCACTGGCGGGAGCATGCCGCGTAGCATTGCTGCATTCCACTGCCGGCCGCCGCGAGGGCGCCTCCGCCAGTCTCTGTTGCGACCACTTCCAAGTGGCCATACACGTGAACCCCTTTCGTCCAGATGGTGTCCATCGGATCCAAGAGGCTGTACCTGTGCAGGTCTGGCATGTGAACAATGTCCACCTTATGTTCAGGAGTCAGTGGTTGAGAATAATAAAATAAGTCGAGATGTAAAAGGCTTGTTTTTAGGTGTTAGGTTTTTGTCGAGTCGAGTCATTATTATAAGTTGGTTAGGTTGCAGCTCGAGGACAAGCTGTATGTCTAGGTGGGGTGTAGTGTTAGAGTATGTTAGTGGCATATTGGGCCTGGGCTGGCTGAATAGCCCATTAGTGTTAGGGTTAATTAGAAATAAGAGTCGCTTGCTTATGGGTCAAGTAAGCCTTACTTGAGTCAAGTAAATTTCTCTATATAAGAAGTGTATCAATCTAATCAAGCAAAAATTAAGAAGGAAAAACTTTTCCTCTTGCTTGGCCATTGGCAAAGGCCGTGTGGCCGGTCTCATTATATTTTTTATGCAGCATGATGATATCTAGTAGCTGCCAGCTCACGTGGTTTCCAATTCATTTGTCCATTAAATTCTGTCTAATTCATGAATATCTCTGCATTTCTGCACCTGTTGAAATGCTATATACCACTAGAGTGAAGTTACTGTTTTGCACTAATTGATGCACAAGATCTTTTACCATCAGGAAACTTTCATAGAAGTGGTTATGCAGTAGTATTTGATACATTACTAATTTCACACTTTGCAGTGGTTGGCCCTGTTTAGATTAGAGATGAAAAATTTTTGGGTGTCACATCGGATGTGTCGGAAGGATGTCGGGAGGGGTTTTTAGAAACTAATAAAAAAACAAATTACATAGCTCGTCTGGAAACTACAAGACAAATCTATTAAGTTTAATTAATCTGTCATTAGCACATGTAGGTTACTGTAGCACCTAAGGCTAATTATGGACTAACTAGGCTTAAAAGATTCGTCTCGCAAATTTCAACCAAACTATGTAATTAGTTTATTTTTTTATCTACATTTAAAGTTTCATGCATGTGTCCAAAGATTCGATAGGACGGATAAAATTTTTTTGGGTGGGTAACTAAACAGGGCCATCTGAAACAATTCATCATATTCTGTCTCTTTGCACCCACCCTTCTCTATTTTCCCCTTTATTTTCGTTAGTTTCAGTTCTTGGGTTTGTAATGGCTGTATGCCTCTTTGTTTGGAAGATTTAATGTTCCAAGTTCTCAAAACATAAAGCTGTGACATTGACTACTCACAACTATGGTCATAATGATTCTAATATCAATGAACAATGTAGTGAAGCAATGTTCTGACACAAGTTGTTTGATGCAGACTTGCAGGGGGGCCATGTGTTGAGTAGGTTCTAAAGGCAACAACGAGATTTCAGCAGTATGTATACATGGTCCGGATGGTTCTGGGTCTCATAAGGCAGGCCTCTACTATATCATGTAAATATAGTAGTGGGTTTATATTTTGGTGAAATGCCTACAAAAAAGGTTAACTAGACATTGCAAATGTCGTGTCAAACTTATGACATTATTTAAGTGAGACCTATTACCTGTTCTGCCCTACAGATATTAGGGACGAGTGTCCTCTGACGCACTACTGTCACTATAAGATTGTTGAACTCTGATTGTAATCCTAGTTATTAAGCAATGGAGCTCCTTGTTTCATGAAACAAGAACATAGCATAAGCAACATTGCAACAACTGTCAGGTCACATCTCATATGCTCATAGAATTGTGGACTAGGACTAGGATTACTACATTCTGCTGTTTCATCCAGCTCAGTGAAACATAAAGATATCAAGGCAAATATGGATCAATCAAAACCAATACAAGCAATCTTAGGAGCTGATCTAAACTGGATTTCTCAAATAAAGGTGCTTAGGGACTTAGGTTTCCCACGACCTTCAAGCTTGGGACATCTCAATCGCTATGACCATATTATTTTAATGTTATATATAACATTAGAAACGAGCTTGTACCACTTAAAATAACAATTGAGCATTTGAATATATTTGCCTCAGCTTTCCTATCCTCCCAGAATTCTAACCAGCATGATGCAGGTAGTCCTCACCTCATTTCTCACTCACATAGCAACACAAATTCTCATCCACAAACTAATCAGAGCCTGCAGGAAGAAGAAGCAGTCAACAACAATGAAATTTTCAGGTATACTTACTCCACTCCTACTTTAAATGAGATACATGATATCATTAAGCAGATGGGAAGCAATGCAGCCCCGGGACCTGATGGACTTAATGCAGCTTTTTACAAATCCTCCTAGCAATCAATGTTGTAACCATTAACGTTGTAATAGTTCTAATGGCTTCGTGCTGTTAATTTATTTATGGTTCACTTGTAAAAAAAGACTATTCGAGATATTACATATTTCATCTTATGTTTAATTGACACTTAGGGGTAGTCGTTGCTTGTTATACTTGCTATTTATTACTTGGTTTTGTGACATTTTATATATATCAGCGCTATTCTACACTCTAATAAGAATATTATTTTACACCAAGCTAAAATCAAGCCAAAAAAATATTGAGAATAGCGTTTGTATCATCCAATACTACACTCAAGATCACAAAATACTAAACAATACTGAAATACGAATACTAAATTTTGTTCAGCATAATAGTTGATGTAAAATAGTACTTCCTCCTTTCAAATGTCTCCAGCGTATTAGCAAAATTCTTTTTTTCCAAAGTCTTAGTCGTTTAAGCCCAGGACCACGCCCTCACATTGTTCCCATGCGCTCGCGCGGCTCCTCGTACACGTGCTCATTCACTACTGCGTCGTTGCCTGTCACTTTGACTGGCCCCTCCGTTTCCTCGAATGCAAAGCCTCTACGTGAGAGCGGGGTTGAGTACGAGAGCGCGGGCGCGCGGTCTTGAGCGCGCTAACGGTGTTTTCAGCAGAAACGCCACCCAACTAATTACAGGATAAACAGCTAAATACATGACTACAAACAGAACAATTCGTTCCCAACTAATTAAGCAGGGCTTCATGCTCCACTTCGATCTTGCAAGAACACATAGTTTATGTGCAAAAACTGAGGACATTTTCCGGTTGGAATGCGATACCACCATCGGTCAACCAAGAAGCTGCCTGAGGCCATCAATGACCTGCTTCCTCTTCAAAGGATCCATCTGTACCAGAATTAAGAATTCAGGATGTTGATCTTAGAAAAAAAAAGTCTGCTCAAACAAGTTAAAAGAAAATTACCTTGTTAAGGAGGAGTGAAAGACCGTTTGGCAGAGCTTTCACGTCGGAACTTTCAGCAAGATGCGAGAACCAGTTCGATACTCTTTCAGCGTTCAACTCATCAAGATAATTCTCATAGTTCTTGGGATCATCCTTCCAAGCAAAGAAAGATTCATCATCATTCCACATCTCACTACCACCTTCAGTTCCTTTGGACACTAGATACCATTTCTTGATAGAGTCTAGTGCTGATCTGTGGGAAAGCTGCTCACTAGCAGCTTCTTTAACTTCCTTGGCCAGGGCACCCTCAGCAACTCTCCTTAGCAATCTCTTGTAGAAGAAGGCCCGAGACTCTTCCCAATCAACAACCTTACCGATCACACCTTTGGCAGCCATTCTAGCAGAGGTGTCATGCAATTCGGCAAATCTTGTGGCTACCTGAGTATAAATAGGCATCAACTGCTTCATCCGAATAGTCATACTCCTCCGTGTGGTCTCCATTTCCAAGATGCTGGCATTTTGTTTCTTCATGTCTTTTCAGCCTAGTATTCAGGTCAATCAATTCTGGGTCAAGCCTTAGCATCCAATCTTCCAGTTCCTTTGGCCTGAATTTTATCTCCACCAATCCTTCTGCCTCGAGGACATTCCCTTTCGCAGTCCTCTCAGCATACACATCTCTATATGGTCCGGATTGATTTTGCTGTCCACCACAACCCAGGCCCCTCCCCGTAGCTCTCCACCCATTGGGATATATACAAAAGCAGGCTGCTTGTACGTCCTCAGATTCTCAACAATTGTTGAACCAGGCTGAAGGATTCCTTCAAATAAATCCCTTTGCCCACCAGAGAAACCTCTCCAGTTTGCAAGGATGAACAGTGGAAGCTCCTCACGGTTGAGATCCCGTCGAGCTCAGAGAAGGCCTCCTGAACCCGTCATGTGGTTGCTGGCGCCGGAGTCCCCCGTCATGTGGTTGCTGGCGCCGGAGTCCAGGTACCACTGCTGCTCCTGCTCGCTGCCCACACGTCCGAGGTGAACTTGGGCACGCGGCTCGTCGAGGTTGACGGCCTTCAGAGCCTTCCCGTGCTCCTGTACCACCATCACTTCTCCCTTCTCCTTTGCCTCAACGTCGTGCAGTGCACAGAACGTCGCCATCATGAGAGTGGCCTCATCATCATCATCAGCCTGCGCCAAATGAGCTTCGGCCTTCTTCTCCTGCTTGCGATTTGGGCACTCCTTTGCCCAATGGTCTGTCTTCCCGCAGCGCCTGCAAGCGTTGGGGTCGATCTTCTTCTTCTTCTTCTCCGAAGAAGCCTTGCCACGACGCTTGCCATCGCCACCGCGGTTGGAGGAGGCTTCCCCAGACTTCTTCAACTTCATCCGGGCAGTCCACTCCTCCTATGTCAGCAGCAGCTTGCCCCTGTCCGTCGTTGTTGTGGCCTGCTCCATGCGCTCGTCCACCGCCCGCAGACGGCCGGTCACATCCTCAATAATGAGGGTGGACAGGTCTAACATTGTCTCTATGGAGAGAGCAATTTGGATATACTTCGGTGGCACGGAGTGGAGGTACTTGAAGACCGCCTCTTCTTCGTTGATGGTGACGCCGTAGCTCCCCAGCTTGCTGATGAGCGACGACAGGCGGAGGGAGAACTCCTCCACCGACTCTCTATCCTTGAACTTGAGGTTGGCGTACTCCTGCTTCAGCAGCTGGGCCGTCGCCTTCTTTGCACGATCAGAGCCGACGCGCATCGCAGCAATGGCCTCCCACGCCTCCTTAGCAGTCTTCTTTGCCCCCAACGGCTCCCTGTACTCCGTCGGCACAGCAGCGAGGATAGCCTCCATCGCTGACATGTCGTCTTCTTCATTGTCGGTGCCTTTGTCAATGGCATTCCAGAGCCGTCGGGCTCTGAGCTTGACCTTCGTGGTCACCGCCCACTCGCCATAGTTGGTGCGAGTCAACATCGGCCAACTTGTGTCGCTGACCTCCCGCACGGTGCGCACAACGACCTCCTGTCGTGCTGGGCAGCCCCAGCAGCACTGCTGCTGTCAGCTGTCTCTGAGCCAGGTGCCATCGCCGGCGGTTAGTCCGGTGATGCAGCTATACGGCTCCGATACCACTTGTCGGTCCTTGGAATTCCTACACAGGTAAGCAGTAAGCTTACCAGCACACCCACACACTCACTCACTATGGCTAGAGGTAGAAGAAGGGGTTGAGCTAAAGCACACAAATAGCACAAGCACCAGCGCTGGCCAGAGCTCTGCTCTTTGGTTTGTGGCAACTGAACTGAGAAATACGTTACTAGGGTTGCACTTATATACACAAAGGGGTAGGTTCAGTTTGTGTATGAACTGAAGCTACTGAAGGTGGACTGTTATACTGCAGTCAAAGTCTACTATCCTAACCTAACTGTAGGATAAGTCTGCAATACTTATTAGCTAAGGACACAATAGCCTACTAAAATTTGTGTCCTCAATAGTCCTAGTCAAGTGTTCCCACTACAGCTTGACTGCTGTTCAACCTTTCAAAGCTGGTCACATTTCTAGTCACCAAGCTGCAGCCTTGACTGAAGATTGGTCTGCAGTTGCAGACTTCTTTGCAAGTCCAGCAGCAAATTATTCAACACATCCCCTTTACCAACAATGGTATCAACCACCCATCTGGTTTCTCCATTTTCTAGTTGCAGCTCGTGAGCTATTATTGAAGAGCTTAGACGTGAGTAATCTTGTGTAGTGAGGTAAATGTACTGAAAACCACGTTCAGGGCTCTCATCATCAGACCAGCCGACATGGAAGCATGACTTTATTTCCTCAGCTACACCAAG